>Ga0180009_10003264_pt1 | contig 18551 bp, 17 predicted proteins | sample OS_PC_MetaG_FD_123537 | JGI IMG/M metagenome (GOLD analysis project Ga0180009, IMG submission 123537) | Groundwater microbial communities from the Aspo Hard Rock Laboratory (HRL) deep subsurface site, Sweden - OS_PC_MetaG | ecosystem: Environmental > Aquatic > Deep subsurface > Groundwater... | reverse complement strand
TGATCATCGGCAAGACCAACACTCCGGAGTTCGGCCTCCTGGGGATCACCGAGCCGGAACTTTTCGGCGCCTGCCGCAACCCCTGGAACCCCGATCATACTCCCGGCGGCTCCAGCGGCGGTTCGGCGGCTGCGGTGGCTGCCGGCATGGTGCCGCTGGCCACCGGCGGAGACGGCGGCGGGTCCATCCGCATCCCCTCAGCCTGCTGCGGGCTGTTCGGTTTCAAGCCCAGCCGGGGGCGCAATCCCACCGGCCCGGATTACGGACAGGTGTGGCAGGGGGCGGTCCAAAATCATGTCATCACCCGCTCGGTAAGGGACAGCGCCGCCATGCTGGATGCTTTTCAGGGCCCGGATATCGGCGCGCCCTATGAAATCCGGCCGCCTGACGGGCCCTATCTGACGGAGGCGGGCAAAGACCCCGGCCGAATGAAGATCGCTTTTAACACCCAATCTCCCATCGGCAGGCCGGTTCACCCGGAATGCATCCAGGCCGTGGAAAACACCGCCAAACTGCTGCAGGATCTGGGACACGATGTAACGGAAGACCGGCCGGACATTGACGGAAAGGGCCTGGCCCGGAGTTTCCTTACCTTATATTTCGGCGAAACGGCCGCCGATATCGAGGAGCTGGAAACGATTTTAAAACGCAAGGCCGGACCGGGGGATGTGGAGCTCTTAACCTGGACGATGGGAGAGCTGGGCCGCAACTTTTCCGCCGGTTACTTTGTAACGGCGATGCGCCGCTGGGATCGGGCCGCCCGGGCCATGGGGCGCTTCTTCCAAAAATATGACCTTTATTTGACGCCCACAACAGCCTTTCCGCCGGCCCGAATCGGCGAGCTCCAGCCCAAATCCCTGGAGGTTGTACGGATGAAGGCGCTCAACACCCTGAAGCTGGGGTGGCTGTTAAAACGGGCGGACTTCGTGGACCAGATGGCGCAGCAGAGCCTGGAGCGGACCCCCTTTACCCAGCTTGCCAACCTGACCGGGCTGCCGGCAATGACCGTGCCGCTTCACTGGACGCCGGAAGGTCTGCCCTGCGGGTCGCAATTCATGGGGCCTTTCGGCGCGGAAGATATCCTGTTCCAACTGGCCGGGCAGCTGGAGAAAGCCCAGCCGTGGTTCAATAAGCGGCCGCCTGCTCTATCCGGCTAATAAAAATTCCACCCCAAGCTCCCCTTACGAAAGCAGCTCGACATGAGCCGTTCGACCCTGAGGCTCATGACCGAAGGGCTCGCCGAATGTGAAGGAGAAGAATTCCCCCTTTATTAAAGGGGGCAAGGAGGCTGTCCGACAACTCCCTCTCCCTTGAAGGGAGAGGGCCGGGGTGAGGGTGTAAATGGCTGAAATCATACCCCCCTTACCCAACCTCTCCCCATCCCGCCTTGGCGGGAGAGAGGAATTATAGGTTATCGGACAGCCTCCAAGGAGGATTTTTCAAGCCATCTTAAAAGTTTATTAGCTCTTAAGCTTTCCTTCTTCCCAGCGTTCCAATCTCCACCCCTTTTTCCCTCGTTCCCCGTTACTTGTTACTCGTCACTTCTATCGTTTCAGCCTCCCGCCTCCCAGCTTCCAGGCATCCTATCCTTTAAGGTATAGTAAACCTCACACCTGTTCAAAAAAGCATACAGATTTACAGGAAAGCACGGAAAATCCGACAGCGATAAACCGGCATAACCCACTGCTTTTTCAGCGCATCCATCGATACCGCGAAATTTCTCCGGGCGGCATGGTAGTTGCATCTTAAATACATCGAAAAGGGTTTATTTGGGATCGTCAGGTAATGTTGGAGGCGCGGCAACGGAACCCCCCCTGCCCTCTCCCCCATGATTGGGGGAGAGGGTTGGGGTGAGGGGGGGCACGCCAGGATAAATGTAGGAATTTTATCATGTCGGTGAAAAGAAAACACAAAATGATAAAGATTGTCCTTACCGCAAGCATGTCCGTCATAATATTCGGGGTGCTGGAACATGCTGCTGCCGGGGACCCGGCCTTTTCCGCGGCGCTTTATGCCAATCCACCGCCTGTGCTGAAGTTAAAACAGACGACGACATCAGACAGTTTGTCTCCTGATCTCATCCGCAGCGGAGCTGAAGAAAAAGAAGAGATTACAGAAGACCTCCTGCCGGCAGAGGAGTTGATGTTGTCGCCGGATGAATTGAGTCAAATTGAATGGATTCCGGCGAAAACGATCGGTCCGCAATCACCTATCGAACCGGTGGATTTTTACAGCCGCATTGGCGCTATTCAACCGTTTCTGGGACTTGGCTGGGATCGCGATGCGGGCAGCCGTAAGAGATGGAACATTGTTTTTGGCCTGGGCTTTTATATTTCAAATTATTGTGACTGGTATCATCCTGCGGAAGACTTCGGCCTTGAGGCGCCGGTATCGGACAGGGGCCAGATAGATCTTTTCGAAAAAATACAAAACGCGCTTCAGGTTGTCGGTTTCCAGCTCAGGTATGACTTTTAGAAACCAATCTTGTTTAATTAACCGGTTTAACAGCTCATCGCGCAGCGATTTATCTTGACAATTTTTCCTTAAATCCCTAAGGCTTTCGCTCACGACAACGGATTCATAGCCAATCGCACATATCTACCGAAGGCTGATCAAAAAATCCGGGGTTAAGGAAAGCCCTGACTTCTCCCTAAGCTGAGCGTTATAAATTTTGGGAATAGTTAATTCCCAAATATTTTACATGTTTCATTCTTCGGAGTGGCTTTTACCCTGTGGATATGCCGTAGAAGGTAATCGCTTCGCCGACTGGAGAATCGATGACGACGAACGAACAGAACACGTCGCGTGAAAAAGTCGTGCCGCCGGACCACTCTGTCCGTAAAGCGCAGCGGGTGCGGCTGCAGCGTTTCGGCATGTCCCTGGCCACATATGCGCTTGTGATCCCGGCAACAATTCTGGTGTTGCGGCTCGGGCTAGGAGACATGAGCGTTCGTCAGTTGATTTGGTTCCTCGTGCTGGCACTGCTTGGCAACGGCGTGTTCTTCGTCCTGTTTTACACAAACACCAACCTGCGTTTTTCAGATCCGTCGCTGACCCGGGAACAGATTGTCTATTCCTCCCTGTGGGGTATGATACCGCTTTCTGCGCTTCCTGAGGCGCGCCCGATTGTGCTGATGTTCTTCATCATCCCTTTCAGCTTCGGCATGCTGCGCCTGACGCGACGACAGTATTTTGGCGTGCTGGCGTGCGTGATGGGATTATACGCGGCACTCTTAGGCCTGGAGTACTTTCAAGGTCGCCCCGGGTTCAGGGTTCGATACGAACTGTTCCTGTTCGTTTTTTTCGGCATTGTCTTGACATGGCTTGCCGTCTTCGGCGGCTTTATCTCGGACATCAGGCGGCGGATGCGGATTCAGAACGAAGAAATCCAAAAGGCCCATGAAGAGATCAAAATCGAAATTGAAGAACGCAGGCGCGCCCAGATTGAAAAAGACAATTTGATTGTTGAGCTAAAAGCTGCACTATCAAAAGTGGAAACGCTGAGCGGCCTGCTCCCCATTTGCGCTTCTTGTAAAAAAATTCGTGATGATAATGGTTATTGGAACCAGATAGAATCCTATATTCGCAGTCGTTCCGAAGTGGACTTTAGCCATGGCATCTGCCCGGAGTGTGCCGAAAAGCTTTATCCAGATTGTGATTTATATCCAAAAGATAAATAGAACCCATCTCAAACACACATCTGTCGTATATCTTGTTCCTTCGTCTCTCGTCTTTTCCATCTTTCCTGCCTCCTAGCCTCCCCGCCACTGGCCTTCCGGCTTTTTCTCCCTGCACCTTGAGCCGCAAGACCTGTTTTTTTAACAGCTCATCAACTCACGGTATCACCGCTTCCCCCCCTCGTCACTTTTATCTTTCCAGCCGCCTGGCCTCCCAGCGCCCTCGCCATCGGATAAAGAATAAACCTTGATTTGTATATTGATATCATATACCATATTTACATATGGAAAATGAATTCGATCAGTTTGCCGGATTTCAATGGGACAAAGGCAATATTGATAAAAACTTGCATAAACATGACGTCGAAAACTGGGAATGCGAACAAATCTTCTTTAATGAACCGCTCATTATTCTTGATGATCAGAAACATACACTTGCGGAAAAACGATGGGCGGCATTTGGAAAAACAGATTTTGATCGGCTCCTTACGGTCATTTTTACAAAAAGAGGCAAACTAATGAGAGTTATCTCGGCAAGAGATATGAATAAAAAGGAAAAGAAATATTATGAAGAAAACGGATAAACAAATTCCGAAGTTTGGCAATGAAGAAGAAGAGCGTGAATTTTGGGCGACTCATTCCCCCCTTGATTATTTTGAACCGGGAAGCTTTAAAAAAGCGAAGTTTCCGAACCTGAAACCTTCCCTCAAATCAATCTCAATTCGTCTGCCTGAGTCCATGCTGGAGGAGCTCAAAATCCTGGCAAACAAGAAGGACGTTCCCTATCAAAGTCTTGCGAAAATATTTTTGGCAAGACAAATAGCGCTAGAACGGGGAACCTTAAATAGCTTGGATAAAAGGTAACCTTACCAGCTTACCGCCCTTTCCCGCGCAGTGGATTTGTATGTTCGCGGTTTCATCAGGGAACCGTGAAAAAAATCAAATAAATCCTGTCAAAAAAACACTTCCCCCGCAACTCGTAACCCGTAACTCGCAACTCTTATTTTATCTTGACTTTTCCACTCCAAATCCCTAATGCTTCTCCCATCAACAAGGGAATCCTTCCATTCGCAACTATCTGCCGCCGGCAGTTTGAAACAATACAATTCGATCTGAATTTTATCCTGATGCACAGGTTTTTGTGCACGCACGCACATTTTTCAGTACATTCCCGACTTCTGAGCCGCTAATTCTGCGCTGCCCGGCAATAGTTAGACCCTGATTTAAGCAAATCTTTTCTCATAATATAAGGCCGTTAACTGTAAGATTCCATGAATTTATAAGTTAAAAGCATCCTGGCATAAATTTTGTAGTAAAAATTTCAGATAAACCCTGTCGAAATTCGTTGTAAGACTGGGTTATAACCGGGCTTAACAGCTCAATAGCTTATCAGCTCAACAGCTAATTGGCATCCCAACATCATAGCTTAAAGCTTTTTGGCCGCCTGGCTTCCAAGCTTCCAGGCCTCCAGGCTTTTAATTGGCTCAGTCATGATGAAGACTGAAAAGAAACAGGCCTTTGTGTCGGAACCCATCAAGCCTGTTGTCGCAACCGCTGACCTGAATGCAATGGCCGTGGGCGGACCGGGCTTGCCCCATGAGTTTGTCTGGCGCGGCGAGACGCTGGGCATTGCCGCTGTCCTTCGCACGTGGCGCGAAACCGGACCGTGCAAACACGGCAGCTCCGAAGTCTATGTGCGTAAGCACTGGTTCGAGGTGATTACCACCTCGAAAAAGACAGCGAAAATCTATTTCGAGAGGCAGCCGCGAGGCCGCAAACAGACCAAACGGTGGTGGCTGTTCAGCATCGAAGGCAGGAAGGGCAGAGAATTTTGACATCTCTCACCCGCTTCGATAGAGCCCGCAGAGATCACAGAGATAGATTTTTTCTTTGGCTGATTTTTCGATCCCGCTAAACAGCGGGACCAGGATTCTGGTTAAAAACTCTGGAACTCTGTGAACTCAGTGAGAGAAATAAGACCTTTTAAGGGTCAATATAAAACTATCCGTTTTACGGGTAGTATTTGATCAAGGAGGAAGGCTTGAACACAGAAGCAGCGGCCCGGGCGCTCAGTATTCTTCGCGATGGCAGCCAGTTTTCGTGGTACGTCATTCCCCTGTTCGCTTTCGTGGTCTACGTCTATGCAGTGGAAGTCGAACGGCAAAACTGGAATCTCGTTTTTGCAGGGCTCGCGTTCTGGGGCATGGACTGGTTCAACGAAATCTTGAACTCTCTGGTGTTTCACTTCACAGACTTTGCTCCGGTGTGGGGCGCCCCCGGCGACACGGCGTTCCTGATATTGGTCGGCCTCAATATTGAAATCTGTTTCATGTTTGCCATTGCCGGTGTCGCGTTTGGCAAGCTTTTGCCCAAGGACGCCAAGCTGAAAATTCTCGGGATACCCAACCGGCTGTTCATTGCCATAGCGGGATCTTCATTCAGCGTCGTCGTCGAAATCTGGCTGAATTCAATCGGCGCTCTGACGTGGGACTACACCTGGTGGAATGCCGGCGCGCCGTGGCTCATTTTCCTGTTCGGATACGTTCACTTTTTCCTGATTTCATTCTGGGTCCACGACATGAAGACTATTAAGGCAAAGGCGATAACGGTTGGGGTGATTTATGCGGTGGATGCCTTTGCCATTCTGGTATGCGGGGTTTTTCTTGGTTGGATTTGATCAATTAAGAATGAAGTTGATTATGCTTGGCAACTCGGTGAATAGTCATTTAATTTTTTAAGAATGTCCCCATTGATGGGGGTAACTCTCGCAATCATTATAGAGCACGGTATGATAGTTAATGAAACCGCTACGAATCGATTAAATAAAATTCGCGCTAAAGCCAAAAATAATTAGTGTTTTGTAGCTTTAAATAGGGAATAACAGCCAGATAGTGTTCATTGTCAGGAAAAATTCTGAAAGTTTGGAATATGGCAAGGAGTGCGCGGTTTAGATACCCGCTACTTCTAAATATTCCCTGGCAGGTGGTGAAATGTTTTGCTCGATTATTAAAATCGTATACCTTGGCATAATTATCGGAATAATTTTTAACATAACAGGCTGTGCTACAAGGAAATATGTGATTGAAGTTTACAAACCAGACAAGGTGTACCCAGGAACGACAATCTTTGGCGACACCAGCGATACAGATACACCGCGAATCGTTGAAGTCGATATGGCTGGAAAGGTCATGTGGAGTTACCAAATTCCTTCTTCAATCGCTCGTAGCGGTTACGCAGGGAGGGGGATGGATGTTGAGTGGATACCAAAGACCGACAATATTCTTTACGTTTTACCGTTTTCGGGAGTTTATGAAGTAAATCGAACCAAGAAGATCGTATGGTCATTTAGCGGATCTGCCAGTCATGATGCAGATCGATTACCGAACGGAAACACTCTTGTGGTTTGGGGTTGGGGAGAAGACTCAGAAAAACCTGAAGTTTATGAATTAGACCTAAAAGGCAATGTCGTGTGGGAATGGCATGCCGAAGAACACATAGAGAACTTAGAACAACATCGTTCGGAGCATGGATTTACACATGCCAATGCAGCAGTCCGTTTGGGGAATGGAAACACACTTATATGCCTTCGGAATTTTTTTACTTTGGTTGAGGTCGACCCATCCGGAAAAATTGTTTGGAAGCTGGAAAATCTATTTAGAAATCCCCACGATCCTGAGGAACTACCAAACGGCAACATCTTGCTAAATACGCGCAGACCGCAGGTTATTAAAGAATATAATAAATCAGGCGAGATCGTATGGCAGCATTATCCAAACGATTCCGATACCATCCGCTACAATCATAAACTGCCAAACGGGAATATAATTTTTACCGAAAGACGGAAAATTGTAGAAATAACACCTGGCGGCGAGGTGGTTTGGCGACTTCGTTTGAATGGTGTCAGCACATCTATGAATGACAAGGGGAGCTGGTTTTACAAAGCTGAGCGTATACCGAATAGTGGACAATCCAACTGACCGCGATATCTAACACCAAACACTTATAATTTTTTCAGATAATTATACTGTATAATAAACTGAGCAATTATTGATAAATTGAATCATCCGACTATGAAAAAGCAGCATTGTCGAAACTGAAATTTTGAGAACTGACAGATCTATGCTTGAAATTTTAGATTAAGCTGCATTCCTGTCACGTATGGCAAGCATTCTTCAGTTTTGGCAGCAGATACAATCCCCGATATATGGTGTTTCTAATCTTCATCAGGCCGATTTTCTTGGACACCGATAAGTTTCATCCAATAGGGCCACAATGTTTTATAATGTAATGATATTTATTATATTTATTGACATGATTATCGACAATCTAATATTATTTTAATAATTAATCTTGTTTAACTATCTTTATTTACGATTCTCACTTCATATCTAATTTAGAGTATTCGGCATTGAAGCGTAAATTGCAGTGATCGGCAAACAACGGATTGTTTGAAGATAAAGGGGGGAGTATGAATAAAAAAAGTTTTAATTACGATATTTTGCTTAAAATAACCAAAGCGATGTCCATGTCCAAGGACCCTGAAAAGGTTGTCGTTCAAACAGTTAAGAGTATCAAAGAGGCTATGGACATCAAAGGCTGCGCTCTGTTTTTAATCGATCCCAAAAACCGCAAACTGGAAGTAGCCGCTTCACTGGGTCTGAGCGAGGAATATTTGAACAAAGGACCTTTAAGTCCCTTTGGTACCATAGAGGATGGTCCGGTTGCCATCTATGATGTTACGGATGATCCCAGGATCCAGTATCCGAAAGAGGCCAAAAAGGAAGGGATCGCTTCCATCTTGTCCGTACCGATAGTATTCAAAGGAGATGTGATTGGCTCCATACGGGTCTATACCTCGGAACCTTGGGATTTTACTTTGGAGGATGTAAATTTTGTTCAGGCGCTGGCTCAGATAGCCGGTATCATGATAGAAATGTGCAGACTTTATAAAGGCCAAAATGAATACATCGATGTGCTGACAACCATGAGGGAAACCTTACCCCTCTGATAACCGGATCCTGACCGGGAATATGAAAACCAGGGTGGCAAAACAGCTCATTTTACAGGGGCTTTGTTTTTTTTAGCCGCCATGGCCTGACGAAGTTTTTCGGCACAAAATATATTAATGAGGTTGCAAGAAAATTCAAAATAACACGATTTACAATTCAATTATAAGAAAGTGCATCATCCGGCTATGAAAAAGCAGTATTCCTTGCGATGATATTTTGAGGATTGCCGTAATCATGCTTGAAATTATCGTTTAGATCGCACTATTGTATGTGCTGGCAAGGATGGTCCAGTTTTGAATCATCTTGATTTCTTAAGACTATCTTTAGTATGCTTGAGGCTGTCAATATTTCATAATAATGCAAGAATACTTGACTCAAGGGCTCGGTGATATCAGTAATTCTGACCGTATTTGGATATTCTCAACAAATCGCCAATTTTGGTTTTTGTGGCTGACCACAACATCTATCGGTCACCATAATTTTTTTAAATTGGTTCATCCGGTTGATGTGGACTTCTTCCTGAACTCAATGTTTGACTGATTTCGAGAACCATGCGAGAGTACAAACAGTAATGGGTGAAATACTGTGAGACTGCTGAAAAACCAGGCTTTAAAAGGAGAAACATGAAGCTTAAAAAGTATTCCATAAGATTAACCATATTGCTACTATCTTGTTTCGTTTTGGCCTGCTCCTTATCTAAAGATATTAAGTTAAGCAGCTATGCTCAGAAACAGCAGATACATGAAATAATTAATACGCTTCAACCAAGTCTTGATGAAGGCGATACGCTGTCTTCCTTTCAGCTTTATTTATTGGCTGCCTCTTACAGTGGAATTCGCAACTACAGCAAAGCGCTTGCCACAACAGACCTACTGCAAAAGCAGATTGATAAGGGCGATAGAACTTTAGTTGGCTCTGATCTCACCGTTTATCCCCAAATCATTCGCGGTTCTGTTTATCTTGATCAGGGGGAGATCCAAAAGGCCATTCAGGAAGGCAATCTTGCCTTCAAGCTATTGCATGAAGAGGGACGTGACAAAGGCGGCTTTTATACGTCTCAACTGATCAACATTTACGACATTCTAGGTGTTGCTCATGCCCTCACCGGCAATAACAAAGATGCTCACAAAATTGCTCAATCACTGCAAAATGTGAGCATCACGGTCATGAACGGGCCTGAAAAATACAGTGCCCTGGCGAGGATTTACATGGCATTGAAAGAATACGATCACGCTCTGACTGCCATCAAGAATCCCGATGCAAGAGTAACAGGGGTAATTACCGCATTCTACGATCAGACATTCCAGGAGATACCCAACCTTTATATCTTATCGAAAAGTCTCTACGAAACAGGAAACATAAAAGAGGCAAAAGAAGGATATGAGCAGCTCTTAGGACATCCACAGATTGAGCAAATCGGCGGCATTTACTGGATGGTGCTACTGGATCGTGGCAAAATTGCTTTGGCCGAAGGCTGGAAAAGCGTTGCGGAAGACATGTTCAAGAAAGCCGTTGAGGTTATAGAAAAGCAGCGCTCTTCGATTAATTCCGAGGCAGGACGCATCGGGTTTGTCGGCGATAAACAAGTAGTTTACGCTGAATTGACGTCGCTACTTCTTGATGATGGGCGTTATGCAGAAGCATTTGCTTATGTGGAGCGTGCCAAAGCCCGCGCCCTGGTGGACTTGCTTGCTTCACAAAAAAATATCGATTCCCACAGCGGACAAGCTGAGCAAATCAAGACAACTCTGGCCGAACTGAGCAAAGCGGAAAATGACCTCAACGTTGTGGCGCAAGCACAAGATAAAGAAGGCCAAAGTAAAACCCGTTCGATTGTCGTGGCGTTGAAAAAAGACCTGCAGGAAAAAGCGCCGGAACTGGCATCGCTGGTTTCCGTGACGAGTCCTGACACAGCCGAAATTCAAAGCAAGATTCAATACGATGAAACATTGCTGGAATACTATTGCACGGGCAAAGACTGGTATGTTTTTATTTTAACAGGCAAGACGATTGCGGCGCAGAAGATCTCTGCAGCGGACTTGGAAAAAAATATTGACATACTGCGCAAAAATATTGCGACACGAAATTTACCGGAATTTTACCTATACAGCCAGACCCTATACCGTCAAATATTTACATTGGCAGTTCCCGCAATTAAGACAAGAAAGCTGATTATCGTTCCCCATGGGTCTTTGCACTATTTGCCTTTTGCCGCTCTTTACGACGGCAACGAATATCTGATTGACCGCTTCAGCATACGGATGCTGCCCAGCGCCAGCATTCTGAGTTTTCTTAAGGTACGGACGGCGCAAGAGGATAGAGGCGCCCTGATTTTCGGCAATCCTAAGCTGGGCGACCCGAAGTATGATTTGAAATTCGCTCAGGACGAGGCCCTGGCCATTGGCAGGATAATTTCTAAATCCAAGGTTTTTCTGCGCAGTGATGCATCAAAGACAAATCTACAAAAGTTGGGAAGCAAATATTCTGTAATTCATCTGGCTGTTCATGGCGTATTTGATCTAGATAAGCCGCTTAATTCAGCGCTGCTACTGGCAGCAGATACAAATAATGATGGGCTATTGAGAGCAGGCGACCTTTATAATTTATCTTTGAGTGCCGATTTGGTCACTCTCAGCGCCTGCGAAACGGCTCTGGGAAAAGTGTCAACAGGCGATGATGTGGTCGGCTTTACGCGTGGCTTCCTCTACGCTGGCACGCGCTCGTTGATATCAAGTTTGTGGCAGGTGGATGACGAGGCAACCCGTGACTTAATGGTTAACTTTTACACAAATCTATCGAAAATGAGTAAAGATGAAGCCTTGCGACAGGCGCAGCTTAAAGTTAAAGAACAATACCCGCATCCCTATTACTGGGCAGCATTTTTACTCACCGGTAGTACTATGTAAAGAAGCTAAGCACCCATAACTCCTGCGATATTATTACATTATTCAATGCCAGCTAATTGTGTAGAAGGATAGGCGATCAAGTCTATTTTGTTGTCATATCGAAGATTTCAAACGATATTCTGCACTTTTTGGGGCGGATATAGATTGTGGACTCGTAGGTGAAAGAAGTAATGGCAGGGTCAGAAATGGCCTTGCCATTTTATTTGGATAACTCAAAAATATCGCTAATTCTGGTGCCTTGTAATAACCTTTGCTATCGAATTGTCTAAACGTTACTTTTCAAGGATAATTATCCTATTCATGAGCCCGGGTTGCCTCTCAAAATTCAACACTACCTGATGTATTCTTCGGTTGTCCGAAACTGCATCATACGGCTATGTTTCGACAGTAGTGCGGATACCGAAATTTTGAACAATCTTAAAAATAGTCTCAAGATGGGCAGGGCGTTTTAAGCCCTGCCCTTTGTTTTTACCGGTAGATGTTTTCGATCCATCTCATAGCTTCGGTGTCACTGACTTTTCCCAGATACCGCTGAGTGGTTGAAAGATTCGCTTGTCTGAGAATTATTTTACTGACGATTTCAAGAGGGGCACCGGATCTGGATGCGTATGTAGCAGCATGGCGCCTCAGATCGTGGGGTTTAAGGTCAACATCAGCCACTTTCCCGGCTTTTCTTACCATTTCCCTGGCTCCGGTATAGCATATTGGAAATATCCGTTGAGTTGATTCCAACCCCTTTTTCCGAATATATTCTTTGAGTCGAACGGATACCTTCTGAGGGATAAAAACAATTTCATTTTGTCGGCCGCTTTTGGGACTGACTAAGGATAGCTTCCTTTCATCCACATCGATAACACGTAATTTCAGCACCTCTCCAATGCGCATACCTCCTCTTGCCATTAACTCTAACATCAGCCGGTTTCTATGATTATCGGTTTTGAATATGATTTCATCAACAACATCTTTTTCAAGTATTGTCCAGTGGTGGCCTTTTGCCAGCCGAAATGTTTTGCTGAGCACCGAGGTGTCACAGGGATTTGCAATATTTGAATCAGTTGTGGCTTTTATGAAATTGAAAAAAGTTTTCAGGATGGTGTATTTTAATCGTTTGGTTGATTGTTTTTGGCCTTCACAGTCTTCAGTCAAAAAGGTTAGAATCGTATCAGGGGTAATTGATTCAATATCACGGTCACCATACCGTGTATCGAATTTGTTAAGAAAAAGCCTGTAATTCTTAACCGTATTTTTTTTGTGCGTTGACCTTCTGGAAATTTAGGAAAGTCGCTAAAGCCATTGAAACTTTCATAATAACCCTCCTTTTTTGTTTGTGATTAAAAAAATTGACATTAAATATCGGAACCTGATAAATTATAGCATATCGAAATCATTGTGCAACTTTTCCGACAAATCGCACTACTGTATTTCTTGGCAAGAAGTTCTCGGTTTTTATATCTCGCAACTATTCGTTTTCCTTGTTTAAAACTTTTGCAAAATATATTTTATAAAAATTGTCTTGATTATCGAAAATGATCAGATTATTGATCGATTAAATCATAATTATGATCCCATCTGACTTGTGCTTCCCGGAGTTGAAATCTCAAACTTTGTAGATAGTCTCTCATTTTTTGCTTTTCAACATTGATTATCGGTCGCTTCATAAGGAGTTTTATCCTATGGATAAGGCGCCAATTTTTCCTAGGAAAAGCAAGAAAATTAAGCCATCAGACTTTGCAAGACATTATCATTGCCCACATTATGAAACCTGTATGTATGAGGCGGCCAAAAAGGACCGCCTTTTAGATTGCGGGGCATGTGAGTACCGATTAAAGGATTTGAAAGTGTCCTGAAATACCGGGTACAGTTTCCAATTATAACGGCAGATGGCAATACTTTATTTTCTGGCAGGGAATGTACACGGAATTAAAACAACGTGTACGAAGAGGGTTTGAGGATTATGGAGAATTTTCAAAAACCTTCAAAAAGAGATTACAGGTTCAAATATATACATTATTAAATTATAACAGGAGTATCAAAATGGAACAATTAATCTTTCTTCCCCATGGAGATCCTGGTGAATACTTTGAACTCAGTAAGTTGGTTAAGCATATAAAAGATAGCTACAGAAACTATATTATTCAAGGACAACAAAATTGCTCATTTGAAGATCATTCCAAACCCCATTCATTGGATTTTTGGATACGTAAAAATCATACCTGTCGCAAAAATACAAAACAGGCGACAAATGAGGTGATTCGGGCAATAGTCCAATCTGATATCTTTCGAGAGAGCAAATTCGATTGCCCTGATTCTGGGAAAAAATGCAAAGGGATTCAGTTGCTTGAAAATAAATAAAATGGGTTTTTCCATTTTAATTGAAATCTTGCAGTTATAACCTTGATATCTTGAGCAATATCGAATAGATGCTACAACTTATTCGATGAACCGCACTATTGTTAGAACTGGCAAGGAGTTTGCGGTTTTTCATGTTTAAAACCCACCACCACCTCTTGTATAGCATCCCTTTTTTAAAATATTAGCACTAATTGGTGTTCGGCGTTTTGGTTTGGAATTAATTTTGTTAAGAATGAGAACAGAAGTGTACACTATTACGTAAACGATTTGGGAATGAAATCATAACCCCGGCCGAATTATATGGGACAAGACATTATGCAATTTCAAACAGCCCAAAAATTGAAGATGTGGTTGCCAAATTTGTAATATGATCTTTGTTTAGAGATTTTCATGAAGACAAGAAATTATGAGTTTTCAGATTGTCGATAATAGTAGATTGGCTTGCCAATTCTTTAGCAAAATTGGTTTGATATTTGATCGAAAGTCACACAGAGAAGCTATACAATAAATGCTTTCTAAAATACCGGTATTCCTGCTCCAGATAGTTGAAACAAATGAAATCGATAATTACTATCAAGGCTTCAAATTATTGTACGAAATAATATAATCTGTTTATTTGGTACTCAAAATGGCATCGATCGCCTTTGAGATTTCCTCGACAGAGTAAGGTTTGGCCACCAGCCACTCTTCGCCTACGAGCCTCCCGCCAAATTCTTTCTCTTCATTTTTCTCTATAATTGAGGAAGCAAATATAACAGGAATCTGCATTGTTGAATGATTGTTTTTTAGGTGTTTTCTCATTTCCCCACCATCCATGCCGGGCATCATAATATCGCTGATAATAAGATCGGGGTGTTGCTCCTTGGCCAAGTGGACAGCCTCCATGCCATTTCGAGCTTTGATAATGTCTTGAAAACCCAGTTGAGTTAGAATTGATTCCAGAATTTCAAGATCAACCTCACTGTCTTCAACTGCAAGGATCTTCATGTTTTCTTTACTTTTGCTCATGTGGTTCTCCTATCAACACCTTTTTGGTCTTCTTGTCCGGTCTGGCCTTGTTCGTTGCCTTGAAAAAGCAGTTTAGTCACAACCGCTAAGACTTTTTCAGGTTCAAATGGTTTGGTAATCGTATATGAATTAAATTCTCTGGCCATGGACAATTCAATCTCAGGGCCATAATCACTACCAGCAGACATGGCAATGATCTTAAGATCCGGATACTTTTCTTTGAGTTCCCAAATAACATCAATTCCCATTTTTTCAGGCATGACCATGTCGGTTATAACCAAGTCAGCAGGATTTTCGTAAAATCGTTCAAGCCCCTCCTTGCCGTCAGAAGCCAAAATTACTTCATATCCCGCCTGTTTTAAAATCTCTTCCAGAACCATCCGGTCTATTTCAGAATCGTCGATAACAAGGATACGCTTTTTAGCTTCAACACCGGTATCCTTTCCTGAAGTTGCAGAAGTTGTTTGAGGTTTATCTTCGGTTTGCGGAGATTCTTTGCCGTCCACTTGCTTTTCCAGTTCTTTGATCTTTTGCTCCAATTCCTCATAGCTTGGTTTCTCATCCATTTTATTCCTCCAAGTGCAACAGTTATAATTTAAGTTAAAAGCATCTTTCGTTCTTCTTCAAAATCCGCAAATTCAAGTGCGACTTGTTTGAATTGATCTTCCACCTGCATAAAAGCGGCGACCATGTCCGGGTCGAAATGTTTTCCGGCCCCTTCCGCGATGATAGTGATCGCCTTGGAATGGGGAAAAGGCGGTTTGTAAACCCGTTTGCTGATCAAGGCGTCATAAACATCCGCTAACGCCATCAGTCTGCCGGGAACAGGGATGGCATCGCCCTTGAGACCCTGCGGATAGCCCGATCCGTCCCATTTTTCATGATGGGTGTAGGCAATTTCTTCCGCATATCGCAAAAAGGAATCGTAGCCTAATTTATCAGCCGCGACGCGGATAGCTTCCATCCCCAGCGTCGTATGCCGCTTCATGTCCTCAAACTCTCTATCGGTCAGCTTGCCCGGCTTCAACAGGATGCTGTCGTTAATTCCTACCTTGCCGATATCATGAAGCGGGGCCGACTTGTACAACAGGCCCACGGTTTTAGTGTCCAGATAATCTTTGAACCTGGAGTGGTCCGTGAGGTGTTCGGCCAGAACCTTCACATACGCCTGGGTACGCTTGATATGCCCGCCGGTCTCGGGGTCCCGGTATTCGGCCAGGGCGGCCATGCTTTCAATGGTGGCCTGCTGGGTCAGCTCAAGCGCCCTTGTTCGCTCCGCAACAAGCTCTTCCAGATGATCCCGATGACGTTTGAGTTCGAGCTGGTTTCGGACTCTGGCCTTTATCAGTTCCGTGCTGAACGGCTTGGTGATATAATCCACCGCGCCTAGTTGCAGCCCCCTGGCTTCGTTCTGTTCTTCAGTTAAGGCGGTAAGGAATATAATCGGTATGTTACGGGTTTTTTTATCAGCTTTGAGCTTCTCGCATACTTCATAGCCGTCCATGCCGGGCATGATGATATCCAGCAGGATCAGGTCCGGCGGTTCGTTTTTCACAAGCTCAAGGACATCCCGGCCGTTCATGGCCACGCTGATGTCATAGGCTTTGCCAAGAGTTTCAACGAGGATATTGATATTGATTTCATCATCATCCACCACCATAATATGAAAATTTGACAAATCGGTCATTGCTCACTCCTCCGGTTGGACCCAAATTATAAATCCGTTTTTTTTCTAACCTAAGGTGCGGTTGTTGATTTTTGAACCTTAAATTGTTCATAATCCCGCGCCAGTTTTTCAAAGATGTTATGGAAAGGAACGGTGCCCGCCAGAAGGCCTTTTTCCGTTACGATAACATGGTCGTAAATCTTGCTCGGTTCACGGGACAGCACCTGTTGCGCGACCGCTGCCAGCGGCATATGACTTTCGATTGTCAGGGGCGAAGCGTCCATAACATCGGCCGCGGATTGTTCAAAAAACTGTGCGCGATGAGAATGAGAGCTCAGTATGCGCGTGAGATGATAGTTCATAATCAGCCCGATCGGTCTTAAATCCTGAACAACGACAATGGCATCAAAAGGATCATTCAGTCGCCGGCCGAGCACCATATCCTTTACCAGGGTCTCCGCCGGAATGGTCTTGGCTTTTTCCACAAGGTTTACAATGGGGTAAGCCAGATCGCTTTTGCTGATTTGGTCATGAAATCCAACTGCCTGGTATGATAGTACCGGATCGGCAATCCCTTTAACAATGACCGGCCTGTTTTTGATGCAAAAAATCCGGTCATTGACGTAAGACCAGGTTTCATGCGAGATGATGATCTGGTCTTGATGGGCAGTCTCCTCAAGTCGCTTGGCAACATTCACCTGCCCCCCGATGATCGTGTAATCCATTTTGCTGCTGCTGCCGAAATTGCCGACCGTGCAATACCCGGTATTGATTCCCACCCGTATCCGGAATGGTGTCTCGACACCTTTGGAATACCAATCCTTCTGTAACGCCTTGAGGGTGTCTATCATCTCAAGGGCCATCGATACACAGGATAGCGCGTCCTGCCCGCTCCCCCGGCTTGTCGGATCGCCGAAAAAGACCATAATAGCATCGCCCACAAACTTATCGACGGTGCCGCCATGTTTGAAGGCGATACGCGACATTTCGTCAAGGTAGGTGTTGAGGAGGCTTGTAATATCTTCGGCTTCCATCTTTTCGGTGGTTTCGGTGAATCCGACAATATCGGAGAAAAAAACCGTCAGTTTTTTTCTCCGGGATTCAATTCTGGCTTCATGCCTGCCGCTAAAGAGCGATTCATAGATCTGGGGTGAAAGATATTTTGAAAGTTTGCGCGACAGATCCATGAACTGTTCGGTCTTTGTTTTTAATTCCAATATATGCCGGACCCTGGCTTTAACAACCGGCGGGCTGATGGGCTTGACAATAAAATCCACAGCCCCCAGCTCCAGGCCCTTTGTTTCATCCGCCACTTCACCCATGGCAGTGACAAAAACCACCGGAATATCCCGGGTATTCTGGTCGGCCTTGAGTCTCCTGCAAACCTCATAGCCGTCCATCTCCGGCATCATGATATCCAGCAGGACCAGGTCGGGCGGATCGTTTTTTACCATCTCAAGAGCGCTGCGACCGTCCATGGCCACGCGGACGTCATATTCATCGTCAAGGATTTCAACCAGAATGTCGATATTGGTTGCCGTGTCGTCCACTACCAGAATCACGGGTTTTGAACGATCAGCCATCGGCGCCTCCGGCTTTATTCAATTTTTCAAACAGCGCTGTCAGTACGGATTGCGCCTCTTTAAATTGATATGTTTCAATCCGCTTTTCCAGCGCGATGATACCCGCGGTATATTCTTCAGGCCAGCCCTTTTCCCTGATTTCCCGCAGGATATTTTGGCAAGGTCTGGGCTTGCGTTTTTGTAATTGCGGCGGAAGCTTTTTTAGCAAGGCCGCCAGCTCGGCCGCTGTTCCGGTTTCGAAAGTTCTGCCGGCATTCGCGGCTTTTTCCTCGGAAGTTAAGCCGTCTTTCAGCGATTTAAGCACCCGGTTTAATGCGTCCTCAAAAGCTTCGATCTGCTTTTCTAATTCC
>Ga0180009_10003263_pt1 | contig 18551 bp, 13 predicted proteins | sample OS_PC_MetaG_FD_123537 | JGI IMG/M metagenome (GOLD analysis project Ga0180009, IMG submission 123537) | Groundwater microbial communities from the Aspo Hard Rock Laboratory (HRL) deep subsurface site, Sweden - OS_PC_MetaG | ecosystem: Environmental > Aquatic > Deep subsurface > Groundwater... | reverse complement strand
CGTCCATGTAGGCTTGACGGCAGCTCCCTGCTGCCGACACCTGTCAATCGAGCAACCGTACCCTCCTTTCAACCATTGGCGTGATATTGAAAAAAGGAAAGTGACTAAGAGTTGTATCCTTGGATTTCATGTTGGCTTTCAGTTCATAAAGTATCAACTATTAACGCGAACATAGCCTTAAAAAAGCGATTACCATGGGAAACTGAAGATAACGAAAATACTGCTGTTGCGTTCTTCATTACGAACAGTCAAGGCAAAAAACTTTTCGTCCCGATTTATTCTTGCAACCACATAGCGGCTTGCTTGGCAAAATAAGTCAATACGGCATCGCAACCGGCACGCTTGAAGCCCAATAACGATTCGAGCACGACTTGACGCTCATCCAACCAGCCATTTAATGACGCCGCCTTCAACATCGCATATTCGCCGCTGACCTGATAGGCGAAAGTCGGCACGCCAAAGCGGTCCTTCGCGCGGCGTACGATATCCAGATAAGGCATGCCGGGCTTGACCATAATCATGTCGGCCCCTTCCTGCAAGTCCAACTCGATTTCGCGCAACGCCTCATCGGTATTGGCCGGGTCCATTTGATAACTGTATTTATTGCCTTTGCCGAGGTTGGCGCCCGAGCCCACGGCATCTCTGAAGGGGCCATAGAATGCCGAGGCATATTTAGCCGAATACGCCAAAATACGCGTATTACGGTAAGCATGATTTTCCAAGGCCTGCCTGATCGAACCAATCCGGCCGTCCATCATATCCGAAGGCGCAACGATATCGGCACCCGCTTCGGCGTGCGACAAAGCTTGCTTGATCAAAACCTCGACCGTTTCGTCGTTGATCACATAGCCGTTATTATCGATCAACCCGTCCTGGCCGTGAGAGGTAAACGGATCCAGTGCGATATCAGTAATCACGCCAAGTTCCGGATAGGCCGTCTTTAGTGCTTTGACAGTTCGCTGAACCAATCCGTTCGGATTAAAAGCCTCGGACGCATCGTCGGATTTTTTATCGGGCGATATAACCGGAAATAAAGCGATTGCCGGAATGCCGAGACTCGATATTTCTCCGGCTTCCCTCAATAATAAATCCAACGAAAGCCGTTCTATGCCGGGCATCGAAAGCACCGCTTCGCGGTTATTCTTACCTTCCATAACAAACATTGGATAGATCAAGTCATCGACGGATAAACGGTTTTCGCTCATCAAGCGACGTGAAAAAGATTGATAACGCATTCTTCTCATGCGTATTAAGGGGAAATTGGTGGTATTATGCGTCATCTTGTCCGTAGGTCTTGGTTAATCTCGTTTGCCGTGCGGCAATGGGGCCGTACCTTGCAAAATAGTTTTTCTGCAAGATATAAATCAATCGGATAATATTAGCACGCTTCCGATACCCTAAACCATGTCTTCCTTAACCCTAAAAGACTCGGACATGTGTTTGCACATAAGTCTAAGAACTTGAGGTCATTATGAAAACGACACAATACCTACGCATTTTTCTGTTGGCAATATTGAGCTTTTTTATAAGCATTAGCGCATTGAACAAAGCCATTGCCGCCGAATTATTATTGCCCCAACAAGCGATTGCCGAAGCTTCCGACAAACTAAAGGAAAAAATGCAAAATCCCGAATTTACAAAGGATTTTGCACAAATAACGGATTTTGTTGAATCGGCGATTTACCCCCATGTCGATTTTAATCGAATTTCGGCATTGGTACTCGGAAAATACTGGCGGGACGCCACTCCGGAAGAAAGATCGCAATTCAATAATGAATTCCGAAACCTGTTGGTCAGAACTTATTCTCGCGCGTTTGTCGAATTCAAGGACTGGTCGGTGCGCTTCTTACCTTTAAAAATGGAATCGGATGCGAGTAAAGTCATCGTTAAAACAGAGATATTGCAACCGGGTATTCAGCCAATCGCTGTAGACTACAGAATGGTATTAATCAAAGAAAAATGGAAAGCTTACGACATCCTGATCGAAGGCGTCAGCTTGGTCACTAACTACCGCACGACATTCAATAATGAAATCAGAAATAGCGGCTCGCTGTCAGCGGTTATCGAAACATTGAAAACAAGAAATGCCGAAGCTTTGTCCAAAAACTCGCTGCATAATTCATAAAATTATCGCACCGTCGCTACGCGCGCTCCGTCTCAACAGAGCGCGCCACACCCCTGCAACAACTCATATTTTTGCCTGCACTAACCCAATCCCTGGATGAATTTTAAAAAAGATTCTCTATACGCTCACCCTGTCGAGTCCTTAGAGGGCTTCCAATTCGACGCCGCGGTAACAGCCGTATTTCCCGACATGATTCAACGCTCCGTTCCCGGCTACCGTTCCATTATATCGGCTATCGGTTTGTTGGCAGGACGCTTCGCACAAACCAATAGTCTTTGCTATGACCTAGGCTGCTCGCTTGGTGCGGCAACATTGGCAATGCGACATCAAATCGAAGCGCATGACTGCCGCATTGTTGCTGTGGATAATTCGGAGGCGATGATCGACCGCTTTAAAAAAATATTGGCGAATGACACATCTCCAATCGAAGTCGAAACCCGTTGCGAGGATATTCGCGAAACACGACTGGAAAACGCATCGGTTGTGGTCTTGAACTTCACGCTACAATTCATACCTATTGAAGACCGAAGCGACTTTCTCCGCAACATCTATCAGGCCCTATTACCGGGCGGCATTTTGATTTTGTCCGAAAAATTAAAATTCGACGATCCTCGCCAACAGCAATTGCAAACCGAAATGCATCACGCGTTTAAAAAAACGCAAGGATACAGCGACTTGGAAATCAGCCAAAAGCGGACCGCATTGGAAAATGTATTGATTCCCGAAACTTTTGCTTGCCACCGGCAACGCTTACTAAAAGCAGGCTTCAATAGCGCCGAAGTCTGGTTTCAATATTTCAATTTTGCCTCGATAATCGCTCTCAAATGATTGATTATCAAGTACTTTACCAAACACTAAGGGACCATGACGCGGACGCCTGGGCCGACATCTTGCCGGAACAATTACAGTCGGCATTCAACCCGACTCGGCACGGCCAATTGACTCGCTGGCTCCAAACCATAGGCGACTTGCCTGAACTATCCCTCTCGCGGCGCGTTTTTAATGAAGATACCGTCAAAATCGGCACTGCTAGCGATTTAGACGATATTTCCCGCGAGGAATTAACGGCAGCATTAAAAACATTCAGCCCTTGGCGAAAAGGACCTTACGACTTATTCGGCATTGATATCAATACGGAATGGCGCTCCGACTGGAAATGGAATCGATTGAAAGCCCATATCAGTCCACTAAAAAAGCGTTTGGTGCTCGATGTAGGTTGCGGGAACGGCTATCATGGCTGGCGAATGCTCGGTGCCGGCGCGGACCTTGTGGTCGGTATCGATCCGTTGATGTTAAATGTAATGCAGTTTCACCTCATCAGAAAACTGGCCGGTGACGCCCGGCACTACGTGTTGCCAATGGGCATCGAGCAAATACCGAATGGTCTAAAAGCTTTCGACACGGTCTTTTCCATGGGCGTGCTCTATCATCGCCGCTCGCCGATCGATCATTTGTTGGAATTAAAAGATTGCCTTAGATCCGGGGGCGAATTGATTCTCGAATCGCTGGTCATCGACGGCGGACCGAATGATGTATTGCTACCGGAGCACCGCTATGCACATATGCGCAATGTTTGGTTTATACCTAGCTGTGAAGCATTGCAGGGATGGCTGAAACGCTGCGGTTTCAGCAACATTAGATTAGTCGATGTCACGGTAACAACCCCGGAAGAACAACGTAGCACCGACTGGATGGATTTTAAATCTCTCAAGGATTTTCTCGACCCGAACGACCCGAACTTAACGCTAGAAGGGTACCCAGCACCCAAACGGGCTATATTCATAGCGGAAAAATAACCGGTTAACTAATTGCCCTTATTCGTGAAGAATCATTCAACCTAACGGCCACGAAGGTCTAGCCATCGCCCCGGCAAATGAACGTTCTCGGTGGCTGAGGGTACGGTCACTCGCCCGACAGGACGCCGTGAACCCAGCACCTAAATTATGCTCGATAGTTACCATAGCCAAAGGGCTATGGAATTTAGGTGCTGGGTGAATACATCCATGTAGGCTCGACGGCCGCTGTCCCTGCCGCCGACGCCTGTCGATCGAGCAACCGCACCCTCTTCGGAACCGGTATTTTCTCTGCCGAGCTTCTTATATCGAAAAATTAGATAATGAGTCCAAATCTACGAACTTTCACAGTAACGTTCATGAAAGCCTAGCATCGCCCCGGCAAATGAAAGTGCGTGGCGGTGGCCGGGTTCGCTCCTTCCCAAGCTCGGCTTGGGAAGACAGTCTCGGAAGCTCTGCTTCCCGTGACGGCAAGCGGAGCTTGCGGAATCGTTTCCCAAGCAGAGCTTAGGAAACAGCGAGAACGGGCGGTATTCTGCTGCGGGCCATTGTGTTGGCCGCCCAAGAACTTTCACAGTAACACTCATGAAAGCCTGGCAACCACCCCAGTAAATGAAAGCGCTAGGCATTTAAGGAGAATGGAGAAAGAGCGAAGCCAGTCGACGATCGAATCTTTCATCTTTCCTCTTTTACCTTTCCCAGCTTACCGCTTACCACTTACCAAGCCATTATCGAGTGACAACGAAACCATGCCGAAGTTTGGATGCTATTTCTTACAAATAACGCTCCAAGCCGCAAGCCAAACTTGCGACTGATACGCGTCGACATCCTTTGGAAGACTGCCGGACAAGGCTATACGTAGCGTTTGATTGATGATCCCAAAAAAAAAGGTATAAGCCAGTATAGGCTCGATATTTTTGATTTCCTCAGCCTTAATACCGGCCTGAAGGATTTTTATGATCTTGATGAAGGGCGGCGTTTCCATGAAGGGCTTTTGCTCGGGCAAAAATTCGCGGACCTTAATAACTAACAGGAACTGCATCACATCAGGCGCTTCCTGAGTTAACCTAAACAAAAGGCCGACGACTTCGCGCAATTGCTCGGAAGGTTTGGCATTTCGGCGTCGAATATCATCGATCGAGATACTCAGACTATCGATGATATTCGCGTACAAGGCTTCGGCTATCGCTTGCTTGTTTTTGAAACATTGATACAGGCCACTGGTGGTCTTGATGCCGGCCGCTTCGGCAATATCACCGAGAGACGTATTGAAATACCCCTTCTCGGCGAAAAGCTTTAATGCCGCCAAGAGAATTTCATCCTGAGTGTCCAATTTATTTTTGTTATTTTCTATTTCCTTTTCCATTTTCACTTTTTACAGCAATATCATTATGCTGCCTTTATAAAGTTAATGATTCGTATCGTTTCGGCAATGCATTCGAGAACCTGCGAAGCATGGCAAGGCTGATTAATCCCGATATTGCTCACCGAAACGTTACATAAAAACCTGTGTACTTCGATCGACCATGTTTGCGGTTATCATGGCTATGTAGCTCATTCGACGCTTAAAGGAAAGTCAGCGATAAACTGCGTCAGGAACCGGCAGTCGTTAAGCTAAGGCCATATAATGTATTCGCCACAACCGCTATCGAACAAGAAAGCGCCAAAAAACTTCGAAGACGGCTGTTCGAATTATCATATCCCATACGAAGATAAGGTTTTAAATTAAACCTCAAACAGTTGTTTATTACAACACTCTAGTTTCGATCCGCTACGTTAATAGCGAACAGATTTTTTTTAACCTTCTCCAAACACACTCCACGCGGCTTTCAAATAGTTAATCATCGACCATAACGTCAATATCGCCGCCAGATACAGCAATACATATCCGGATGTCTTAACGGGGATACCGACGACATCCTGTCCGTACAATAAAAACCCTATCGCGGTCATTTGCGCCGTGGTTTTCCATTTACCCAGTTGCGAAACTTTGACTTTAGCGCGCTGCCCCAATTCCGCCATCCATTCGCGTAACGATGCAATCGTAATTTCGCGCCCGATAATAATCGCCGCAGGTAAGGCTAAATAAGGCGAACCGTCTTGTTGTACAATCAAAACCAGTACGATCGCCACCATCAATTTATCCGCAACCGGATCCAAAAAAGCGCCGAACGGCGTTTCCAAGCTCATCTTACGGGCTAAATAACCATCCAACCAATCAGTGATACCGGCCAAGATAAAAATGCTTGTCGAAGCCAAGTTGGCATATTCCCAAGGCAGATAAAACACCACTGCAAGCAACGGAATTAAAACAATTCTCAGCAAAGTCAGATAGGTCGGAAGATTAAATTTAATGGCCATTTGGGTTATGAAATTGTTCGTAAATTCGTTGCGCCAAGTCCTTACTAATGCCTGCCACACTCGCTAAAGCATCCGCGCTGGCACCGGCAACGCCTTGCAAACCACCGAATTGTTTTAATAATAATTGTCGGCGTTTCGGTCCCAACCCTGGAATATCCTCCAAAACGGATTGTTTTTTGGTCTTACCGCGCCGCTGCCTGTGTCCGGTAATTGCAAATCGGTGTGCTTCGTCGCGAATATGCTGAATCAACAACAACCCCGACGCACCGGGCGTTACATCCAAAGGCTCCACCTGATCGGTCAGCAGTAGTTTTTCCATACCGGCTTTTCGATCCGGCCCTTTGGAAACTCCGACTATCATAACATTGTTTATCTCTAAATCCGCCAATGCCTTTTTCGCTTCGGCAACTTGCCCTTTGCCGCCATCGATAAACAAAATGTCGGGAGCCTCATGTTCGCCTTGCTTGAGCCGTTTATAACGCCGGGTAACCGCCTGATGAATTGCCGCATAATCGTCGCCGGGCGTCACACCCTCGATGTTGAAACGCCGATAAGCCGATTTTACCGGCCCTTCCCTATCGAACACAACACACGAGGCTACGGTTTGATCGCCCTGGGTATGGCTAATATCGAAGCATTCGAGACGCTTCGGCAATTCCCGGCAACTCAATTCATCCTGAAGACTCAAAAAACGCGCATAAATACCTTGCCGGTCGGCCAATTTACTTTGCAGCGAATACTCGGCATTGGTCGATGTCATTTGCAGCCATTTTTGGCGTTCACCGCGTACCTTGGACGTAATTGTAACGGCATGTTTGGCATAAGCGGCCAGAACTTCAGCCAGTAGGCCGACTTCTTCCGGCTCGTGACTGACGATCAATTCATAGGGCACCGTCTTGTCGAGATAATATTGTGCGATAAACGCCTGCAAAATTTTGCCGGGCTCATCTTGATCGGACAATTTCGGAAAAAACAACTTATTGCCGAGATTCTGGCCCTTGCGAATAAAAAACACCTGAACGCATGCCACGCCTGCTCGCGTAGCGCAGGCAACGATATCGACATCGCCCCGCTCGCCATGCACAAAATGTTTTTCCAGAATCAATCGCAAACGCGCAATTTGATCACGAAAACCCGCCGCTTTTTCAAAATCCAAGGCCGCCGAAGCATTTTCCATTTTTTCGATTAAACGACCAATCAATAAATCGCCGTTGCCTTCCAAAAACAAAATACTATTTTCGACATCGACCGCATAATTGCTTGTATCGATCAAATCGACACACGGCGCGGTGCAGCGTTTAATCTGATGCTGTAAACAGGGGCGAGTTCGATTGCGATAATAAGAATCTTCGCATTGCCGGACCGGAAATATTTTTTGCAATAATTTCAGTGTTTCCTTGACCGCGCCAGCGCTCGGATAAGGCCCGAAATATTGCCCCTTCTTCTTTTTCGCGCCTCGATGAAAAGTAATCCGGGGAAAATCCTGTTCGGTGGAAATAAAGATATAAGGATAGGATTTATCGTCCCGCAAACAAATATTGTAGCGGGGCATGAAACGTTTGACCAACTGGCTTTCGAGCAACAAGGCTTCGCCTTCGGAGTTGGTTACCATGACTTCTATCGACGCCAACTGCGCAATCATCGCCTGCTGTTTCGGCGATGCGGTTTGCGTCCGAAAGTAACTCGACACGCGGTTCTTGAGGTTTTTAGCCTTTCCTATATAAATGATTTCGCCTTTTTCATTCAGCATTTTATAAATCCCCGGCCGACCGGTCAGGGTTTTCAAAAAGGCGGCTACATCAAATTCGGCAACAGGCACAACAAAACTCAATGATCGAACAACCCGGCAATTCGGCGAAAAACATCGTGAAACATTTCCTCGGTCAAACGCTTGGTTTGCACGTTATAACGGCTGGAATGATAAGAATCAACCAGATATCGCGAATTAGGCAAACGATGCAAGCGATTATGGCCGAACGGTGCATCTTTTAATTTTAAACCACAGGCTTTCAAGACGGCCTGATGCGCGATACTGCCCAGCGCCAGAATGACCGTTCCTTCAGGCATTTGCGCTATTTCGGCGTTTAAATATCGATTGCAGGTATTGATTTCCAAACCGGTCGGTTTATTTTGCGGTGGCAGGCATTTAACGGCATTGGTGATGCGGCAAGCGGTTAAAACCAAGCCATCCCTTCGGCCTTCTGAAATGGGGCGATTACTGTAACCAAATTGGTATAACGCTTGGTACAACAAGATTCCGGCATAATCGCCGGTAAACGGGCGCCCCGTTGCATTCGCGCCATGCATGCCCGGCGCCAACCCGACCACCAACAATTCCGGTTGTTCGTCACCGAACGGAGCAACCGGTCGGGCATGATAATCGGGATACTTGCGTTTCACCTCGCACAAAAATTCGTCCAAGCGTCCGCAATCCTTGCAATCTTGATTAAAAATTTCGTTAGAAGCCATCGGTTTGATTGAAAAAATAGGGGATTTTACCGCATTTTGAATTACACCCATCGTAGATCAAAATTCGGCATTGGGGTGATCGCCAAAGGCTCCGCACCTAAATATCTAAGGCTATTAACCATTCCCAATGGGCTATGGAATTTAGGTGCTGGGTGAATACGTCCAGGTAGACTCTATGCACCGATGATCACCCCGGCGCCTCCTTAAGCATCGCCGAAATTTGAAGTGCGAAAGGTATATCCACTATTTTCAATCATAACCGCTCCACTCATAGAAAGCCTTATTCCCCGGCGATCGACATGCGCTCGATCAAAACCGAACCGGTGCGTACGTTGCCTCGATAATCGACATCATTACCGACCGCGACGAGATTTTTAAACATATCTTTCAAATTTCCGGCAATCGTAATTTCCTCGACCGGGTATTGAATTTCGCCGTTCTCTACCCAGAATCCGGCCGCGCCGCGCGAATAATCGCCAGTCACCATTTTAACGCCCTGCCCCATCAATTCGGTTACAAGCAATCCGGTGCCGAGTTTTTTCAGCATGCCGGCAAAATCATCGTTTCCGCTATCGACGATCAGATTATGAACGCCACCGGCATTTCCCGTGCTTGCAAGACCGAGTTTCTTCGCCGAATAAGTACTTAACACATAGTCCTTTAAAATTCCTTCCGCAACGATGTCCCGAGCCCTAGTTTTGACGCCTTCGGCATCGAAAGCAGCACTGCCGAGAGCACCAACCAAATAAGGCTGCTCGTGAATATGTATGAATTCCGGAAATATCCGTGTATCCAACGCATTGAGTAAAAACGACGATTTACGGTATAAGTTACCGCCGCTAATTGCGCCGATTAGCGATCCGAACAAACTGGAAGCCACTTCAGCCGAATACAAAACCGGACATTGCCGCGTGCTTAAGCCTCGCCCCTGCAAACGTCTAACCGTTCTTTCGGCTGCTTTTCTGCCGATGGAGTCGACCGCCTCGAGCAAGTCAGGATTCCTGGCAACGCTATACCAATAATCGCGCTGCATACTGTCGCCGCGTTGTCCTAATACTGCGCAACTAATCGAGTGACGGCTCGATTCGGAACCCTTCAAGAAACCTAAACTATTGCCCAAAACCCGAATGCCTTGGTGACTGGTGACCGTTGCGCCTTCCGAATTCGTAATTTCGGTTGAATAAGAACGCGCGGCATCTTCGCAGGCTATCGCCAACTCGATCGCACGATCCGCAGCGAGAGACCAAGGATGAAATAGATCTAAGTCGGGAAATTCGGTCGCAAGCCAGTCTTGCTCGGGTAATCCTGCATAAGGATCTTCGCTGCCATAGCGCGCGAAACTGCATGCGGCGGTCACCGTTTCCTTGATCGAAGCATTGGATAGATCGGTGGTACTCGCAGAACCTTTACGCTGTCCGAAATAAACGGTCACGCCCAAGCCTTGATCGCGATGATGCTCTATCGTTTCGACATCACCCAAACGCGCGGTCACCGACAAGCCGCTATCGACACTCAAACCTGCTTCCGCAGCGGTTGCGCCCTGCAGCTTCGCTTCATCTAAAATGCTTTGGACCAAATTTTCCAATCGACTGATTTCTTCCCGGTTTTGCAAAATGATTCTCTACTTAAAATTAAATCGATATAGTCAACGGTAAGCAGTGAGCGGTAAGCGGGCGACCTACTATCTGCTTACCGCTCACTGTTTACTGTTTACTGTTTACTGTTTACCGTTCACTGCTTACCGCTCACTAACCATCAGATACTCGTACCGCCGACCGTCAACGCGTCGACTTTCAAGGTCGGCTGGCCGACGCCGACCGGAACGCTTTGCCCATCCTTCCCGCAGGTCCCGACACCGCTATCGAGTTCCAAATCGGTGCCGACCATCGACACCCGAGTCAGAACATCCGGCCCGTTGCCGATTAACGTGGCGCCTTTTACAGGTCGCGTCAACTGGCCGTCCTCGATAAGATAAGCCTCGCTGGCTGAAAACACGAATTTTCCCGAAGTGATATCGACCTGTCCGCCGCCGAAATTTTTTGCATACAAACCTTTTTTGACCGAGCGGATAATCTCTTCAGGATCGTGCGGCCCCGGCAACATATAGGTATTGGTCATGCGCGGCATCGGCAAATGCGCGTAAGATTCGCGCCGACCGTTACCGGTCGGGGATACGCCCATCAATCTGGCATTCAATCTATCCTGCATGTAGCCTTTCAATATGCCGTTTTCAATCAACACAGTTTTTTCGGTAGGCGTGCCTTCATCGTCTATACTCAACGAGCCGCGACGTCCCTCGAGCGTGCCGTCATCGACCACGGTACACAAATCGGATGCAACCCTTTCGCCGACTCGTCCGCTAAAGGCCGATGTCCCTTTGCGGTTGAAATCGCCTTCCAGACCATGCCCAATTGCTTCATGCAATAAGATGCCCGGCCAACCCGATCCCAAGACTACAGTCATGCTGCCGGCCGGCGCATCGACGGCATCCAGATTAACCAACGCTTGCCGAACCGCTTCTCGACCGTATTCCAGTGCTTTATCCTGGTCTACGAACATGCCGTAATCGCAACGCCCGCCGCCGCCCATGCTACCCTGTTCGCGGCGTCCATTATCCTCGACAATGACACTCACGTTCATACGAACCAACGGACGGATGTCGGCAGCCAATGTACCGTCTTGATTAGCGACTAAAACATTTTCATGAAGACCGACTAAGCTGATAACCACTTCTTCAATACGGCTATCGAGCTTGCGTGTCTCTCGGTCGACTTTATGCAACAGTTCGACTTTTTGCTGATCCGCTAAAGATTTGAGTGGGTTGACAGAATGGTAATATCGAGGCCACGCGGCTTGTTTGGAAATGGCCGTACGCGCATTTTGTCCTTGTCGGACAATGGCTTTGACATTACCGGCCGCTTCGAGCAAGACCGGCAATTCAATTTTATCGCTATAGGCGAATCCGGTTTTCTCGCCGACGACGGCACGCACACCGGCACCTTGTTCGATATTATGACTGCCCTCTTTGATGATGCCGCTTTCCATAACCCAGGATTCGTAATGACTGGATTGAAAATAGATATCGGCGGCATCGACCGGAACACTGAGCAAACTGCTCATGACTCGCTCGATATCTTGTTCCTGCAAGCCTGCCGGCGCAAGAATCGCTTGTTTCGCTATATTTAAAATTTCCATACTGTCTATTATTGCCGTTGATGTTTCGGTATGCCGTCTCGCAATTTCTTATAGAGCATCTGCAGCAACCGGTCTGGCCCGTCTTTTTTAATGTCCTCGAGCGGTTCTGACGCACCTGGTATGGACGGATTTTTTTCATCTTGTTCAGTCACGATATCCGCAGTAATTTCCGACGCGGATTGACCTTCGGATAACTGCAACGAATAAATTCGCTCGATATAATCGTCGTCTTTAAATAACCAGCCCAAAATGCCTTTCGCCTCGTTCTCGTCGGGATCGAAGCGGACATAGTAATAACCGGCATCGCGATCCCTATCGGTAATTTCGATGCGTTGCTGATTTAGGACTAACTCCATTATGAACCACGCTTTTTCAAAAGGTTCTTTGATAATTAGCTTGGTTCGTAGCGCCGATTGTTCGATCGCAACTTTATCCCCTAAGCCTTGTTGAATCGATAACGTTGTCAACACAGGATCGACCGATTTTTGTAAACTCTGCTCGCCCGATGCGCCCTCGAATTCCGGCGGTCGCTCCAAATGTCCGGTGTCCCGATAACGGACTTCAGTTTCGGAACAGTTCGCCAGAACCGCCGACCACAACAACACCCCGCAAAATTTAAGGATGGTTCTATTCGATGGCTTCATGACATTTAAAGCAATGTAACCTTAAAATTTGATTTTTCAAGAATATTCTCTCTAAGCGCCAAGCCGGAGGGAAAGATAAGCGATGAACATAATTCCTATCAGTTCACAGCTAACCACTGACTGCTTACCAAAAACTAATCGAAATTTAAATTTTTCGATGCTGTAAAGCGGGGAAAGACAATCGAACTTTTTCCAAGCGTTCGTGTTCGATATCGGCGCAAACGAAGCCGCCGCCATTCTTATGACAACCTAAAACCACTCCCCACGGATCGACTATCATCGAATGCCCAAAGGTTTTACGACCGTTAATATGAAAGCCACCCTGATTCGGTGCAATGACATAACATAAGTTTTCAATCGCTCGCGCTCTCAATAGGACCTCCCAATGCGCGGCACCGGTTTGTGCGGTAAACGCCGAAGGCACCAACAAAATTTCGGCGCCTTTCGCCACCAAATTACGGTAAAGTTCGGGAAAGCGCAGATCATAGCAAACCGACAGCCCCAACTTTCCGAAAGGTGTATCAACAACAACCGGATCATGTCCGGGCTCAATCGAATTCGATTCGCGGTATTCTTCCTCGGTATCGGGTACGCTGACATCGAATAGATGTATTTTGTCATAACGCGCAACGCGCTCGCCACGGTCGTTATAAACCAAGCAGGCAGCTCTAACTTTGTTACCGTTATCGCCGACCAAGGGGATCGTTCCACCGACAACCCAAACTTTGTATTTGAGTGCGGTCGACGCTAAAAAGTCTTGTATAGGACCATTCCCGTCGACTTCCTTGATCGTTAACTTATCTGTCTCGCTTTCCCCCATCAAGGCAAAGTTTTCCGGCAATACAACCAATTTCGCTCCGGCATTTACCGCTTCGCCTATCAATTTTTCGGCTTCTAAAAGATTCGCCCCCACATTGGGACTCGATGCCATTTGTATGGCGGCACATTTACTCATAAAGACTCTTGTTTTAATTTTTATTTAGAATCGCTCAATGCATAAGGATGCGCTGATGTTTTCGTTCAATACTTACCCTTAGGAATATGCACAAAATAACTGCTACAAGTAGTAGGCTTTGCGGCGATTCGGTAACTCGCTTGACAGGACGCCGTGAATACGTCCATGTAGGCTTGACGGCGGCTTTCCCTGCCGCCGACACCTGTCAATCGAGCCACCGCCCCCCCCTCCCAGAAGTTGTCGAAGTTATTTCATGCTCGTTCCTTATGAACATTAACCTAAAGTTCATCAAGGCCAGTCGATCGAGCAACCGCACCCTCTTCGGAACCAGCATTTTTACAGCAGCGTTTTGCATATCTAAAAAGTAGATAAGGAATGCAAATCTGCGAACTTTCTCAGTAAATTCGGCAGTTTAAAGGATTTGGTCATGAACATACCTTTCGCACTTCAAGCCTGGGCGATGCTTAAAAAGGGACTGAATTCACGACATCCTTTGACGAGCAACCCGGTGCCGAATTTTGATCTGCGATGGGTATAACTACCCTGTTTTTATACTCCTCATATATCACGAAATCCTTAATCGCTATTTTCCGTCCACGGAAAATCGGTAAGTCCTTGCCAGGTTTTGTTAAACAAACCGTCGCCTTCACGCAAAGGAATTACCTGCGGTTCTTCCCAAGAACCTATGATTCGGTATTGAGACCCGAAAAAAAAGCCCTCCTGGTAATCTTTCGTCACTGCCTTGGCAATCAAACCGGCTAAACGGCCGACAATTGTACCAGCAATGGGAACCGCATCGGAACTTTTAGGCACGACCCGAACTTGTTGATCCAGCGTTTTATCGTTCAAATTGGCGTTCCCGGAAAGCGTTATTTTTGCCGGCACGGCGTCGACTTCTAAATTTGAGGTACTGGCAATGCCCTCGGCTAAATGGATACGCCCCTTGATACTATTGAAGGTTAACCCTTCCTCGTAAACATCGCGAAAATCCAATTGCAATCGCTTAACCCACTGTGAAAACGCTATGATACCCAATACTCGCCCCAATCCGGGTTCTATGCTGAGCAATCTCCCGTCCTTTAACTCGACATCCACTTCACCTCGCAAGCGCTCCAATGAAAATTGATAGGGAGCGGCGTTCCACTTTAGATCGAGTTTTGCGGCAATACGGGTTTCTTTCATACTTTCATATAGCCCTAATTCATTAAGCAACCGACCGAACTGCCGACCGTCGAAAGTACCTTTTAACTCAGTTGTTGAGCCAAATCCTTGATTGATCCAACGCCCAGTCAGGTTCATTGTTTCATTTCTATCGGAAATTGTAAGTCGCTGAAAATGCAAGCCTTGAGGTATACGTACGGTTCGCAACACCAATCGCCCCATATCGCTTGAGCGCCAAATCACTTTTTCGCTATCGATATCGAATAACGGTACTTTTTCCATGAGGTTATCGGTACCACTTTCCAATTTAATGCGGCTCATCGCTGTCAGATCGATAAACTCCATGGTCATCCGTATGCTATCCTCGCCCGATCGGTCAACCGGTATACGCAAATTCCCCTTGGCCGCCGAACTATCGATTTTACCTACCCAGAAATTGCCGCGGCGCGTCAACATTAAATCCAGCCTACCCAAATCCATAAATTGATTTATTAGCTGACTGGTTCTTATTTTGATTTCGTATACAGGCATCGACTCGTCTTTTGCGACACCGTCCCTATCGATAAAACTTAGCCATTCTTCGAGATTCATTTTATCGCGATTCGCTTCTAGCTTAATAACCGGAGCATCCGGATAATCCGCTACACCGACCCCGAACAGAAAATGCCCCGAATGCAATGCCTGCTCCGCTATCTCAATCTTAAATGCGGCATTCAGCTGATTATCGTAATTTAATCTAACCGGCAACAAACGCTCGTCGCTCAAGTCAAAAACCAGCGACAAGGGGCGCGACTGGTCTTTATCTTTTCCGAGTCCGTCGGGTAAGATTAATGACAAGCCCCTCAAACCCGAATTGATCGTCATTTGAGTTGTGCGATTGTCTTCGGCCGGTAAAACCAATTCCAGTCGGTAATCGGTATTGCCTTCAACAAGCCCCCACCATGGCAACTTAAATTGATTTTTCAGATTCTCAACGGCGCTTTCTCCCGCGACTTTAATCGTGGTTTGTTTCGGTTCGCTTTCGATATTCACTCGAATCGGGCTCCCCAACGCGACCGCCTGTATATTGTCGGCGAAAAGCCCCTGTCCATTAAATCTTAAAACCCCTTTGATATTGCCGACCGGCAAATCGAATGAGTGGACAACGAGCGAGGCATGATCGAACGTTGCTTCGCCATCGACCTTAACCGGTTTCAGCCCCTCTAATGGGATATCGAGATCGAGTTTAACAGATGTGTTTCCGGTAGGCGTTACTGCGGTTCGCAACGCACCGACCGGTGAACCGATCGGAGTTTGCTGTAGAAAATCCAACGCGTGAATAATACTGCCCTCGGCGACGCCGCTGACCAAAAGATTGGGCTCAACATTCAGCATCGGAATAGTTATTTCGGCTTGCCTAATCGAGCAATTTGCAGTTTCGGCTTTCTTGATGTCGACCTTGAGCGACGCTCCATAAAACAGCGCCTGCGCATCAACTTTGGTTAAATTCGGCCATTCCGGGTCGTAATTCAACGTCATATCGGAAACATCGAACAAGACTTCGAAAACGCCCTGACTTTCGGCGAAGGGGTAACTCTCCAACTCGCCGGAAAATAACAATCCGCCTCGCGGAATACTGCCTGAGATAAACGCGCGGTCTAACCAAGAGAAAGTATCGGGATCGATACTTCCCACCGGAAGGTAATTTTTAACCTGACCAAGATCGGCAACCGAAAAAGTACTTTGTAAATCCAGTACTGGCGAGGCTTCGCTTTTTGGCAGTGTTAAAAACAAGCGACTAATCGTTGACACGTCCGACATATCCAGCATTATTTGCTTGCTGGAAACGACCCAGGCATCGAGCGTTTGCCACCAGTCGAATCGCCCTTGCAGACGTTCGAACGATAGCGCTTGGCGAAACACTCCATTCGGCGCTAACTGCGATTGACCGGTCGTCAATTGCACCATGCCTCGCTCGTCATTGCCGCGGATATGTCCGGTTATACCGGAAAATCCCGGAATGAAATCGAACCCGGCAAATCCTAAATCGGAAAATAGACCATCGGCGGCAAAGCGCTGACTGTCAATATCGACAAAAAGCGTAAAATCTTCCACATTTCCGGACAACTTGAGTGCCGTCAAACGTTCCGCCTGTTCAGCCGGCAATAAACCTGGCCAAGCCATCAGCTCGGAAATATTCATCAAATCCAAACGATGCGCCGACAATGCCAAACTCTTGAACGCACTTTCTGCATCTCGCTCAACAGCCAAACTGAACTGCGTGTCGGTCCAAGGCCGCCGATTATCTTCTACAGCCAATCGAGCAACATCCAGAGCCAAGCTTCGGCCATCATCGCGCCACCTAAAGAGCGTTTCAAGACTATCCAGCACTAAAACATTCTTTTCCTTGAACTGCAATGCCACGCGCGACAGATTAATCTCTGCGACCGCTTCGGATATTTGACTTTTTTGCCAATGCGTCCAAAGCTTCAGATCGCCAACCCCGGATTCAATACTAACATCCGATAGCGATTCGCCCGCCATAATCTCGGCCACGTCGACCCCGGTTCCTTCAAAATACACCTTGCCGTCGATTTTACCGGGTTCGAAAAAATTGCCATTCAATTCCATCGACACGCGCAATGTATGACCTAAATTTTCGGGTAAGCCCGCCAACAAATGAATTTGATGTCGACTCCCGTCGTTATTGATCACCAAATCGACTCGTTCGAATTGAATGGGTTTGCCGCCACGCATTTCATCTTGCCAAGCAATACGGCTATGCAGCAGCTCAAATTTCCCTCCTTGCAGCAACCACAATGGATAATCGGTCTCGCCGCCGGCTTGTAAACCGACTAGTGTAAAACTACCATCCGGTTTTCGCTGTATCGACACATCGGCACCGATAATCGATATCCATGATGCCCTCCAAATTTCTCGCGTCCAAAGAACACGCCATAAACTGATATTTAAGCGAATCTCTTCAAAATTAACCGGCGTCGAGAGGCTTTTGCCATCCTCATCCAACACATTGATATCTTTTAGCATTAACGTCGGCCTGATGCCTCGCATACCGGTCTTTATTCGACCGATTTGAACCGGGGCATCGATCAGCGCCCCAATTTCTCGCTCTAATTCGAACTTATAACTTTCCAGCCCGCTCATTAATACACGGACTGCCGTCAAGCCTAATGCCGAAGCAATCAAAGACCAAAAAAGCAGAATTCGCGTGGCCCGCGTAATGTGATGAATCACTTAGCTAAAAACTCGTTAATGCGATATTGAAAAACTACATGAGTCGTTTGAAAAATAAAAAGTATTCAGGACATCTTGTATGAATAACTCAATCAACATCAACCGAAATCATAACAACACGACGTCATATTGTTCCTGATTATATTCGCCCTCGGCCCTAAACTTAATCTGAATATTCAAAAATGCCTCGAGTTCCGCAAGCATATCGGCTTCCTCATCGAGCAACATTTCGACGACTTCATTCGATGCCAGTACCATTAGCTTCCGAACTTTGTATTGCCTGACCTCGCGAATAATCTCGCGAAATATCTCCAGACATACCGTTTCGGCGGTTTTCAACACACCGCGCCCGCCGCAAGCCGAACAGGGTTCGCACAAAATATGCTCGAGACTTTCCCGAGTCCTTTTACGGGTCATTTCGACCAAACCGAGCGTAGAAACCTCGGTAATTTTGGTCTTCGCATTATCCTTTTCCAAATGCCGTTCCAAGGCTTGCAAGACTTGTTTGCGATGCTCATGGCTCTGCATATCGATGAAGTCGATAATGATAATTCCACCTAAATTTCGCAATCGTAGTTGGCGAGATATCGTCTGAGCAGCCTCCAAATTGGTCT
>Ga0180009_10003262_pt1 | contig 18552 bp, 15 predicted proteins | sample OS_PC_MetaG_FD_123537 | JGI IMG/M metagenome (GOLD analysis project Ga0180009, IMG submission 123537) | Groundwater microbial communities from the Aspo Hard Rock Laboratory (HRL) deep subsurface site, Sweden - OS_PC_MetaG | ecosystem: Environmental > Aquatic > Deep subsurface > Groundwater... | reverse complement strand
GGCTGGGCGTGGTCCTGCTGCTGCTCATCCTGGGTTTCCGGTTCACGGGTCATATTTTGCCCGGGGACCAGGAGGCGTATTGGTCGGCGGTCCGCGAGGCGCAGTTCATCGCAGACCTGCCCCTGGTGGGAAACCTGCTCCAGGCGATCCTGTACGGCAGCGTCGGAGTCTCGTCCGAAAGCCTCGGCCGCATCTTCGCCATCCACGCCCTGGTCCTGCCGTGGCTGACCTTCCTGGTGCTCTTGATGCACATCCACCTCGTGCGAAAGTACGGTTTTGCGCCACTCGCTGACGGCAGGCGGAAGCCACAAGAGGGCCCGACGGCCCCGACCGGCCAGGCCCAAGACGACGAGGACGACGACGACGACGAGGACGACGACGACGACGACAAAAAGCCGGCACCCTCACCGAAGGACAAGTCGGAGGTGGGCAAATGATTCTCATCCTGAAACCGGATTTGACCACCCGCGACGTCTCGGACCTCGTCCAACAGGTTGAAGACCGCGGGTGCAAAGTGACCCGGCTAAAAGACAGCACACTCCCCTGCGTCCAGGTGACAGGGTACGGCCCCTCGGACGAGACGTTTTTACGCACTCTCCGGGGCGTGGAGGAAATCGTCCACACCGACGACATCCGCGCCGCCGACGACCACCGACACAGCTACTACCCGCACCTCGCGCTCCAAGCCCTGATCGGCTGTCTCGGGCTCGTCATTCTCCTGGGCGTGCTCGCGACGTTCCTGCCCCGGACCCTCGGCCCGCAGCTTGACCTACTCAAGCAACCGGCCGTGTTACATCCCGAGTGGTATGCCCTGGCCGCACACTACTTGTTCGGCCACCTGCCACACTCGCTGGTGTACGTCATCACCGCCGCGCTCTGGTTGGTCGTGCTCAGCCTACCGGCCATCGATCGTCGGCTCGAGCTCACACCGCGTGGCCATCAGGCCACCGCGGCGCTCATTATTGCCATCATCGCGCTTCAGGTTCTGCTCGCAGCGCTTGGACGATGGACCTAGGAGGACCGACGATGGCCATTACCACACTGACTACCCTGCTCCTCACCCTGGCTGCCAACGCCCCGGCGACCCCGTCCATCCGGGCGGGCGCCAAGATGAGCTGCGAGTACTGCCACGGCGACGCAAAAACGAAGCTCCGCAAGAGCGTGCACGCCGGGATCGGCCTGGGCTGTACGGGCTGCCATGGCGGCGACCCGAAGGCCATGGCCAAAAATCAGGCCCACGCCAAGGACAAGGGCTGGAAGGGAGCCCCGAGCGGCAAAGCCATCGTGACGCTTTGCGCCTCCTGTCACAGCAACGTGCGCATGATGCGCGCCTACCACCTGCCGGCGGATCAGCAGTTCGAGTATCGGACGGGCGCCCATGCCCGCTCGGCCACCCGGGACGGCAAGCCCGGCGCCACCTGCGTGGACTGCCACAACAGTCACGATGTACGTCGCGTGCACGACACAAAATCGCCGGTGTACCGATCGCGCATCCCGAAAACCTGTGCCCGCTGCCACGCCGACGCCAAGCTCATGAAAAAGTATGGGCTCAAGTCGAACACCTACGAAAGCTATAACAAGGGCGTGCACGGACGCCTGCTGCGGTCGGGCGAAAACCTCAAGGTCCCCACGTGTCACGACTGCCACGGTAGCCACGGCGTCACAACCTTCCGCTCCCGGGAGGTCGCCTTTATGTGTGGGCACTGTCACTCCGTCACGCGGTCGTACTACACCCAGGGTCCGCATTTCGCCGCCTTTCAGTCGAAGAAGCTCGGGGAGTGCACGACCTGCCATGGCAACCACGGCATCGCCACGCCCACCTGGGCGCTATTCGCGAACGCCGGCCCCGGGGGCTGCCTCAACAGCAAGTGCCACAATCCCCGCAAAACGGGGGACAAGGGCGTCCAGGTCGCGCACACCATCGGTCGGGCGATCAAGAGCTTCGAAAAGCAGTTCGCAAGCACGGCGGCGCGGATCGAGCGCGCCTCGCACGACGGAATTGCGCTACGGGATGCGCGTAATGATCTCGCGGAGGCGCGCCGCGTAATGCTGCGCCTGGGCCCCATCAGCCACTCCGTCTCACCGAAGCTGGTCTCCGCTGAGATTGACCGTGGCCGCGGCCTGCTCTCCCACGCCAACGAAGAGGTGGGGGTCAAAACGCGGGCGATCCGGGACCGCCGGCTGGCCGCGGGGATAATCTTGTCACTGCTGCTGGTGCTGCTGGGGCTGCTGGTGGTGAAGTACCGCCAAATGCGCCGCCAACCGGTGCAAAAGTCATGAACCTGCATCGGCTCAAATTCCGCCTCGCGCAGCTGGTGAAGTACGGAGTCGTGCTGGCGATTCTCGGCGGCGTCGGGATGTTTGCGGCCATGGAGTACACGGCACGGCCCAAGTTCTGCAGCTCCTGTCACAACATGCAGCCCTATTACGACTCGTGGAAGACCTCCAGCCACAAGCACGTGCCCTGCACAGATTGCCACTATGAGCCGGGGTTGCTCGAGACCTTCGAGGGCAAGTTCAAGGCGCTGTCGCAGGTGGCCAAATACTTCACAGCCACCGAGGGCACCAAGCCCTGGGCCGAGGTGAGCGACTTTTCCTGCATGCGGGCCGGCTGCCACTCCAAGCGGTTGTTGTCCGGTCGCATCAAGTTCGGGCGCGTTAATTTCGACCACCGCCACCACCTCACCGAGCTCCGGCGCGGAAAAAAGCTGCGCTGCACCTCGTGCCACTCCCAGGTCATGGTGGGCAGCCACATGCAGGTCACCAAATCCACCTGCTTCCAGTGCCATTTTCACAAGTCCAAACGCTCGAGCACACACGAGGACTGCAACACCTGTCACGGGCCGCCCAAGCAGGTCATCCAGGTCGCGGGCAAGTCATTCCGGCATCGGGAGTACACCGAGCGCGGGGTCGCGTGTAAAAACTGTCACAGTCGCATCACCAAGGGCACCGGGCTCGTGCCGAGGTCGCGCTGCCGAACCTGCCACAACGCAATTAAGCACCTGAACAAATACAGCGACACCGAGTTCCTGCACACGTTCCATGTGTCCAAGCACAAGGTGGAGTGCTTCCACTGCCACAGCGAGATTCGGCACCAGCTCGAGCCGCTCCCCCACAAACAGCAAGGCAACTGCTCGCCGTGCCACACCCAAAAACACTCGGTCCAGCTCCAGGTGTACATGGGCCGCGGCGGCAAGAGCGTCGCTTCGCAGCCGAGCCGCATGTTCCAGACGCGCGTCGGTTGCGATGGCTGCCATGCGTGCTTCCCGGGTACCAAGGGCAAGGGCAAGGGCAAGGGCAAGGGCGGGGGCAAGGGCACGGGCGCATCCGCTCACTTCTGCGTCGCCAAGGCAGCCACCTGCATTCATTGCCATGGCAAGACCTTCGACGGCATGCTCGGACGCCTGCAGAGCCAGATCTCCGGCGACCACACCCGCCTGACCCAAAGCTTGAGCAAAGTGCAAACGAAGCTCAAGGCCAGCCCTCCCGCGGACGCCAAGGAAAAAGCCAAGCTCGAGGCCACTCTGGCGACGGCGACGCACAATCTGGAGCTCGTGGGCAACGACGGCAGCTCGGGCATGCACAACCCGGGCTACGTTCGATCCCTCATGGCCTCGGTGCAGACGCGGCTGACGAAGATGCGCAAGGCGCTGAAGATGGAGCTCCCACCTGTGCCCAAGGTCGCCTCCTCCAGGCGCTGGAGCTGCACCACGGCGTGCCACGCCGGCATCGAAAAGCGAAAAATCGGCTATGGCGAGACGCGCTTCTCCCATACGCGTCACGTGCTGAACCCCAAGTTGAACTGCGACAACTGTCACAAAAACAAACCCCACGGCGTCACCCTGAAAAAAGCCACCTCCTGCGATTCGTCCTGCCACCACAGCGCGAAGAAGTCGGCCTGCGACTCCTGCCATCCGGTGCAGGGACAGTTCCTGCGGGGTGTCGTGGCTGACGGACGCAACCAGAAGTACAAAGCGGACGTGATGGCGAAGGCCGTGCAGTGTACGGGGTGTCACGCCAAGCTGAGCACGGGTCATCGGATCAAGGACGTCAAGCAGACCTGCATCTCCTGCCACGAAAAGGGCTACGAAGCTCAGGTGGACGAATGGCGGACCGACGCCGCGACCGCGAAGTCGGCGCTGGGCGCGATGATCGGAGCGGCTCAATCCCTGCTCCCGGTCTGTCCGAGCCCGGCGCTCACGGCCGAGCTGAAGCTCGCCAAGCAGACCCAGGCGCTCATGCGCAGTAGCGGCGGTGTACACAACATCAACCTGACGCGCACCCTGGCCAAGGTGTCCCAGGAGAAGCTCGTCAAGGCCCTCATGGCGACGCGCTGTCCAACGGTGGCCGCGCCCGCAAGGCCCGCTCCCGCCAAGCCCGCTCCCGTCCGCCGCCGCCCTCCACTGCCGCGATAGACGACCCGGCAGCGCCCGGTCATCGAGCGCCGCTGGCGCGGATATGGCCTCCTGAGCAGCTCTGACACCTGAAACACTCCAGAAACACCCCGCAACACACTGAAACGTTCCGCAGTCTCCTGTTGCATGTGCCACCGGTTCGACGGCAGGGGACGGGCTTTGTCCACGATTTCAAGGCGTACTGATCCTGGCACGAAGCTCGCAACGTGTGAGGGTGAAAGGAGGCACAAGATGCCCAACCAAGACAGAACAGGCCCTCAGGGCCAAGGACCCCGCTCAGGACGCGGCGCTGGTCCGTGCAACTCAGGCGTCGGCGGCGGTGGAGGGCAAGGGTTCCGTGAAGAGCCGGACCGCGCCCCGGAGCCGCAGCCCCCGGCGCCAGCGCCGGAGCCCATGCGCGAAGCCGACGAGTAGCGCCTTGCAACCCAAGCGCGTGTCCATTCCGCTGCTCGGCGGTGAGGTCGCCCCCCGCTTCTGCTTCGCCCGGGAGATGCTCCTGGTGAAGGTAGCCGAGGGCCGGGTGGCAGACCGCCAGCAGCTCGACGTCGCGGATCGCGGCTGGCGGGAGCGGCTGCCCGACCACCTCTGGAGCAAGTAAGCGCGCGCCGCATCGCGAGCTTTGTTGCTGCCAAGGCCACGGGCAACGACCTCTCCAGAGCTCGCATCGACGACCAGGAGGAGCCTACGCAGGCACGGTTCCTGGGCGGTTTGCGGGATGCTCCGTGATATGCATAGGGCTCATGATACAATGGTGCACTGAGCATCGTTGACCCTTGAAGATTGGTAGGACCGAAATTGCCGAGGACCAGATTCGGAGTACTTTGCGTGGGCTCCATCTGTGCGCTCGCCGCGGCTTATGCGCGGATCGCCGCACCCCATGGGGACACCTGGAGGATGACATGAATAAGTGCATCGTCGGATCGGTGGTGGCTGTGTTGCTGGGCGTGGTGGCGCTGTCCGGAGCGGGGTGTGGGGCCGACGCGGGAGGCGTCTACGCCTGCTCCTATGAGCAGCGGCGCACGGAGGGATGCAGCGCCTCCACCTGGCAGAGTTGGGCGGCCGAGTGTGTCGAGTTCAACGCCGACGACTACTACATTTCGCCCGAAGAGGTCTGCGGAAATCTCACATCGGACGATCTGTACTGCGAAGCGGGCTGCTGCATCGACTACGAGCACCGCTCAATCGAGCTCACCCAGGGGACCTGCTACTGAGGGGGGCGAGGTCAGGGTCGCGACGGCGCGTTACACCATGCTGAGCGCGACGGCGAGCGCGGCGGCGAGGCCCAGGCAGGCGCCGAGGAAAGACATTTTGACCAGGTGGCTCATGTGATTTTTCGCGAGCATGGCGGACCACTCCTGTGGCTCGGGACCCTCCGTCCCCAGGGCCTTCGTTGTCGACGGCATATTTTTGTTCTTCATCGCACTGACACGGGGCGTGCGGGGTTGTTGCAGACTTTCGGGACGGGCGGTTGTTCAGGCGCGGGAATGAGCGACGCTCGAATCACCTTCCCACCAGAGCCGAGTTGACCACCGCTCTGTCGCACAAATGACCACGCAAGAAGGGCAGTTCCTCCGAAGGACAGGTCCTCGATAGTGGCCAATCACGGTGAGACTACTGCTCGTACTTTGCCCGCGCCCTTGCCGTATCTTCCATAATTTCGTGTGGAGATCGATAGGAGCCGACAATCTGCTGAATCTCGCGATCGAAGGCTTCGCGCTGTTTATTTCGTTTCTCGTCGCAGCATTTCTGAATGCGCTCGGCGAGATGGTCAAAATCAGCGGGTTTGAGCAAGAAGCTCGTCGCATCGAGACGCCCGCTTTGATGTGCGGCTTCGACGGAGCCGTGGCCCGTCAGGACGATGGCTTGGATCATCGGCTGGATCGCCTTCAGCTTCTCCAGCACCTCGAGGCCGCCCATGCCGGGCATCTTCAGGTCAATCACCGCGACGTCGAACAGTCGCTGTTCCGCGGTGGCAATGGCCTCCGGCCCGTCAAGCGCTCCGACCACGGAGAAGCCTCTGCGGAGCATTCGCTTCCGGAGACTTCTCACCAACTCCTCCTCGTCGTCTACCAGCAGCACCCTGATCGTCTTGTCCTTCATTGGAACGCCTCCATGTTGCGCGCAGCACATTTCATGGCGCGCTTGCTGCAAGCACATGATCTTCGTTTCAGCGCAAACCGCCAATCAGACCGAGAGCCAATCTTCCCTAGCGGTTTTTCCTACAGCACCATGAAATTGGACTGGACACAGACGCTACAGCTTGAAAATCACGCGAAGCATCACGGCGTTTTCCCACATCGTCTTGCGGTTCTTCTTCGACAGATCCGCCTGTCCCGACGTGGCTCCTGAGACAAGCAGATTGTCGTTCACACCGTCTCCGTTTCGGTCAGACGGGGGCGCCCAGAGAAACACGTCGTTCAGCTGAATCCTGAGAATGTTGTTGACGGTCCAAACGACACCCAAGGTGAACTCATGCACGTTGTGGGCGCCGTCGAGCACCGACACGCTCACATTGTTCAGGGCGCCTGGGGTCGCCCCCGTGTACCCGGCCGGCAGAGCTGGAGACGCGGGGTCATAGCCCGGGACGGAGATGCGATTGAAGAGGCGCTTGTCGGTCGAGGTCCACGAATAGCGCACCAGAAGCTCCCAGGCACCGGCGCCACCTCTGTCCACCGGCCTTTTCACCGGGGCGGTCTTCCAGCCGCCGTTGGTCAAGCGCTTGTGCTCACCGGTGACGTAGACTGAGGCGAAGACGGACAAGGACCGAATGACACCGCTGCCCTTGAGCACCAACTCCCGTGTCTGCGCGGAGCTTCCCACCAGCTGCTCGTGATAGACGGAAACTTCCCGGTACCGTGTCTCCAGGTATTCCGCCGACAGCGCCACGGGGCCCATCAGGTAGTGCAGCTCCGCGCCGAGTCGAAGTCTGTCTTTCACACCCGCCGAGACCCTGTCTGTCACCCGACCGTCGGTGCCAACGGTCTGTTCGGTCCGCCACCGCCAGATCGCCGTTTCAAAGTTGGCGGAACGGAGCCCCCCGGTTTCGTACCGTTTCGTGGGCGTGGACATCAGGCCCCAGGTGGACTGCCCGACCAAATACAGACCCTGAAGGCCTCGGTTCCGAAGCAACTTGAAGGGTTGTATGAACAGTCTTGCCGCGAGATCCTTGAAGTCGTCTATGTCTCCGGAGCTTGCGTCAATGTCCACGCCCGCACCGGTGTAGATGCCGAGGTTGTAGATCAGGGTCCCTTTGCAGAGCTCACCCCAGACCTTAAATCCTCGGTCAAAGAACGGGTAGATCGGGCTGGATGTTCCGCGCTCCACGAAGTTTACATTGTTATCCCGCGTCAACCAGGAGGAGCTGAAGGGAACCTTCATTTGGCCAATCTGCAGGCGGAGCCACGAGAGGATGCGGACGTCGATCCAGGCATTCCGGATGTACGCATTGCCCGCCATCTCGCCCTGAATCCTAAAGGTCAGAAAGTGGAACAGCCGTCCCTGGAGGTCGATGCGCGCGCGGCGGATGTCGAAGCTGTGCGGAGCGCCCCTCTCCTCACTTTGATACAGCCGCGTGTCGAGGTGAATGTTCCCCCCAATATTCAGCTGAAAAGCCTTGTCCGACGTCTCCAGGAAGAAGCCGTCATTGTAATAGGCGCGTAGACCCGTTTGGGCGGGCGCGCGGTCGCTGAGCAGTAGAAAAACCAAGGCGGTCGCGGCGTGAATCACGGTGTTTCGCATCCGGGGCTTCCTTCCATTCGTTGCGCACCATTTAACCGCTTTGATGAGACGCACCATATCGTGAGAACCCATGTTCTTTTGCTCGTGCCGATTGCCCAACTGTTCTGGTGGCAATCGGGGTCAGAGAAGTAGTGGAATCCATGAGGTACCAGGAGGAGCCGACCACAGACCTCCCACGTAGCTGATTCTGCTACGCCGGCCTCACGGGATCTTCCCGTGCCTTTTCCCACTTCCACCGATGGTCCGCTCATTGGAAGACAGGCATCAATAGCGTAGGACCCGTGGTGACCTGAGCGTCTACCCCCGCGGCCGAAAGAAGAAGCAGCAGCCATGTCCGAATCCAACCGACCAAGCCTCCGCTGGCGAATCGTGGGTGCCTTGCTTTTGGTCTCCCTGCTACCGCTGATGGTGGTGAGCGGGGGGGCTTGGATCGTCTTGAGTCGGATCATCGAAGCAAAATCCGTGCTGATGCAACGGGAGGTGGTGAAGAGCCATGCCCTGAGCATCGACCATTTCATCGGAGAGCGCCTTCGCGCGTTGGACCTCGCGGCGCGTCACAACCAGCTATCTACCCTGCTGCACACCGAGTCCCTTCGCGGAGTATTCGCCCACCTCAACAACAGCTACAGCAATGCGTTCGTGGACCTGGGGGTGATCAGCGGCGACGGCAGGCACCTGACCTATGTAGGCCCCTATGCTCTACAGGACCGCAACTACTCCGCGGAGCCATGGTTTGTCAGGGTGTTGAAGGAGGGGTCGTACGTCAGCGACGTGTTCCTCGGGTTCCGACAAGTGCCTCACTGCATCATCGCCATCCGCAGACATGAAGGTCAGAAAACGTGGATCCTTCGCGCTACCATTAATAGTGAACAGTTCGATCAACTGGTTCGCACCGGACGTCTCGGCGAAACCGGTGATGCCTTCATCGTCAACGCAAAAGGACAGTATCAGACCCCGCCTCGCCACGGAACGGTCATGGAGAGGTCGTCCCTTCTCTCCCCAACGCATCACCCCGGCGTGTTGGAAAGTCGGGTGGACCTGCGCGGGCGAACCGTGAGCCGGGCGACCACATGGCTCAACAGTGGACGCTGGATGCTCGTGGTTCAGCAGGACGAGTCGGAGATCCTCGCGGCGGTTCACCGCGCCTTGACCAGAGGGGCCTTGGTGGTGCTCATCGGAGTCGTGCTCATCGTCGGCACCACCCTGCTGGCGACGCACAGCCTGTACGTGCGGATCACCACCGCCAAACGACGTCAGGAATCACTTTACAACGATCTCCTTCGGTCGGCCCGCCTCGCCTCTGTAGGAGAAATGGCCACGGGGCTCGCCCATGAAATTAACAACCCCCTGGCCATCCTGAGCGCTGAGCACACGAACCTCGGAGACCTGATCGGAGAGCTGAGCTTGGCACCACCCGCATTGGATGAAATTCTTGAGGTCATCCCGCGCTGCCAACGACAGGTGGAGCGATGCGCGAAAATCACGTCAAAGATGTTGCAGTTCGGGCGTCAAGGCGAGGCCAATCCCCAGCGGACAGATATCCAGCCAAGGCTGGAGGAAATCGTCGAGCTGATGCTCAAGCAGGCGCACGTCAGAAATGTCGCTCTCGAGCTGGAGGTCGAGCCTGACCTACCGTGCGTCCTGCTTGACCACACCGAGCTGGAACAGGTCTTGGTGAACCTCATCAACAATGCCCTGTATGCAACAAACGGTGGGGGACGCATTTCCATCGCGGCACGCCGACACGGTCGTGAGGTGCATCTCAGCGTGACCGACGACGGCCAGGGCATCTCCTCAGAAGTGCTGGAACGAATCTTTCTTCCCTTCTACACCACGAAACCGGCCGGGAAAGGGACGGGGCTGGGGCTCTCCGTTTGCTACGGCATCGTCAAGAGTTGGGGCGGCAAAATCGAAATCGAGAGTGAGCCGGGCCAGGGAGCGATTGTCACGATTCGCATCCCGGTTGCCGAGGCTTCGGAATCCAAGGACTCAGCCAGGAGGCAGCGTCATGACTGACCACGGAGACAAAGTGCATATCCTACTTGTGGATGATGAGGTGGAGCTTCTCGCAGCCTCAGCCAGCGCGCTGAAACGACGAGGGTTTATCGTGAGCACTGCCCACGACGGTGAGTCGGCATTGGGGATGCTCCAAAGCGAAGCAATCGATGTGGCGGTGCTCGACGTGAGGATGCCGGGGATGTCTGGAGACGAGCTCTTTGGCCTGATCAAGCGGAAATGGCCGGACATTCCGGTTCTCATGCTTACCGGTCACGCCAGCGTGCAACATGCCTTCAAGTCGTCGCGACAGGGGGTCGTGGAGTATCTCGCGAAGCCATGTGATATCGACCGGCTGGCCAACGTGGCGCGCAGAGTCGTCGCCGAACGGCGGTTGGCATCGGAGGGCACGAATGACACCCGCACCGATGAGGGCATCCGTGTGATGGTGATCGACGATGAGCAAGAGCTGCTCGATGTTCTGTACCAGACCCTCTCCCGGAGGGGGATGCAGGTTGCCACCGCCAGAAGCGGCGCTGCCGCCCTCGTGCAGCTCGCCAGGCAGGACGCTGACGTCGTGTTGCTGGACCTGAAACTCCAGGGAGAGCACGGCCTCGACATTTTGGCGAAGATCAAGAGGCTGTTTCCAGCAACCGAGGTCATCATTCACACCGGCCACCCCTCCGCAGAGTCCGCCGTCGACGGCTTCCACGGAGGCGCCTTCGACTTTCTTCCCAAGCCTGCGGATATGCGCAAGTTGCTCAGCAAGATCCGTGCCGCCCATCGTCTGCGTCTTCAACGCACCCAGGACCAGAGTAAACAGGCGATTCAAGACATCCGAGAGAGGCAACCCGACTAGCGAGCTCACGCCTGCTGAGCTCGTCGCGGCAGTCGCCGGTTGTGTGACCGGTGAGGAGAATTGAAATGTCTGCCCACGCCGACACAGAAGCCACCGGCTACGACAAATACGTCAACTACAAGACCTTCGGCATCGCGGTGGGTGCCTTCGTGGCCATGCTGCTGGTCCCCACGCCACGGAGCATGCGAGAGGTCGGCGTGGAGTACGCGGCGGGGCGTCACTATGTGCTGGACCTCTACGCCACGAAGCTCTTTGGTAAATCGTACTCCGAGGCGGCGCAGTGGGAGGCGCTGACGGCTCGCATTCTCGAGAAGAACATGATGCAAGGCGTGAGGAGCCGCAAAGCCGTCCTCCGCCGAAACCTCGCGCAGACCAAAGCGCTCGGGTTCGAGGTGCAGAAGCTCCATTTCGACCGGTTTCGCGCATTCCTCCAGTCGGTGGAGGACAAGCGCTTCACCGCGCTTATGGTCGAAGCGCACGCACTGCGGCACAAACAGCTCACCTACGACATGCTGAACGCCAGGGACAAGGCCAAGGCGAACAAAATGGCCTGGCACATCCAGGTGTGCATTGCCATGGTCCTGTTCGTGATCGTCTGCTTCGTCACCGAAGCCATCCCCCTTCCGGGTGTTGCGTTCTGTATCGGATTGATCCTGGTCTTCTCGGGCATCGTCACCCGGCGCAACGTGGCCGCCATGTTCTGGTCAGACGCCTGCTGGTTCATCATGGGGAGCCTGATGTTCGCGGCGGCGTTCGTCAAGACGGGCGTTGACAAACGGCTCTGCCTCCTCATCTTCCGGGTGCTGGCGCGGCCGTCGGTGAAGTGGATCACCGCGATTATGATCCTGGTGATCTCGCCGGCCGCCGCCTTCATCTCGGATCACGCCTTGGCTGCCATGTTCCTGCCAATCATCATCATCCTGTACCGCAACAGTGTGAATGGTGACATCCCCGTGGATCCCGAGCTGGCCAAGATGCTCGCGATCACCGTCTGCATGGCCTGCAACATCGGCGGCTTCGGCTCGCCGTCCGGGGGTGCGCGCAACGTCATCATGATGACCTACCTCGAAGACATGTTCGGCACGTCGATCGGGTACGGCCAGTGGATGATCTACGCGATGCCCTTCGTGCTCATCATGATGCCGCTGCTCTGGTTGCTGCTCAACTGGTTGTTCAAGCCAAAGATCACCGACTTGGGGCCCGCGCTCATCACTTTGAAGGCGGACATCGGCCGAATGGGCGGCTGGAACGCCAAGCAGATCATCGCCGTCACGATCTTCGCGGTGATGCTCGTGGGTTGGATCACGGAGAAGAACCTCCTGCTCTCGCTCACCGGCATCCGCCTTGGCATCGGCGTGATCGCCATTGCCGGCGCCGTGGCCTATTTGCTCACGGGCGTGGTGAACTGGAGAGATTACCAGGAGAAGGTGGACTGGGGCGTTGTGTGGCTCTACGCGGGCGCCATCATTTTCGGGAAGGCGCTCTTTTCTACGGGCGCGGCCTACTGGATGGCGCGTTCCGTGGTCAACGGCCTGGCTTCCATCGGCTTGGACAGCCCCTCGTCCCTACTCGGGGTGGCCGCGGTGGTCACAGCCGGGATGACGAACCTCATCGCGGACGGCCCGGCCGCCGCCTCGGTGGGTCCGGTCACCCTGAACATGGCAGGGGTGAGCGGAGCCGGCACCACGCTGGTCCCGTTCATGGCCCTGATCACAGCGGCGTCCTCGTCTTTTGCGTACCTGCTCATTATCGGCACGCCGCCCAACGCCATCGTCTACTCGAGCGGTTTCCTCAAGCCTCGCGACTATCTCAGAGTGGGGCTACCTTGCTTCGTCCTGGCGTTCGTGGTCCTGATGTTTCTCGCCCTGGTCTACTGGCCACTCATCGGCTACCCCGGACACCGTCCGATGTAATTCGCGACACGGGAGGATTGATCATGAACAGCAAAATAGCACCGATCAGACTGCTGCTGGTGGACGACGAGGACGACTTTCGGCGGGCGACGTCCCAGGTCCTTGCGCGCCGCGGCTTCGCGGTGCAGGACGCCGAGAGCGGTGAACGCGCGCTGGAGCTCATCCGCGAGTCTCCTCCCGAGGTCGTGATACTCGACCTGAAGATGGGCGGGATGGATGGCATCGTCACGCTCACCGAGATCCGCAAAATCGCCCCCGCTCTGCCGGTGATCATCCTCACGGGCCACGGACGAGCAGAGGACGCCTTCGCGGGAATCAAGCTCGAAATCGTCGATTTTCTCCAGAAGCCGGTGGATCTCGAGAAGCTCGCCACACGCGTGCGCGCCCTGCTCGCTGACAGCCGGCCGGTGCCGCTCCGTGAGAAGTCCATTCCAGACATCTTCATTCCCCCAACCGCCTTCCCTCGAGTCCGCGAGGATGCATCGCTGGAGGACGTCGTCATGGCGTTGCAGCAGTCGATGGGGGCGACGGTCTTCGGGACGGTCAGCGAGCAGGGATATCGAACCATTCTGGTGTACGACCAGGGGGATCAGTTCATCGGCGTCATCCGGCTCCAGGACATTATACGACTGGTGATTCCCGCCTATCTCCGTCTGCCCCAATCCTCCTGTTTTACGGGTATGTTTCTGTCCGAGCTCAAGACACTCGGGAGACGTACCGCCGGCGAGCTCATTGCGCCTCCGGCAAGTGTCTCCCACGACGCGCCGCTGATGGAAGCGGTCCATATCTTGCTCTCCAGGCGCTTGACCAGTTTGCCGGTGCTGGACGGGGACAAGCTCGTCGGACTCGTCACAGACCAGGCGGTTTTTCAGGAGATCGCAGCCTCCGTGCTCGGTGAGCACGGTCAGGCGCGGGCGGTCAAAGGATAGTCGGATACGCACTCCTTGGAGCGGGCCATGCGACGTGGCATGAGGCCGCTTCCACGACGCCGTCCCCCGGCGGTGTCACCGAGGCTCCCCTTCCTGGTGTCTCACCCCAACCCAAAGCATCCCCGAGCAGGGTCGAAGGCCCCGTCTTGCGTCGTGGAATCCACTATATCCGTATAACCCTTGCCGCCAGAGGTCATTGGCGCTTCCGCCGATGTCCCAACAGAAACACATGCGTCACATTCGTAACCAGATGGCGCGGGCATGGATCTCGGAGACGAGCGTGCATTCCGTGTGTAGCCAAAGGCAACAAAACATGCCGAGGGCATCCCGATGAGTCACTACAACCCAGAGACGCTCGCGCTCGCGTCTCAGAGTGAGTCCCGTGTGCCCATCCACGACCGGGCGTATTTCGCGAGGCTGCAGCGACGGTTGCGCTGGCAGATGCTGGTCGCCTATCTGACGCCGCTCATCCTGGTCTCGGTCGTATTCCATCTGCAGTACGACACCACGCTTCGCGAGGGAATCAACAACCACCTCAAGTCCATCGCCGACCACCAGCGCAACATCGTCGACCTGTACCTCAAGGAGCGGGTCGGGAACCTTCGCATGGCCTTTCGTTTCGGCGGTGCGGCCATCGTCCAAGATCGGGTCGACCTGAAAAAGTTGCTCGCGGACCTGCAGCACGAGAGCCCGGCCTTCGTGGACGTGGGGCTATTCGACTCAAGCGGGAAGCTCGTCGCCTACGCCGGACCGCACGCCTCGCTCATCGGGAAGAATTACAGCGATGAGAGCTGGTGGCGACGGCTCCAAGGCCAGCGACGAGCCTTCCTCATCAGTGACGTCTATCTCGGCTTCCGACGCAAGGCACACTTCATCATCGCGGTGCGGCATGAGTTGAACGGCCGATCCTGGACACTTCGGGCGAGCGTAGACCCCAAGCGTTTCTCGGAATTCGTTCGCAGCTCCTACGTGATCAAAACCTCGGAGGCGCTGATCGTCAATACGCAGGGCAAACGGCAGACCGTTCACGCCACAGCCGGAGGATCCTCCGAGACCTTCCACGTGCCCGGGCGCGCTCCTCACAGCCTGGTAAGAGAGGCGACCTTTCATGGGCGAAGCTACGTCGCGGCCTATGCCTGGCTCGCAGAACACGACTGGGTGCTCATCGTTCGTGTACCCGAGTCGGCGGCCTATGCGCCGATCCGCAGAGCCAAGCTCCTTCTCGCCGGCGCCGTGGGGGTCGCGGTTCTGCTGATCATCTTGCTCGTCATCAGAAACTCCGGGCGGCTCGTCGGCAAGCTGGAGCAGGCCGATCTGGCGCGGGCCGATCTCAGGGGACAGCTCTTCCACGCCGCCAAGCTGGCCTCCGTAGGCGAAATGGCGGCCGGAGTGGCGCACGAGATAAACAACCCTCTCGCGATCATCTACGAGGAGACAGGCATGATGAAGGACGCGCTCGATCCTCAGTTCGAGCTCAAGGTGGATCTCGCCGATTTCGCCGAGCGTCTGGGCGCCATTGAGGAGGCCGCGCTGCGGGGCCGTTCCATCACTCGCAAGCTGCTCGCCTTCGCCCGTCAGCACGAATCGGGCGCGGATCCCACCGATCTGAATCTCCTGCTGGAGAGGGTCCTGAAGGTCAAGGAGACGGAGTTCAAGGTTTCGAACATCGAGACGGAATTCGAATTCGAGCCGAACCTCCCCGAGGTGGAGGTCAACCGCAACCAGCTGGATCAGGTGGTGCTCAACCTCCTGAACAACGCCAAGGACGCCATTGGAGACGGCGGACGCATCACCCTCAGAACGCGGTCCTCCGCGGGCAAGGTCTGCTTCGATATCCAGGACACCGGCTGCGGCATGTCAGACGAGCAACTCGAGAACGCCTTCTTCCCCTTCTACACGACCAAGGAGGTCGGAAAGGGCACCGGGTTGGGATTGTCCATCAGCTACGGAATCGTGAGCTCCATGGGCGGCAGCATCGATGTCGAGAGCGAGATCGGTCAGGGCACGACCTTCACGGTGTCTATTCCACAAGGGATCCCGAACCACGACTCACCTGCGGTCGGGCCGGAGAAAATCAAATGAGCGGCACGGACCACGGACAGGCACCTGGAGGCGAGGCAACAATCGATCCTCGCACCGACGATCGACCACTCCGCTTGCTTCTCGTCGATGACGAGGAGCGCTTCCGCACCAGCCTCGCCAAACGCCTCTCCGTGCGCGGGTACGACGTCGAACACGTAGGTGACGGGGAGGAGGCTGTTCACCGTGTGAGGCAACGGCGGCCGGACGTGGTGCTCCTGGATCGCCGCATGCCCAAGATGTCGGGGGAGGAGGTGCTCAAGTCTCTCAAGCGCGTCGCCCCCGAGATCCAGGTCATTATGCTGACCGGTCACGCCAGCTTGGACTCGGCGGCAGTGACCGGCCGCCTCGAAGCGTTTGCATACCTGGAAAAACCCTGCGAAATCGACGAGCTGGTAAGCAACATCAATGCTGCGGGCCGCGAGCGGGGCTACGCCATGGCCCGGTTGGAGATCCCTCAGGTGGCAGCCCGCTCCCTCGTGGGATGGCTCTGGGGGGCTCAAAACTTTCGACCGGGTGTCATGATCGTCGGCGCGGCTCTTTTCGCCGCCATCGTGTTGATGCCGTCCCCCGAACGACTGCTCGGCCTGCTCTCCACGGCGAAGACCGGCAAACCGGGCGATCCCATCGCCGGCTACTCCAGCTACCGGAAGATGAAACCCAACGAGACCATCGCCCAACAGTACAGCAAAGCCTCGAAGCGGGGCACCAAGTCGACAGACGCCGCGGGGCGGAAAGTGCTCAAGCCGCTCTCGGCCGAGAAGACCGCCCAGGCGGCCAAGGTGATGCTGGGGATCCTGATCCTGGCTGCGCTCTTCTGGGCCACCGGCGCCCTGCCGATTGGCATCACCTCCCTTTTGGTAGGGCTGCTCATGTACCTTTTCGCGGTCTTCCCGCCAGACCTTGTGGCCAAGGCGTATGCCAAGGACGCGGTGATCTTCATTATGGGCGTCCTCGCGCTCGCGGTGGGAATCGGCAAAACGGGTCTGGACAGGCGCATCGGCTTGGTCCTGCTCGGCTCCAGCAAGTCCCTCACGAGATACTTGTTCATCTTCCTGCCGCTGTTGGCCATTAGCGCGTCGTTCCTCTCCGAGCACGCCCTGATCGCCTTTCTGGTCCCGGTTCTGATGATGGTGTACATGGCCGCCACGAAGCTGCCGGGGTTCACGAAGGACCGGTCGCTGGCCGTCCTCATGCTCCTGTCCGTGTGCTTCGCCGCCAATATCGGCGGCCCGGGATCACCCGCAGCCGGGGGCCGTAATGCGGTGATGATCGGCATCCTGTCGGACTACGGCACGGCGCCGAGCTTTGGCCAATGGGTCATGTACGGGCTCCCCTTCGTGCCGGTGATGGCGCTGGTTATCGCCTGCTACTTCTTCGTACGTTTTCGCCGAGCCATTGGCGCGAGCAACCTGAACGTCGCCCAAATCGTACGAGACGAAGCTCGTAAGTTGGGCAAGATGACCCACACCGAGTACCTGGCCGCGGGGATCCTGCTCCTCGTCATCGGTTTGTGGATCACCATGAGTGATACGCTCGGCATGGGGGGGCCGGTGTTACTCGGGATAGTGCTCATGGCGGCGTTCAAGATCGTCACCTGGCGTGACATCAACAGGATCTCGTGGGATGTGGTCGCGCTCTACGCGAGCGCTTGCGCCCTCGGAGTCGGGCTGTCCTACACCGGCGCCTCGCTCTGGATTGCGTCCATCTTCGTTGACGCCTTGCCTGGTTTCCTGCGTACGGGCGAAGGCCTCAGCATCGCCTCCAGCTTGTTCACCGGATTACTCACCAACGTCATGAGCGACGGTGCCACCGTTTCGGCCGTTGGGCCCATCACGGTGCCCATGGCCTCCGTCTCGGGTAGCCATCCTTGGATGGTGGGGCTGGCCACGGCGTTTGCATCGTCGTTTGCGAACTGCCTCATTATTGGAACCCCGAACAACGCCATCGTCTACTCGCTGGCCAGGGACTCCGAGACGGGAGAGCAGCTCGTCACCATGGGCGACTTCCTCAAGCATGGGGTGGTGGTGACCTTGTTGGCCTTCGTCGTCCTGTGGGGTTGGGTCATTTTGGGATACTGGCGTTGGATCGGGTTCCCGTAAGACAAGGAGAAGGAGCATGTCGAAAAAGATCCGGTTGCTCATCGTAGATGACGAGGTGCGGTTCCTCAAGACCCTTGCCTCTCGCCTCGAGCTGAGGGACTTCGAGGTCAGCACGGCCGACAATGGGAAGCGCGCGTTGGAGCTGGCGCAGCTGCAGACCTTTGATCTCGCCATTCTGGACCTGAAGATGCCCGGGCTCTCAGGCGAGGAGGTGCTGGCGATCCTCAAACGAGATCACCCCTTCATCGAGGTGATTATCCTCACGGGCCACGGCTCCATCTCCTCCGCCGTCCAGTGCACCCAGGCCGGTTCCTACCGGTACTTGGCCAAGCCCTGTGAGACCGACGAGCTTCTGCTGGTGCTCAAGGACGCCTACCAGCAGCGCGTGGAGCGCAAAACAGACATTGATCGGGAGCGGCTCGAGAAGCTCATGGAGAGCGTTCAGGGAGAATCGCCGCTCAGCATCCTACGCAAGCTGAGAGAGATCGAACGCGGCTCCTGAGGGCCGTGCTCGAAGAGGCG
>Ga0180009_10003261_pt1 | contig 18552 bp, 27 predicted proteins | sample OS_PC_MetaG_FD_123537 | JGI IMG/M metagenome (GOLD analysis project Ga0180009, IMG submission 123537) | Groundwater microbial communities from the Aspo Hard Rock Laboratory (HRL) deep subsurface site, Sweden - OS_PC_MetaG | ecosystem: Environmental > Aquatic > Deep subsurface > Groundwater... | reverse complement strand
GCTGAAGCGTGTGTATGCGTCGCCCGATCCGCATGATGGATTCCGTATCCTCGTCGACCGCCTCTGGCCGCGCGGCATGTCCAGGCGCGCGGCGCACATAGACCTGTGGCTCAAAGAGGTTGCGCCCAGCACGCCTCTCCGAAAGTGGTTCGGTCATGATCCAACGAAGTGGGCCGATTTTCGTGATCGTTATTTTTCGGAACTTCGCAGCAACCCCGAAGCCATCGAGCCACTCAACGAGCATGTGCATCGTGGCGTGGTTACACTCGTCTATGCCGCCAGCGACACGGAATATAACCATGCGGTTGCACTCAAGCAGTATCTAGAAAATTCGAAGAACAGGCAGGCTTGAGCGCCGCCGTCACGGGGCCGATCCAAAGGGGGCAATCCAAGTGGCCGGATCAACCGTCCGCGAAACTGGGACAACCCGAGACGCTTTCCTACATAATTAGCCCAACGCTTTTTTCTTGAAGGGACGTTCATGAGAACCGTGATTGCAACTTTGATTGCCGGATTGGTCCTGACGCTAGCCGGGTGCGCTTCATGGTTTCCGCAGACCGGTGCCAAGCAGGCGGGAAGTATCGTGGATTATTTATACCCGGATGCGAAGGAAGCACCGCAGCTCAAGCCTTCGGTGACGACGCTACGGCCGCCGGTTCGCGTTGGCATTGCCTTTGTGCCGGGCGGTGGTTGGGGGGCGGGCCTGCCCGAGGCGGATAAGACGAAGTTGCTTGAAGGCGTGAAAGCAGCTTTTGCGAAATATGGTTTTATCGGGAATATCGAAGTGATTCCCACCCAATATTTGCGCCCCAAGGGCGGCTTTGAAAACCTGGATCAAGTTGCGCGCATGTTCAATGTCGAGGTGATGGCGCTGCTGTCGTATGACCAGGTTCAATTTAATGATTCGAACGCGCTTTCGATTCTGTATTGGACGGTGATCGGGGCCTACATCATTCATGGCGATCAGTACGATATCCAGACCATGGTCGATGCGTCTGTTTTTGATGTGCGCAGCCGCAAGTTGCTGTTTCGAGCGCCCGGCACCAGCCAGATAAAGGGGAGTGCCTCATTGGTCGGTTTTAGCGAGAACGCCCGCGCAGCGCGTCTGGAGGGATACAACAAAGCCGTCACGGAACTGACACCCCGGCTGCAAGCCGAGTTGGATGGATTCAAGGAGCGCATCAAGACCGATGCGAGCTATAAGGTCGAGAACAAGCCGGGCTATAGCGGTGGTGGCGATCTGGGTTGGCTGAGCGTGCTGGTCGTGTTTGTTCTGAGCGCCGCCGTGTACTGGGCTCGTCGCCGGGTGTGAACGCCATGCGTATGCCGCTTGCCCTTGCCGGAGTTTGTGGGCTCTTGGTGGTGGCGCCGGGTGAGATCACGGCATGGCTGGTCTTTGATCGCGACGCAATCTTGGCCGGCGAGGCCTGGCGTTTGTGGACGGGGCATCTGGTTCACTTTTCCTGGCAGCATGCGCTGACGGACATCATGGTTCTGTTCGTCGTCACCCACATACTGATGCATCACACGGGTGGCCGGGTGGTTGCGTTGGCTTTGCTTGTTGGTGCACCGCTCATTTCGCTCGGCCTGCTCCTGGCTGTGGCCCATTTACAGATATATGCAGGCGCGTCAGGCCTTGCGATGATGATGGGCGTGGCCGTGGGATGCGTGCTCTGGCGTGCCGATGATCGGCTGCGAGGGGTGATCGGCGTGCTGGCGCTTGTCGTTTTGATCAAACTGTTCATGGATGCCAACAGTGGTGGGCTCGGGTTCTCCACGCTACCGGCCGGCGTGCAGGTTGCCTGGCAGGCCCATGTAATCGGTGCGTGTCTTGGCTGGTTGCTTGCGCAGAATTTAACGGCGGGGAACCCGAGTAATATTAGGCTTCACGAGCGTGACGTTGTCGACTTAATCAACAGGTAGAACATTGGATCGAGTCCGCTTTACCTTCGTGCGGTACTGCGTCCCCCAATCCCTCATCAGTAGCAGTATGGGTTTTAGGCTGAGTCCGAATTCCGTCAACGAATATTCGACCTTGGGCGGAACCTCCGCATAAACTTTACGATGGATGACACAATCGGATTCCAGTTCGCGAAGTTGCCGAGTCAACATTCTTTGTGTCACCTTGGGTACCGCACGCTTGATTTCGCTGAAGCGCGCGGTGCCATCGAGCAGCCAGTACAACACCATTCCTTTCCACTTGCCTCCAATCACGTCAAGCGTGATTTCCACCGGGCATTCATGATCAGCATCGTGTTTTCTCTTCGTCATCTTGATGGCTCAACAGTATACTTTTCGACAGTATATGTAGTTTATGTACGTACTTACGATTTTGTTGTGTTCTGGCCATACTGCTCCTGTCGAACCGTTTCTGGTTCAATTTCTACGGAGAGAACAAATGGCACAGATACTTCATATCGATTCAAGTCCACGTAGTCATCGCTCGCACTCGAGAGCGTTGACCCAAGCGTTTGTTGACACCTGGCTGGAAACGCACCCCGCCGATACCGTTGCTTACCGCGATGTGGGACATTACCCTCCGCCACATGTCGATGAAGCATGGATCGCTGCAGCCTTTGCGCCTCCGGATGAGCGTACGCAACAGATGCTTGAAACGCTGAAAAGCAGCGACGATCTGGTCGATGAGCTGTTGACCGCCGATATCTGGATCATGGGTCTTCCGATGTATAACTTTGGCGTGCCATCTTCATTCAAGGCCTACATTGACCAGATTGTGCGCATCAGACGTACGTTTGATTTCGAGCCGGACGATCATGAGCGGCCCTATAAGCCGCTCGTTCATGGCAAGCGGGTTTTCGTCATAGTGGCGACTGGCGACTCTGGCTACGAAAGCGGCGGGCGTTATACAGCACTCAATCATCTCGAACCCCACTTGCGAACGATCTTCGGGTTTATTGGCGTAACGAATCTGACCTTCGTATATGTCGGAAACGACGAGTTCGGTGGAGAAAAGCTGGCTAATTCCTTGCTAAACGCGCGCTCGAAAATCGTCGAACTGGCTTCGGCGCCAAGTCGATTACCCTATTAATGGGGGAACTATGGCTAAACTGGCCATCGAGGCCGTCCACAATAAATAAATGGGGTTTACCATCGAACTTGTGGATGACGCCTGGCAGTTGGAGGCGTAGCATTTCCTACTGACGGGGGTGTGGCTCATGGGGTCCGTGGTTTGGCAACAAACATCGCTCGTCTCTGAAATGCCGCCGCCGTAACCCACATCATCCGTAACGCCTGCCGGGATGGTGCCAATCACCACGTGATCGTGGCGCTGAATGTAGACGAGGTGTCAGGATGATATTTCCTCGCTGTTACACCGTAAATGGAATCAGACGCCATTTTTCACCCAAAAAAACCTTACGCTATCTTGCATAGTGCAATTCAGAACGTCGGCTTGGCATTATTTTCTCACGGTGTTGTTAACGATGATTCCGGATAGATAGGGAGGGTGTATGAACGCGAAGCTGGAGAAAGCATTGAAACGCTTGCAACGCATTCTGCCCTTAAAAGAAAGACAAGCGGAATGCAGCAAGCAGATCAGGGAACTTCATCAACAAGTTCTTCGTTCATTTGTGACTAGAGGGCGAATCCTGACCCGGGAAGAAATGGCACAGCGCGTCAGCAATCTGGAAGATGCGGTTAATGTGCTGAGAGACAGTGAGATGATGGTGTTCTCAGAGGATGGGAAGCCTGTGGGGGCCTACCCTTTCACCATGGAGGTACGAGAGCATAAAGTTCGGGTTAACAATCATCAGGTCTATGCCATGTGCGCCCTGGACGCCTTGGCGGTCAGTCCCATGTTCGGGATGAAAACACACATTGCTTCCCGCTGCAGAATCACCGGTGATCCCGTCAACATCCAGCAGTCAGGAAAAACAATAGAGAACCCGGATGAAGCGGGTGACGTCCATCTTGGCATTACGTGGGGAGCAGTAGAAGCCGACGCGTGCTGTGCAGATAGCCTGTGTATGGAGATGATGTATCTGAGGGACGGCAAGATTGCTCAGCAATGGCTTGCGGAGGATTTGGGGAACAGAGAAATCTTCACACTGACGGAGGCAGTTGAGTTTGCCGGCGGGTTTTTTGTTCCTCTTACACACTGAAAATTATGTAAAAAGGGAACCAAGAGTCTTTTCCCAATTCAATTGACCCCGAGCCTTTTTGCGGCCGTAGGTCTAGCATGAAAGAAACCTCCTTCTGCACGACCTATGACCGAAAAGTTATCTGCCACCCTGCTTGCCGACGCGGTGCTGCTCCTGCACCTTGCGGTGGTGCTGTTCATCGTCGGTGGGCTCGTCATTGTCGGGGTGGGTAACCGGCTGGGTTGGCGGTGGGTGAATGCGTGGGGATTCCGGGTGACGCATCTGGTTGCGATTGGCGTTGTCGTGGCCGAGTCGTGGCTGGCGATCAGCTGCCCGCTCACCACGCTGGAGGCGTTGCTACGCGGCACAACGGGCCACGCGGAAGGATTCATCGCGTACTGGGTGCAGCGGTTGCTGTTTTACGACGCACCGCCGTGGCTTTTCATCGCGCTCTATAGCGGGTTTGGCGCGCTGGTTGTTGCTGCGTGGTGGCGGTTCCCGCCGCGGCGGCCGGGTCGATGAAGGCGCGCAACGCGGCCATTGACGGATACCCATCGCCCCGCAGGCTGGGCCTGATTTGGGAATCCAGGATACGGTACTCGACGACTTGTGGGCCAGGCAGTGATCGCCCGGCTCAGGCTCCACATCCGCCGGGGCTCGGTTACTATCCCCTTTAAGCAAACCCCTGCCTCCAAAACGCCACGCCATGAAAAAATCACGGAAATTATCTGACAACAAAGGCGCGCCGCTGCTGGTCAAGGCGTTGAATCAAAGCGAGCAGGTCAAGGTTAAAGTCGAGACCTGCGCCGTGGAGCTGTCTCAGGTCAACACCGTATTGAAAGGCGAGCTGATCGAGCACTTGCCGCTGGAGGAGATCCAGCATGCGCTCGAGCAGAGCTCGGACGTGGAAGAAAAAGTGCAGGAATGCGCCGATGACCTGAATCAGGTCAATCGCAATCTGGTGAAGGAAATCACCGCGCGCAAGAAACTCGAAAAACGCCTCGATGAGAAAGCGACCGAGGACGAAAGAAACCGCTATCTGGCCTACCACGATACCGCCACGGGGCTGGCCAACCGGTCGCTGTTCAACGATCGGATCGAGCAGGCGCTGGTCCAGTCCGAACGCCATGGACGCGAATTCGCCGTGCTGTTTATCGATCTCGATAAATTCAAGGCCATCAACGATACTTTCGGCCATGCCATGGGCGACAAGGTGCTGCAAATGGTGGCGACGCAATTGCAGGCCTGCGTCCGCCAGGAAGATACCGTCAGCCGAATCGGCGGCGATGAGTTCCTGTGCCTGCTGATGGAGGTCAACAACGAGGTTGATGTCGCCCATATCGCCGAAGCCATCATTCGCGCGATTTCAGAGATTGAGGAGCTCGACGAGACCAGGCTGAAAGTAACCGCCAGTATTGGTATTTCGATCTATCCAGGGGACGGTACAAGCGCGGAGGCCCTGCTCAAAAATGCAGATTCGGCGATGTACAGAGCGAAACAGGCGGGCGAAAGATATGCATTTTTTAACCGGAAATCATAGGGCCAGACTGAGCTAGCCCGGGCTAGCTCAGTCTGGCCCCTGATTTTGTGGCTATGCTTTGACGGAAATCAGGCAAGCCGTTGGATTGCGAATGCGACGGTGAGTCGAATGGCGCAAACAATCGAAGAAATATCATAAGATAAGCGGCGATGCCTTGAAGCATCTGCTTCCCCAAAGCATTCCCATGGCACTTCAAATTAGGACAGGGTGCGCATGTGTGGATGTCTCCCGTTTAACAGCGTTTAAAGAGGTGTCTGATGCCTGATGATTTGAATGGTGGTGAGTTGCTTGAAGTCAGCTTGAAAACATTACGATTGCGCCCGGGTCTTTTTCTGACAATTCAGAGAATGCGTGAGGGCGCACCGGTACACGAGGCGCAATTTATCGCGGCCATAGAAGGCAAAGGCGTGATGTTGACGCCCAGCGGCATGGATAGCCTCAAGACGGAAATCATCATTGGCGACGAGTATTTGATTCAAGGCTTCACGGGCCAGACCGATTTCTCCTTTACTGCGACAGCCTTGAATGTCTTTAAGGCACCCTTTGCCCATGTGCTCTTCGCTTACCCGGCTACGGCAAAAGCAAAACAGGTGCGCAAATCGATGCGCCTGAAAACCGCTTTGCCCGCAATCATCTCGCCCGCTGGTCAGAGCAATCCGACTGAGGTCTCGATCGTCGATTTAAGCGTTGCCGGCGCGATGATTTTATCGTCCCGTTCTCTGGGAGTGATTGGCGGTCTGTTCGACCTGGCATTTCCAATCAAGTTTGACGACGTTCACTCCAACCTCAATATAGTGGCCAAGCTTCGCCACAGTAACCACACGGACAATGAAGGGCGCAAGATCGGCTTGTCTTTCGAGAATTTATCCCGGGAGCACAAGCTGCTTTTGAACTATTTTGTCGGCAGAATTACTGAAGAAAATTCTTTCATCATCGAACCCTAGCGATTTTTGCCAGGAGGGAATCAATCTGGTCAGCCCCCAGTTGTGCACATAAGCTTCGTAACGAACAGGGTTGCAATTCAAAATGCTATCTGACCATGGCTTCTGTGCTTTCTGATTTTGTTATCTTGCGGGCATGCCAAATATCTTTGCCAGTATTTCCGAAAGCACACATAGGTTGAAGACCACGAGTAGGCCTCCCAAAAGCGTCATTATGCCGCCTTGAATAAACCCAATCATGTTGTAGCCCATGTAGAACCAGCCGCCCAATAGAGCAGTGAGCACGCTGGCTGTGGCGAACATGACCTTGCGACGCTGCCCACTTTTCGGCAAGGGCGCGGTTCCTGTCAGAAAGCGAACCCCGTAGTTATAAATCCAATCGAACGGGTGGGAGGGCATAATCACTGCGATTCCCATCAGTGCAGCTTGAACAAACAATATCTGTGGCGAGACCATGACTATGCCCGCCAATGTAATGACCCAGTTCAAGGTTGGGGTAAACCGCCACCAGTGCTTCAATTCGTGCAGCACTTCACAAGGCTGATTGAGAAAGCTTTGCACTTCTAAACGATGTCGCAATGCGGGCAGGTCCTCGACTGTTTTTGAATTGGTCATGAGGTTCTCCTATTCAATTTCAGTTTTTATAACGGCCCAGGCATGTTTTTTTTCTACCTCGGGCAGCGTTGAGGCGTCGGTTGGATTTTGCATTTGGGTAGTTTCTGAAACTGCATCGTCGGATTCTTTATCACCATGCGCTATGTAAACGATAGCTGATCCAATCAAGCTTATTAAGAAGCCTAAGGTATAAGGGTCAATCACCCCTCGCATCCTGCGCAATGCCAATTTGTTGCGATTCATAACTAGCTTCCTCCAGGGTCTGGATATCTGCTCAGTGCAGATATTTACTGGAAACCATCCTATGATATGCAACTGTCTTTGTTAATATTGGAAATATGCATCATATATATTCAATAAAAGAATAAATGGTATCGCTATGAACCTATTCCTTTCCATGTCGGTGTTTCGACGGGTTGCAGAAACCGAGAGTTTTTCTGAGACGGCACGAGAATTGGGTCTTTCCCAGCCGACGGTGAGTAAGCATATTTCCGCGTTGGAAGACCATTTAAAGGTCAAATTATTGAATCGCAGTACCCGTCAACTCAGTCTGACCGAGATCGGCAGGCAGTATTACGTTCAGTGCACCCACATCCTTGATGAGCTTTCTGCTACCCAAGCGACGATTCGTGACCATCAGTTGGTACCGAGTGGAACTTTGCGCATTAACCTGCCGGTGACCTTTGGTGAAGTTGAAATAGTGCCCCATATATGGAAGTTTCTATCTCAATACCCGGAACTCAACCTCGATCTGATCATGGTGGACCATTATGTGGATCTGGTTAAGGAAGGAGTGGATTGTGCGATTCGAGTCGGCCCTTTAACCGATTCCAGTCTTATTGCGAGAAAGATTGGAAGCTTTCAGCGAATCACTGTCGCGACTCCGGAATATCTAGCCAAATTTGGTGAGCCAAACAACTTGAGTGATCTTAAAGATCACGATTGCATAGTGTTTACCTTGTTGACGACCCGCGATGACTGGCAATTTACTGGACCGAAAGGCCCGGAGTCGATTCAGGTGCATGGACGACTCAGCGTCAACAATCCACGGATGATGCACGATGCAGTGCTGGAACATGTCGGCATTGCCGTGATACCGACTTGGCTGATCGATGATGATATAAAAAAAGGGAACGTCAAACAGATACTCAGCGAGTACAGACCAAGATCCATGGATATACATGTTCTATATCCGCAGCGGCAGTTTGTTCCGGCAAAAGTAAGATGCTTTATTGATTATTTTCAACAGGCTTTAAATCCCTAAAGGCCAGGACTTTGGGGCGGCATAACTTCTATGCAGGGCCAAATCCGAGCTGAGCCAAATCCGAACGCGTAGAGTGGTGGCATCGATGCACGTTTGACTTGAGGAGCATTGAGAATGCGGCGCTTTATTCTCGGACTGGCCTTGGCGTTGTTGACGCATTCTTCCTTTGCGGCAGCGCCCAGTATTCCCTTGCATGATCTCGATGGGCAGCCCCGTAATGTCAACGAGTTTGTCGGTCAGGGCAAATGGGTGATCGCAGAGCACTTTTGCACTTTTGGGGTCAGGCCTGACCCTGAGCCTTCTGAGCCTTCCTGAAGCGTTTCAAACCTGCCGCCGAGACTTACCGTAGCGTTGCCTCGGCGCTGGGTGCCGAGGCAGGCGCGTTGCGGATGGTCGCTGCGCATACGTGGGACACGCAGGGCGCGATGGCGGCGGGATGGCGCGCGGCGCTGGTGACCCGCCCGGGAAACGCGGCGTTACCCGTTGGCGCTCAACCCGACATCATCGAGAAGGACTTGCTGGCTGTTGCCAAACGCATCTTCAGCATTGACGGGTGAATTCAACTTACCCGGGCTGGATATCCGGCACCTCCGCCCCATAGAGTCCTTTCAGGGTCAGGGATGCGTGTACCCCCACACCAACATCAGCAGCGCCGTTAGAGCCATGGCTGCGTGGAGGCCGACGCCAAACATCGGCGGTGGCGAGCGATGTTCGTGATTGCCGATGCGCAAGGCCAGCAGAACCAACCCGCCGGACAGCGCCAGAATAAACAGCAACGCCGCATTGTTGTACAACATATGCACGGGACTGCTGAAGATATGCCTTCCCAACAGGATCAGGCCCAGCAGGGCGATGCCGGCGTGACCTGCTGCCAAGGCCCGGGAACCCCGTCGATAGCGCACGCCCAGAACCACGAGCCATAGGCCAAGCCCTGCCGCCAGACAAAACAGTACGATTGCGGCAAGGATCATGCGTTTTTCCGGATCAAAGCGTGCGATACGACGTTAAATGCGGCTGGATTGCTCGAGGCGCGCCTTCGACCGTTGCGCCTCACTTCATAGGGGTTGCAAAGGCCGACGACCAGTTTAATAGGGCGTCGCTCCATCCGACTGAAATAATGCTTAATCAGACGGTCCAGGAAGATCGCTTGATCGCTGCCTGAGTGGCGTGAGGATGTCCGACAAGCCGTTGTGGTCGATTTCCTGCATCAGGGCGAGCAAGCGGCCAATTTCACTTTTGGGGAATCCTTTGCGCGCGAACCAGTTGAGGTAATTGCCGGGTAAGTCCGCAATGATTCGGCCCTTGTGCATGCCAAAGGGCATCTCCCGGGTAACAAGCAATTCGAGGTCCTTTGGACTCATATCACCCACTCCCTTGGCATGCTTTCAACCGCCATCCCGTGGGCGCGTGCAATGAGAGTTTGTTGAAGCAAACCACATCTTTCATTGCGTGCCGAGATAGGTGTCGAGCTGTTCGAGCCCTCCACCCCAGCCCTTGGTATGCTCAGGACGCGAGGCCTCAAAGACTTCAGCTTCTTCCTGGGTGGGGTTGATCGGTTGCCAAATGAGTTGTAATTTGGTTTTGCCGTCTACCTCTTCCAGTAGGATCGTCGTCCTCATTTCCTTTGGCCAATTGGGCATTTGCAGATTGGGGAGAATATCGCCGGCGGCGTTGGCGTTGTATTGCCTGAACACCAGGCGCTCGGGCGGGGTGATTTCTTCATATTTCGTCAGCAACCACATCTCAAACCCATTGGGCGAGACCATCTTGTGAAGAGATGAGCCGCCGGGTCTTATGTCTGCAGAAATAAACTCGCATGTAAAACCCGGGAAGGGGTATTGCCATTTTGTTATGTGTTCCGGTTGTGTCCACGCATCAAACACTGATTGTCGCGGCGCTTTGTACTCTCGGGTCAGGATCGTCGGATCGACCATTGGTGTCTCGTCATTCGTCATTGTTTATCTCCTTTGACTGAACTTCGTTTAAATAGTCTTCGAGGTGATCCAGGCTGTTGCTCCAATAGCGGGTAAATTGGAAGACCCATTCATGGATCGGTTTCAGCTGATCGGCATTCAGCTTGTAAACGCAAAATCGACCTTCTTTTCTCTCGGAAACCAAGCCGACTTGTTTTAGAACACTGAGGTGCTTGGAAACCATCGGTTGACTCCAGCCCAGGCGTTCGGTGGCCTGTGTGACGGTCAACTCCTTGCCCATTAATACTTCAATCAGTGCGCGTCGCTTGGGTTCCGCGATTGCATTAAAGGGGTCCAGGGTGGTTCGTGCGCGCGCCATGGGTTTAATATATTCCGTTATCGGAATATGTCAAGAACACGCCGAAATAGTCCTGCACAAACAAGGCGGACTGAGCCCATTGGCTACGCCCCAGGCTATTTCATGGGTAGACCACAAAGCCTGAAGTCTTGTACCAGTTCAGTGTCGCAACGCTCAATCGCTTTCGCAATTCGCATTCAGGAAATCCTGCATGGTTCTGCCTGGGAGGGTGTCAAAGTGTTGCTCGAGTTCCAGCATGGACTGCATTCTGTCGAGCCGAAAATGCCGAAACGTATCTCTCAGCTCACACCAGGCCACCAAGGTCCACACCTTGCCCCAATAGAATAATCCGAGCGGGTGAACGCTGCGGTTGGAGTGCTCGCCATCCTGGCGGATGTAGTCGAAGTTCACTTTTCGCTGTTGCTTGATCGCATTGCGGAGTGCCGAAAGATGCGCCGACACTTCCGGGCTGATGCTGAAATCAGGCACCAGCATTTCTTCGCGCGCCAACTCGGGTTTAAGGTGATCAGGGATCACACTTTCGATTTTTTGCATGGCTTGATGCGCAGCCCGCGCCAGGCCTTTGTCGGTCCACACCTGCACCATGCGCGCGCCCAGCAACAGCGCGGCTAATTCTTCTTCAGTGAACATCAACGGCGGCATGTGAAAACCGCGCATCAGCCGATAGCCCACCCCAGCTTCGCCCGTGATCGGCACGCCGGAAAGCGACAAGTCTTGTACGTCGCGATATATGGTTCGCTCAGAAACCGCGAGCGCTTCAGCCAATGCGCGCGCGGTGATGACTCTGTCGTGGTGCAGATGCTGGATCAGCTGAAACAGGCGGTCAGCACGCCGCATTTTAAAAACGCAATTCCAGCGCCTGACACAGATAACGCATGAAAGGCACGGACTGCGCATAAGACTCGACGACTTTTGGATAAAAATGCTTGGAACGGATCGTCGCGTCGGTCATGCGGGCAAGGGCAAGGGCAAGAAAATCTTTGCGCTTCAGATCTGTCAGCAAAGGATGGTCTTTGGCATAGCCGCGCGGTGCATTCGTCAGGGAATCGCCAACGAGCGTGAATTTATGGCTAAAAACCGTGTCGTCACGTGCGACGAGCCAGGCATCGCCTTGGTCGACAATCGCGTCGCGGATTTTCCCCAGCGCCTGCATATCCGGGCGCCATAGGCCCACGCCGACAAAACAATCGTTGGGTTCGATATGCAAGTAAAAACCCGGGGCATGCACATCTTTACCGACCTCATGTCGAAACTGAATCCCGATATTGGTTTTAAAGGGACGCTTGTCGTGGCCAAAACGTATATCGCGATTCACTCGCATCAATGCACCGCCCGCTTTGCGCGGCAGGGCAAGAAAATGCGGTGAAATCATTGCAAGATCAGTGGCGATGTCGCTGATAAAATTTAAAGCAGGCGTGCGAACCATCGCTTCATAGTCAGGCTTGTGCTCGTCAAACCACTCGCGCCGATTGTTGGCGGCTAGCGCGGTGAGAAAATCAAACGTGTCCTGTGTGAAGTAACGGTTCGCCACGGATCACCCTATTTTTTATAACTGATGATCGACAGCATAGCCCCTTGCGGATCCTGAATCACGGCAAAGCGCCCCACATCGGGGATGTCGTGGGGCGGTACGATGACCTTGCCGCCGAGTGTTGTTGCGCGTGGCAACAATGCATCGACATCCGCAACCGTGACATATGCGCCCCAGCTCGGCGGCATGTCCGCCGCTTCTTTCGGGATGGCCATGATGCCGGCAATTTCCTGGCCACCCAGTGTGGCCATGGTGTATTCCATCTCGCCCGGTTCGAATTTCTGCATGCCCCAGCCGAACAGATCGCCATAATAAGCTTTGGCTGCATCCACGTCGGTGGTCATCAACTCATTCCAGCTAAAAGCGCCAATGGGCTTCAATGCGGTTTCACTCATGGTGTACTCCTCCTTAAGTCTGGTTTAAGAACGAGACCCAGCTTAGCGATGGGCTCCTGACAGCGTTATGTCAGTAGGGTTGAAACTTTGTGCTCATGCATGGCCTATTACCATACAGAAAGCCAATCACACCCCATTGCGAAAATTCACAGGAATCAAAACAATGAGCCAACCCGGTATAGCTCAGAATTCATTAGCGGGCATTAATCAATTTGAGAAGGGTGAGTCAGAAGTGGCATGAGGCCTACTTGCCTTTTTTCTGACGCTCTGGCTTACGCCAATACTGAAACGTATCTTCATGGACTTCGATATCGACTTCCATGATGCGCGCCTGGAGACGATCCTGAACGTCTGCGACTGCCTTGTTGTAGACAAGGGGTCCCAATTCTTCGAGAAAATAGTTCAGCAGCTCTTCAGCACCGAGATTGCCGATTTTTTCTTCCCTGTTTTCCTGGAAGTATTGCTGGATTGATTCAATGGCGTCCTGACGCGCTTCCTTGGATATTTCGATCGTCATGGCAATGTGGGGCAGGGGGTGAAATTGAAAGTATGCGGCAAAAAGGCAAGACTTGCCCCTGGCTGCAGTCCCGAAAAGTTTTATAAACAAATCAAGGGGATCTGGTTAATATTCTGGGCGTAGCAGGAAGCACCGGAGTTGAACGTGTCTAGTTTTTGTTTTGCCTACAACAGCAAAAGGAGAGGGACGATGGGTTTTGACAGAAAGTATTTGGTGTGGGCGCTGGCTTATGTGGTTCTGGGGATGGGCCTGGGCATTTACATGGCCGCATCGAAAAATCATACCCAGCACATTACGCATGCGCACATTCTTCTGGTGGGCTTTGTGGTTTCATTCATTTACGCAGTCATTCACAGGCTATGGCTTGGCGGGACGGTTTCGCGCCTGGCCACAGTGCAATTCGTTGTGCATCAAGTCGGCGCATTGATGATGTTTTCCGGGTTGTTCCTGCTTTATGGTGGCTTCGTGCCAGAGGCGCAAATCGAACTTGTCCTTGCACCGTCAACGTTCATTGTTTTCGCTGCGGCCTTGTTGATGATCGCTATGGTGCTCAAGAATCCGTCTATGGCGGCAATCAGCTGAGCAAATAAATAAAGCGGGCTCAGACTGTGCCTGCCCGGGTTAGCTCGGACACCTTTTGTTTCGCTATCGGTATGTCCCAATTCTGAGCAGTCGCCAAAGTGGGGTTGAGCGTGAAGCAGCAATGTATGGTCTGATTCTAAGGCTGGTAGGAACTACGTTCGGTCGTTTGTGACGGCCTGTTCAGAACCGCTGGGCGATGGAATCGGGACCGCTGATGCGGATGAAAGCGATGCAGGACGAATGGGGTGGGCCGGGCAAGCCCTGAAGTCCAGCTGCTGCAAACTGTTCTTTGTTCTGTTGGTTCATGTGGAGCCAAGGGGTCAGCTTCGGATTGTTTTCGGAGCGTCTATAAACAATAAGGGGTAGACAGCATGATTCGTTGCGCTGTAACGGACCGGACGTATACACGGTGGGCCATCCCACTCATACTGACTTGAAGGGGGAAATGAATGAGCAAGAATACGTGGGATCGGCTTGCAGCCGCCAGTGGCTTGATAAGCCTTGTCTTGTTTTTTGTGGGTTGGCTGATTTATGGAAAGGGACCGACGGTTGCCGATGATCCGGTCACCATCCTCGGGTTCTTTGCAAACAACCCCAACCGCGTAATCTGGTCCATGTTTGCCCAGGGACTTGGCTCGCTTGCCTTGATCTGGTTCATGTCTGCGCTCGTCATGGCCATGCATAAAGCTGACGAAACGCTGCTGGCTGTTGCGGCAGGGTTGGGATTTGCCGTTGCCCTGGCGCTTGGCTCGGCCGCCACCATCATGCGCAGCGGGCTGGCTTTCCTGAGTGTTGGGGAGGTCACTGCTGATACCGTGGCGGTCATCTTCTACCTCGGCTCCGTCATCGATACGGGACAGAACATGATCAGCGCCGGATTCTTCCTGCCGGTTGCGCTGGCGGCGCTCCGCACCCGATTCCTCCCTGCATGGTGGGGCTGGGTGAGCATCGTTGCAGCGCTCTGGGCAATTGCAAGCACCACCGCCCTGGATCATTCCGGGTTCTGGTCTCCGCACGGCGCAGGGTTTCTCAACCTGGTGTTCTACATTGTCTGGGTGGGTGGAACCAGCATTCTGCTGCTTAAGAGCAAGCGCGAAGGCGCAGCCTGAGCCGGTTCCAAATACAGTAAACGCACACAGAAATTGAGTGTAGTTCTCAACGATTTCCACTCCGAGCTGAATGCGTCGGAGGCCGTCAGGGTCGTGTCGATCGATTCGTTACAGGCGATATGCACGGGCTTGGCAGAGTCACGCGAGCTTGGTGTCCCGGTCGCGATAGCGGGTGGCCGCTACGCGATGGGCGGACAGCAGTTCTGCAACGGTGGCCTGGTGCTCGACACGAGAGAGCTTGATCGTGTCCTGCATCTGGATACCGAGCGCGGCCTGGTCGAGGTCGAGGCCGGCATCCAATGGCCTGCGCTGATCGAGCATCTCGAAACTGCGCAGGCCGGTCAGCCGGAATCCTGGGCAATTGCGCAAAAGCAGACGGGTGCCGACCGGATATCGATCGGCGGCACGATTTCTGCAAACGCGCATGGTCGCGGGCTCACCATGCGGCCTTTCATATCCGACCTCGAATCGCTCGTGCTCGTGAATGCGAATGGCGATACCGTCAAATGCAGCCGCGACTGCAACCCTGAGCTCTTCAGACTCGTTGCAGGCGGCTACGGGCTCTTCGGCTGCATCTATTCTGCGACGCTGCGACTGGCTCCGCGCCGGATCCTTGAGCGCGTGGTTGAGCTTGGGCACATTGATCAGCTTGTATCGCGCTTCAACGAGCGGATTAACGCCGGCTTTCTGTATGGGGATTTCCAATTTGTCACCGATGAGACATCCGAGGATTTTCTTCGCGCCGGGGTGTTCTCCTGTTACCGGCCGGCCGAGCAGCAACAGTCGCCCCCTGCGGGCCAGCATGATCTTTCGCAAGAGGATTGGCGTCGGCTGATCAAGCTCGCACATACCGACAAGCGGCTCGCCTTCAAGCTCTACAGCGAGCACTACCTCGCGACTTCGGGGCAACGCTACTACTCTGACCGCCACCAGCTGGCGGAATACCTGGATGGCTATCACCGCTCGCTCGATGAAGAACTCGGCGCCGCGCATCGGGCCAGCGAAATGATCACGGAACTGTATGTGCCAAGGGAACGGCTTGCCGACTTCATGGTGGCCGTCGCGGAGGACTTTCGCCGGCATCGCGTCGATCTGATCTACGGGACGATCCGGCTGATCGAGCGTGACGACGAGTCTTTCCTGGCATGGGCGAGGGAGCCGTGGGCCTGCGTGATCTTCAATCTGCATACGGTGCACACGCCGGAAGGCATCGCCCACTCTGCCGCAGCCTTTCTCCGGCTCATCGATCTTGCCATCGACCGCAACGGCAGCTACTACCTCACTTACCACCGCTGGGCCAGGCGCGACCAGGTTGAAAGCTGCTACCCGCAGATGCGCCGGTTTTTGGAGCTGAAGCGGAAATATGACCCCGAAGCGCGCTTCCAGAGCGACTGGTACCGCCACTACCGCAGCATGTTCTTCGATGCATGAAAGGACGGCGCACAACATGAGTGGGCCTTCCGACACAACGCCGCTACCGACCCGGGTTTCGCTCCTCGTTGTTCTGGCCATGGCCGCCGCAACGGTGGGCATGCTTTTTCTTGGCGCGATCGACGCCGCGCAACCGGCAGCCATCGCGCCCATTCTGTGGCTCCTGACCGGTCTGTTCGTGCTGCGCGTGGCAGGTCAGGTGCTGGTGGCGCTGCGCCCCCGGGCGTGGCTGCCGCCGATGTGGCAATGGAACTTGATCCCGTATCCGGTCCTGCTGCCGATCCAGATTGTCATCATCGGCGTCATGGTGTGGATCAACCTGGCGTTCAGTACCGCAAGCGGAATTGCAGTGATGAGAAGTTCGGGCAGCGGAAACCTTCTCATCCTATTTAGCGTTGTCTACGCACTGGTCATGGCGATCCGCTATGGGGTGAGGATGCGCCGTCGCCCGGATCAGCGCTGGTTCGGGGGAACGATTCCGATCGTCTTCCATTTTGTGCTCGCGTCGTACCTGTACACGTTGGGCTGCTTTTATGTCACTCCGTGATACGTCGAGTCCTGTGCTCATCATTGGCGGCGGCGCGGCCGGGCTTTCTGCCGCCGCCGCGATGGCCAGATGCGGCATCCATGCGACTATTCTCGATCAGGATGACTGCATCGGCGGTTCGTGGGCACGGCGCTACCAAAGCCTCAAGCTCCACACCATCCGGCTCTTTTCCGGGCTGGCGTACTACCCGATTCCAAAAGATCGCCCCCGCTACCTGACAAAGGACGAGTACGCTGCCTACCTGAGAGAGTACGCGCAGGTGCTGGTGCTGGATGTCTCACTCGGTGAGCGCGTGGATGCAGTGCGGCACATTCCTGACAACGCCGATGCCATGCGGTGGGAAATCTCGACAGGCGCTGGTACGCGGCATGCGAAAGTGGTCGTCATTGCCACAGGTCATTATGCAGCGCCCCATTATCCGGCTGTTGAGGGCATGGATAAATTTTCCGGCAGAATGATTCACTCCGCCCAATACACCACGGGTGCTGCGTACAAGGGACAGAAGGTCCTTGTGATTGGACTGGGAAACAGCGGTGCCGAGATCGCCGCCGATCTTGCGAAGCAGGGTGCCCGCTCAGTCTCGGTGTCGGTCAGGACAACTCCGCCCATTGTCACGCGCGAGATGCTCGGCATCGTCCCTGTGCAGCTCCTGGGCATCGCCTTGACACCACTCGGAATGCCAAAGGTCATCGATCGTATTGGTGCAGTATTGCGTCGTGTTGTACTGGGTGACCTGACAAGATATGGACTTGGCGAGGCTGCATGGGGCCCTTTCGCTGCCCGCAGGCCCGCGGTGATCGACGCCGGGTTTGTGCAACAGCTGAAGCAGGGCCGCATCGTGATTCGTCCGGAGATCGCACGTTTCGATACAGCTGATGTCGTCTATGAGGACGGCTCGAGAGAGGAAGTCGATGTGGTCATTTCTGCAACGGGCTTTCGTACCGGGCTTGAGAAAATATTAAAAGTGCCGGACGTGATCGATGATGACGGCCAGCCCTGTTTCCGATCGGGTGGCCAAGCATCCGCACCAGGACTGTTTTTCGTCGGCTTCAATGAAACGGTTCGCGGCCAGTTGTTCGAGATCAACCGCGAGTCAAAACGGCTCGCGGTCGAGGTCCAACGCTACCTGGCAGCAACTAATCAGGATGAGCAGAAGTAATAGGGACAGGTCTTGCATTAACACAAGCCCGCTGGCGGCCAGACCGCCCCGCAGCCCCCGTGCTACCATCCCGCCCGCCATGCGACTCCCTCAACTTCGACAATGTTTACGCGACCTGGGCGCTGCGCCCTGTCACGAGGGTCGCGTGCTGCGGGCGTGGGTTCAGGGGCGCTCGCTCGACACCAAAAGACGGCGCGCCGAAGACTTTTTGCCACTGACATTGCGCAATGGTTTGCCCGGCTTGTTTGACGAATTGCAGGGTCTGGCGCGGGTGCATTCCGAGCACTTTGATGAGGATGGCTCGGCCCGATTGCTGGTGGGGCTGGCGGATGGCCAAACCGTAGAAAGCGTGCTGTTGCCGCGCGACGGCCTGTGTGTGTCGACCCAAGTGGGCTGTGCAGTGGGCTGCGTGTTCTGCATGACCGGCCGCGCCGGTTTGCTGCGCCAGGTTTCCAGCGTGGAAATTGTTGCGCAGGTGGTGCTGGCGCGCAGCCGTCGCCCGGTGAAGAAGGTCGTGTTCATGGGCATG
>Ga0180009_10003260_pt1 | contig 18555 bp, 15 predicted proteins | sample OS_PC_MetaG_FD_123537 | JGI IMG/M metagenome (GOLD analysis project Ga0180009, IMG submission 123537) | Groundwater microbial communities from the Aspo Hard Rock Laboratory (HRL) deep subsurface site, Sweden - OS_PC_MetaG | ecosystem: Environmental > Aquatic > Deep subsurface > Groundwater... | reverse complement strand
CGTTTTCATGAAGTTCCTGCGGTTCATTTCGAAAAAACGTTCTTTGTCCATCGGTACCCTCCTTTTTGTTTTAACCATTATTAATGCTCCGGCTTCACGCTTTATTTAACCCCTGTTCCGGTGAAACCGGATATCCCCGATATGATCGCTATCTAAAACCAGATTCAGTGGCTTCTCAATGGAGACACCAAGGTCTGAATCATTGCCCATGCCTTCTGCCCATAACGCCCCACGAGAAAAGAAGCATTCATCAAAGCGACAGGCAGCAGGGAAACAATACGGTCGCTAATTCTCTATAAATAAGTATCGGGTGTCATCGTAAAATTCGCTTTAAATTGGTCATACCTGTCAGTCAGTTAATTGTCAAATATTTTTTCCTTGGAAAATGCCCCGGAAAGGATGATATCGTAAATTGAGTGTTTTGCATTCAATGTGTTATATTTGATATATAAAGCAACGCTGTTTGGGCATCCTGAAAACCTTTTGTCGTTGTGGAGGAGCAAGCCGTGTATCTAGTTACAGCCGATGAAATGAGGGAAATGGACCGTCAAACCATCGAATCCTTCGGGCTTCCCGGCAGGATACTGATGGAAAACGCGGGGCGGGGCGCCACCCGGATCCTGTTGAATCGATTTGACCATTTGTGCGATTTCGATGTCGGAGTTGTGGCCGGGCGGGGAAACAACGGAGGTGACGGATTTGTGATCGCCCGCTACTTGACGCAGAAAGGCATACCGGTTGCCGTATATCTCCTCGGAAAAAAAGATCAGGTCAAAGGTGATGCTGAAGCCAACCTAAAGCTTTTGGAACCCTTGAATATAAATGTCATTGAACTGGAAAACGCCGGGCAGTTTAAAGATCAAAAATCTTCTATGTCTCAGCATAACCTCTGGGTGGATGCAATTTTCGGTACAGGCCTGAATTCAGATGTACGGGGGTATTTCAGGGATGTCATCGAATTCATCAACCAATCAAACAAGCCTGTGTTGTCAGTGGATATTCCATCGGGCTTGAATGCGGATACCGGACAGCCCTGCGGCATCAGTGTCCGTGCACACGCAACGGCAACCTTCGGGTTTGCAAAACTCGGACATATGACATGTCCGGGGGTAAGTTATACCGGGAATCTGGATATAGTGGATATCGGCATTCCCCCGCATATCGTAAAAATCGTCAATCCGTTACAGATCCTGCTGACCCCTGAAGTGATCAGTAAAAAATTGGTGCCGAGAGCACCGGACGCACATAAAGGCGACACCGGCCATCTTCTGGTGATTGCCGGTTCCACCGGCAAAACCGGGGCCGCAGCCATGACGGCCGCATCTGCAGTGAGAGCCGGCGCAGGACTGGTGACCATCGGGGTTCCGAAGCAGTTAAATCCGATTATGGAAACCCTTGTTGTGGAATCCATGACATGGCCGCTTCCGGACACCCCGGAGGGATTGCTGGATGAGTCTTCATTTGAAGAAATCATGGATCTTCTTTCCGGGAAACAGGCACTGGCCATTGGTCCGGGTATCGGCATGACCGAAGGAATCAAGAGTCTTGTGCATCGCATCCTTCAGGAAATCAGCGTACCCTTGGTGATTGATGCCGACGGTCTGAATGCCCTGGCAGGCCATGCGGACATATTAAAGAAATCCGGTGCGCCGATCATCTTAACACCCCACCCCGGAGAAATGGCGAGGCTGGTGGATACCACCTCACGTGAAATTCAGCAGGATCGCATCGGCAGCGCGCGTCATTTTTCACGGCGGTTCAACGTCCATTTGGTCTTAAAAGGAGCCCGAACCGTAATCGCCCATCCGGACGGCACCGTCTTCATTAATCCAACCGGAAATTCCGGTATGGCGTCCGGTGGGATGGGAGACGTGTTGACCGGCATGATCGCCGGTTTTCTCGCTCAGGGATATGCCCCTGAATCTGCGGCTCACCTCGGCGTATATCTCCATGGTTCCGGAGCGGACTATTTGGCACGAAAGAAAGGACCTGTCGGTTTTTTGGCTTCGGAAGTTATGAATCGGATACCTGAAGAGATCAGGAGAATTGCAAATAGAAACTGGAAACTGGAAACTGGATGAAGAATCGGAGCGGTTGAGTTTATTAAAGGTACCGCAAATTTTAATGGTGTATGATACCACAGAATAATGAGAAGAAAGTTATGGGATCCGAGTTTCCAGTTTCCAGTTTCCAGTTTCAGACAACCACCCATTCTGCTGAAGAAACCCAAAATTTGGGACAAAGGATCGGGGAGCACATCCAAGCCGGCACGGTCCTGGCACTATACGGAGATCTCGGCAGCGGTAAAACCGTTTTTGTGCAAGGACTCGGGATGGGGCTGAACGTGCCCGAAGACTACACCATCACAAGCCCTACGTACACCTTGATCAATGAATATCCCGGACGAATAAAGCTTTTTCATGTGGATTTATACCGAATCGCTAATCCCGTGGAAATGGAAGATACGGGCCTGGATGATGTTTTCAGAAATGACGCTTCAGCGGCCATCGAATGGGCGGATCGGCTCGGGGAAGACCTTCCGGAAAATCATATAAAGATTCAATTTAAAATCAATGGAACGGAGTCCAGGAAAATCAAGTTTTCAGCATATGGACAGAGCGGAGTGAATCTGTTAAAAACAGTCGTAAAGGATCGCCCGTGCTCTGGTGATCCGTAAGCAGACAAATTCCAATTAGACAGGAATAAACAATGGCCTTAATTGTACAAAAATTTGGAGGCACTTCCGTCGCCGATTTGGAAAAAATCCGAAATGTTGCCAATCGCACGGCAAAAACTTTCGATGCCGGAAACGACGTGGTGGTTATCCTTTCCGCCATGGCCGGAGTGACGGACAGTCTGATCGAAAAAGCAAACCAAATCACAGATACCCCTGATAAACGCGAACTCGATGTACTTCTTGCCACAGGCGAACAGGAAACAGCGGCACTCCTTGCGATGACGCTTCGGTCCATGAATTATCCTGCAAGATCGCTGCTGGGTTTTCAGGCAGAAGTCCGAACAGACTGTGCGTTCGGCAACGCCCGGATTGTCAACATTGATGCCAGCAGAATCAAAGAGTACCTCGGTGATCGAAATATTGTCGTTGTCGCAGGATTTCAAGGCTGCGATCCAAACGGCAATATCACCACCCTCGGAAGGGGTGGATCCGATACCTCCGCAGTGGCCATTGCAGCAGCATTAAAAGCGGACAGTTGTGAAATATACACCGATGTGGACGGCATCTATACCACAGATCCGAATATCTGCCCGAAAGCCAGAAAACTTAAGAAAATCTCCTATGAAGAAATGCTTGAAATGGCCAGTCTCGGCGCCAAGGTGCTTCAAATCCGATCGGTGGAATTTGCAGCCAAATACAACGTACCGGTTCATGTACGATCATCATTTAACGAGGAGGAAGGAACTATGGTGGTTAATGAAGATGCCGAAATGGAACGCCTCGTCATATCCGGCATCACGTGTGAAAAGAATGCAGCGCGAATCGTACTCAAAAACGTCCCGGATATACCGGGCATCGCAGCCAAGGTATTCACCCCCCTTGCTGACGAGGAAATCGTGGTAGATATGATCATCCAGGGTACCCGCACAGAAGGGAAAAACGATTTGACGTTCACCGTGCCGCGAAAAGACTTTAAACAGGCAATGGAAATCGAAAAGAGAGTGGCGGAAGAAATAGGCGCCGATGAAGTGTTGGGAGATGATGATATCGCCAAGGTTTCGGTCATCGGAGTAGGAATGAAGAATCATTCAGGGGTCGCGTCCAAGATGTTCGCCACCTTGGCCGATGAAGGGATTAACATTCGTCTCATCAGCACATCCGAGATCAGGATATCTTGCGTCATCAATGAGAAATATGCAGAGCTTGCCGTCAGAGCGTTACATTCGGCTTTTGGTCTCGATAAAGAATAGTATTTTCGAGTGAAACAGTTCAGTACGGAACAATTGATATTCGCCATCGTGCTGGGAGCTGTGATTATCGGTGCAATACTATATCGAACCCTGTCCGGGTTGTAGGTCATCCCTCAAAATAAATATATCAGCTTTGTATCATATTTAGGTGGATGAATCATGTCCATTCGAATGATCGCAAAAGAGCTCTATCACCTTCAGCAAGAAGTAGATAAGATTGAAAAGCGAATCCAAGAATCCCCCAAGGACAAACACGCGGAATTGGAAGACATGCTCAGGAAGACGAAGGCTGAAAGGAATCGAATGAAGAGTATACTTAATGGACAGAAAAGCAACGCAGCGGCACAAAAGAGACGCTATTAAATGAGGATCATCTCCCTATTAGTTGTAGTCCGTTAAGGCAAAATAAGTGGATAATCTCGAATTGAGCATGTGGGGTTTTAGACACTGACACACTCTATTGCTTCAACAGAAAATCGATTAAAGCCTTGTTAAAGCCTTCCGCCTGTTCAATGTTGGACAAATGGGCGGCGGACGACTGCACGCCAGAGAATGGCTTAACATCACAACCGGTGAATCCTTTTTCCCGGACAACTCGTAATTGACGAGAATACCGTTGACTTCAATTCTCATGCTTCCACCTTGTCCTTTAAAGGTACTTTCGTCTTCTCTTTTGGGGATTTGTTCTCTTTGACTTTCGCCTGCTGGATCATGAAGTCGATATCAGACATCTCTTTTTTGCCCGTGATTTCGTATATCTGCATACTGCCTTCGTTGATGCCCAGCACTTTTTCACCCAAGGGCCGGAACTGAACAAACGGTTTAACTTTATCAAGGGTTGACTCACAGACAAGTATGGAGTTGGGCTTCTCCTTGGTGAGCTGCTGGAGCCGGAAGGTATCGTTCACAACACCGCCGATGGCCGTATAATCCATTTTTTTCTCAAAACCGATATTTCCCACAATCGCTTCGCCGGTATTGATGCTGATCCCCATGTTCAGGGAAACCCCGCATCGCGACTGAGCAAAATTATTGACCAGTTCCATTTTTTCACCCATTTCGATGGCAGCATGCACAGCGTCTAAAGCAGGATTCCGGGTGGCAACCGGTGCACCGAAGATTGCCAGAAGACCATCCCCAAGATACTTATCCAGAATGCCTTTATGCTTCAATACGATGCCGCCCATATGCATGAAAAAGTAATTCAGCACCCCCACCACATTTTCCGGAGAGACCTGCTTGGACATCTGGGAATATCCCCGAATGTCGATATTCAGCAACGTTACCAGACGACGCTCTCCCAGGGTAATAAGGTCCCGTTCTCCTTTTCCTAAAATTTCCGCGACGACTTCTTCCGGAACGTACTTCTGGAAAATATTTCGGATCAAACGCTCTTTTTTCGCCATGTTTATGGAGCCGGAATATAAACGGGCATTTTCTATGGCAATCCCTGCAGATGCGGCAACGGACTGAAGAACTTTCAAATCTTCATCCGTAAAGGTGCCCCTGACCTTATTGAGCAATTCAATCACTCCGATGGTACGCCCCCGCACAATCATCGGGATGCAAAGAAGATTTCTGGTGATAAAGCCGGTTTGATTATCCATTTCCTGATAAAAGCGGGGGTCCGCAGTTGTATCCCGTACCAATATGGGTTGCCCGGTTGAAGCCACCCAGCCCACAATCCCCTTCCCCATTTTTATGCGAAGCCCCTTCAGTGAATCCCCTGCCTCGCCAATGGCAACCTTAAACACCAGCTCATCACCCCTGAGGAGCAGCAATGAGCCTGCTTCCACATTGATGAGTTTGGAGATCATTTCAATGGTATGGGTCAGCACCCGGTCCAGGTTGAAGGTAGAGGAAGTGAGGGTGTGGCCCACCTGGTTTAATAATTCTAGTTCTCCTGTTTTTTCCCTTGCATTTCGAAGCAGTCTGCCTTGCTCGATGGCCAGCGATAGGCCTTCCGCAATCATTGAAAAAATACGTTCATGTGCGACTTGGAAAGCATCGGTTTCCGTGCTGGCCAAGCAAACAACGCCGATGGATTCCCCTTTAAAATGTAGGCCGGCAAGAATGCATGATCTAAGGTTGAGCTTGTCCCACAGAATTCGTTCGAACTGGTTCCGCTCCTTTGCCAAGTCCGGTACCGCAATAATGCCCTTTGCCCGCTTTGCGGTTTGAAACAAGGAATTGGTTTCAGGAAACGCGAGTTCAAGGGGAACATCGGCAATTTCCTTATGGGTGGAGTAAGATAGGGTAAGTTCGTCATTGTCGTCTTCTACCAGTGCCAGCCCGATCCATTGATGCGGTATCACCTCGTTGAGCTTCTTGCCGATGGCCAGAAGCATTTCATTTTCCATGAGGCCGGAATTTATCGATTTTATGATATAGAGGACGGTTTTAAGATCTTCTGCCGTTTCCTGCTCCCTTAACCCCAAAGCCTGAATCTGAAATGCATTGGCCATAGAGCTAAAATACGATGTCAGGAAGTTTAAAATTTCATCGGACCATCCGTCTGCTTCCTCGCTCAACATCACGGCCAGTCCTGTAAATCCATCCTGGGTCACGGGGACCACAGCTATTTGGCCGGTCTTCTCTGATATAATTCTGCTCCACTCAGAATCATCGGATGCTCTGATCAGCATGGCCATGGACGATTCCAAGGCAATACGGCCGGGGTGCTCAGAAAGCGGCATGTTCTCGCCTTCGGCAAGAAGGATTTCCTTTCCGGTTTTAGCCCGGCAGGTTATAAAGGCCCGCTGCGCCTCTTTTTCGAGACCGAGCCATACGCCTCCTGCGCTTTGCGTCGCTTCCGCAGCCCGATCGAGGGATCGATTCAACAGTGTCTGCTCATCAAGATAGGTAAAAGAGATGTGATTCAGCTCTCTTAATGCCTCGCTTTCAACCAAGCGTCTTCCCAGAGCGGTACTGGTTTGGATCATGCTCTGGTGCATGGCCTTGAAAGTATTTTCTATCTCTTCAAGCTCATCTCCGGCTGTTGGCCCGATCTCAAATTGATCCGCCATTTCTCTTGTCATGGTTTTAGCAACCTTGTCCACACCTTCGAAAATCTGGCGAACGATAATGTATCCGAAAAGAGAAAATACCAAAATTGCAAGTATGAAATAATACGATTCCTTGCTCTCGAGAATTTCGTAACGGAGGCTGATTAGAAAAAAACCGATCAGAGGCGTCAGTAGAAAAAGGCCGAAAGATATCTTAAGCCGGTATAGAATGCTGTTGGCCTTTATAGAAAAGAATTTAGAAAGTTTTTGGGTATCCATTTATTTCCCCGCAGGTCAGTTTTGTGATTTGTGGTGGGCTGGATACTTAAACCCTCTGCGTCCGATCGCAATCCGAGTGAGCAAGGGTGCCGAACAACCTATCGTTTTATGGAAACGGTGTCAATCCAATTCAATTTTCCATAGTCAAGCCATATGAACGATTTAAAAGGAAAAAATTGATTGTTCCACCTTAAAAGCTTTACGGTTAGGGCATGCAGCAAACCCGAACAACTAATATGTGGGAATCAGTTCAGGTTGGATTCCAATCCGGGATCCCGGCAATCCGGACTGTCAAACAGTCTGGATTGCATATGAGCAAAATCCGGATATGTTTTTGAGGGTTTCTTTTTGGGGGCGGACTTAACGGTCAGCAGCCGCACCCTGTCGCCGAAGAATCGATTCAAGATGGTATTTAGATGATGTCGTAATACGCCGCAAGAAAAATGTTTTGATGCGATACCAAAATTATGACTAACCATTTTCTCTTTCCGATCCGGCGAGCACAAAATCTCGGAGACAGTTTGAATCGTTCTCTTGGACAGGAATCCGTCCATTACGGCCAACTCAAACCCCTGAGGTTCTATGTCTCTGACAAATGTCGCATATCGATTGACCAGTATCGGCTTTTTGAAATATATGGCTTCGAGAAAAGCATTCCCGAAACCTTCATACAAGCTCGGATAAGTAATAAAATCTGCAAATGGGTATACATCCCACAATGCGATGTCTTTCTGACGATCTTCAGTTTCCCTGCTTGATTTTCCATTGCCGGTTTTTATGATTCTAAGATCTACATCATGCTCACACGCATACTCTTCAAGCCATTCAGCGTATTCATATCCCTCATCACCCGCCTCATGGGAAACGACCAGTTTGCATCGCAGACCTTTCAGCGATTGTACCAATTCAATGGCCCATTCAATGCCTTTGCGTTTGATAATCCGGGTGGGTTGCAATACCACCAGATCATCGGTTGCCAGTCCGATGGACTTTCTGAAAGCCTTGAGCCCGTTTGAATCCAAGGAAGGCGGATTTTCAAAATCCAATACATTGGGAATAACAACAGAAGATATTCCGGTTCGGTGGGCGAGCTGCTGCTGCGCTTCTGAATTGATCACCACGTGAGCGATATTCGGCAAATGCGGGGGGAAGGCCATGCTGATATAATCATTCACGGCGTTTACCGAGAAGCGGACCCGTTCCCAGTAAAAATCATGGTGATGGGCAATGGTGGGAATCTGCGTCTCTGCAATGGTCTCGGTAAGGGCCAGCCCCAGGGAAACATGCATGGGAATGGCCAGCGCATTCTCCGCAATTAAGAGATCGATTTTAAATTGGTGGATAAACTCATAGAGTTTGGTTTTTAGAAACAATCTCAGATCGTGAATTTCCTGAGTTGCCGAGGCGGTTCTTCCTGTTTTGCCGAAAATCCGTTCATTGATCAGACGGTTTCGTTCTACCTGAAAAAACGCCTCCGGAACGAGAAACCGGTTGTCCCCTTCACCGTCAAGCTTGCCTGCAAACCAGAAACATTGGTGTCCGTTCTGCTCCAGAACATCCGCCCACTTACTCGATTCTAATGTTACGCCGTCAGTACCTGCAAACCTCGTCGATACAAATCCGATCCTTATCCGCTTCTTCCGCATATCTCCACTTCCGTCCCGCCTCCGGTTGCAGCCCCTTTATTACAACATATTGACACTTGTCAATAAAAAACATCAATATATAGCGCTATTATCGCATATTAATTCGATGTCAATTCATTTAGCTTGACATTTTCCACCCCTCAAAGCATGTATAAACGAATCGAGTCTAAACTCGAATCGATGTTCACCGTTCTCTGTTCTCCGTTAACCGTATCCTTGGAATTCGATATCTTCACCTGGAACAAACCGAGACACTAGAAGGGTGTGCGTCATTCATATAACTGATATTACTTCAACGGGAGTCCATTCAATCAAAAGGAGGTATAGTGTGAGAAAAAGGGGGTTTAAGAGTTTATTGTTGGTTCTTTTGCTGGGAGCAGGGTTTCTCACTTTATCCATTGCGGGAAGCGCACGCGCTCAGGATTACACCGTCAAAGATCTCAATGAACAGCTCGTATTGGGAACCGTATGGTATCAAAGATCTGCGGAAGCCCGGGCTCTCTCTTACCAGGCTTTTAACATGGCCAAACTGATTTTCGATCTGGATATTCAAAAAGGTGCTTCCGACAAGAAAAGAGCGGTTGCCGTGGACATCGATGAAACGGTTTTGGATAACAGTCCATATGAAGCCGGAATTGTCGATAACGACTTCGGCTATCCTACAGGCTGGGGGGAATGGTGCGATGCCGGTATAGCAAAGGCCCTTCCCGGAGCCGTCGATTTTCTGAATTATGTGGTCAGCAAAGGCGGAGACGTATTTTATATTTCAAACCGGAAGGTACAACACAAAGATGGCACCATTAATAACCTGAAAGCCCTGGGCTTTCCTCAGGTCACAGACGATCATGTTCTCCTGCGGGAAAAAACCTCCGATAAGGAGCCGAGGCGGGAGATGGTTCGAAAAGAACACCGGATCGTCCTGTTGATGGGGGATAATCTAAACGACTTTGATAATCTCTTCATGAAAAAGGGTTTGGACGACCGCGCAGCCGCCGTTGATCAGGTAAAGGATCAGTTCGGCTCGACATTCATTGTTCTTCCGAATCCCATGTACGGAGACTGGGAAGGCGGCGTCTATAGCGGCAACTGGAAACTGAGTCCGGCGGAAAAGAACAAGGCCCGAAAGGCAGCCTTAATCAAATGGAACAAGCCGTAGCGCTCCCTTCTCCACCCATTAGAAAACTATTTCGATCTAGATCAACCTGAAATCGGGTTTCTGAAAAGAAACCCGATTTCAGGCTTCTCCAGTGGTGTACGCGTTCCTGTAAAACGAATCGATTCTGACTTCCGGGAGATAATGGTTAAATGAGAATTGACAGAGTCGTCTTGATCGTGCTGGACAGCGTCGGTATCGGATCCTTGCCGGATGCGGATCGTTTTAACGACCGCGGCGCGAACACGCTGTCCCACATTTATCGGGAAAGAGGGCGACTCGACCTCCCGAATCTCTGCGCGCTGGGTCTCGGTAAAATTTCAGATATCGGATGCAAACCGAAACCGATTATCGGCTGTTACGGGAAGATGGCCGAGCAATCTCCCGACAAAGATACAACCACCGGGCACTGGGAAATTGCCGGCATCGTACTCGACACTTCATTCCCGACTTATCCCAAAGGATTTCCACAGGAAATTATTCACGAATTTGAAAGAAAAATCGGTACCCGGACACTGGGAAACTATACGGCATCGGGAACCGAAATTATAAAAGAACTGGGGGAAACTCACATCAATACCGGCTATCCCATTGTGTACACATCTGCCGATTCCGTATTTCAGATCGCCGCCCATGTGGATGCGCTGCCTCTGGATAAACTCTATGAATACTGCACTATTGCAAGAAACATACTGACGGGTGGACATGCCGTGGGGAGAGTTATCGCAAGGCCTTTTGCGGGAACTGCAGGAAATTTTCAAAGAGACAACGGCGCCCGCAAAGATTATTCACTTGCGCCGCCGGAACAAACGCTGCTCGACCTGCTCAAGAAAAACGGCCTGTCTGTCGTCGGGGTCGGAAAGATCGGGGATATTTTCGGTCACAGAGGACTGACAGCAGAAATTCACACCCACAGCAACAGAGACGGAATCGACAAAACCATTGAAGCCTTGAATGCTTACAAAGACAAAAAAGGATTGTTATTCGTCAATCTGGTGGATTTTGATATGGTTTACGGACATCGGCAGAATGTGGAAGGTTATGCACAGGCCCTTGAATATTTTGACCGTCGATTGCCTGAAATCAAAAAAATTCTAAAGGATGAGGATGTATTGGTCATTACGGCTGACCATGGATGTGACCCGACGCACCGCCTCCATACGGACCACACCCGTGAATATGTGCCATTGTTGTTATATGGGAAAAACGTAAAAAAGAATATCGATCTTGGAATTCGAGAAACCTTTGCGGATTGCGGTCAAACCGTAGCCGATCTCCTGAATGCGGGAAGTTTAAAAAATGGGAAAAGCTTTAAAGGAGAGATCATTGATGAACAAGAAGGTCAAGGAAGCGGTTGAAACAATTAAAAAACGGGTAAAACCAGATGCCAAGATCGGAATAATACTCGGGAGCGGGCTCGGCTCATTGATTGAAGAGTTCAACGATCCGGTTCATGTCCCGTTCCGGGAAATACCTCACTTTCCCATATCCTCTGTAGCCGGTCACAAGGGAGAGGCGGTGGTCGGGAGTCTGGCCGGCGTTAGTCTGCTGGCCTATTCCGGAAGGGTTCATTATTATGAAGGTTACACCATGCAGGAGGTCGTCTTTCCCATCAAAGTCATGGCCGGCCTCGGCATAGAAACCCTGATCATTACCAACGCCGCCGGTGCCGTAAATGAGGCATTCTCACCCGGAAATATTATTGCCATCAATGATCATATCAGCCTGATGGGAGACAATCCGTTGAGAGGAACCGCCGACTTCGTGGATATGACGGAAGCCTACAGTCGAGATCTAAGATCGCTGGCGCATGAAGTCGCTGCGGCGGAAGGGATTAAACTTCAGGAAGGCGTTTATCTGGTTTTAAACGGACCGTCTTATGAAACTCCGGCTGAAATACGATTGGCGAAAAACCTGGGAGCCGATATGGTGGGGATGTCTACCATTCCGGAAACGATTATGGCGAACAGCCTCGGAATCAAAGTGATGGGTCTGTCCATGATCACCAACATGGCTGCCGGGATCACGGGTGAACCGTTAACCCATGAAGAGGTTATCGAAACATCAAAAAAAGGGGCGGAAGCTTTCAAAGCATTAGTCAGAGGCATCGTTCAACGACTGGGATGAAATCCTTGGGACTGGGTGTTAGCCAGTCAGCCAGTTGGCCAGTATATCAGTTGACTGCCTACAGAACTGGACAACTGGGCAACTGGCTAACTGGCTAACTGGGCAACTGGCTAACTGGCTAACTGGCCAACTGGCCCACTGGCCAACTTATGATGAACACCTACGAAATCATAAAGAAGAAACGGGACGGGTTCCAACTCACCACGGATGAAATCGAATTTCTGATTCATGGCCTCATGACCGGAGAGATTTCTGATTATCAGATATCCGCATTCCTAATGGCCGTGTATTTCCAGGGAATGAGCCCAAGAGAGTGCGTCGATCTCACGATGTCGATGGCTGCTTCAGGCGATATCGTGGATTTATCCGATATTAAAGGCTTCAAAGTAGACAAGCACTCCACCGGTGGTGTGGGAGATACCACCACACTGGTGCTGGCACCGCTCGTTGCGGCTTGCGGGGGCATCGTGCCCAAAATGAGCGGAAGGGAACTTGGCCATACCGGAGGTACGATTGACAAGCTGGAGTCCATTCCCGGTATGCAGGTCGAGCTTTCGAAAGAAAAATTTGTTGAAATCGTAAATCGCAATCATGTGTGCATTATTGCCCAAACGGCTCGACTGGCCCCGGCGGATAAAAGAATCTACGCCTTGAGAAATGTGACGGCCACGGTCGATTCCATTCCGCTGATCGCATCTTCCATTATGAGTAAGAAATTGGCAGCAGGAGCAGACGGCATCGTCCTGGATGTGAAAACCGGAACCGGGGCATTCATGCCGCGATATGAAGATTCCCTCGAGCTTGCAAAAACCATGGTTGAAATCGGAGAAGGAGCAGGCAAGCGGATGGTGGCTGTCATCACCAGCATGGAACAACCGTTAGGATATGCCGTGGGCAATGCCGTCGAGGTCAAAGAAGCCATCGATACACTGAACGGGATCGGCCCTGAGGATCTACAGGAATTGGTCATGGAATTGGGAAGCAATATGCTTCTGATATCCGGAGTAGCAGCCACAAGGAAGAAGGCATTCGATCTGCTGCAAGCAGGCATCCGGTCAAGGAAGGGAATCGCAAAATTTAAAAGATTGATCGCGCTCCAGGGCGGGGATGATAGGGCCGTCGATGATATCAAACGATTGCCGCAGCCCAGGATGGAGATGGAAATTGAATCCCGTGTTTCAGGCTATGTGGAATCCATTGATGCATTGGAAGTGGGGTTGGCATCAAAGGCACTGGGGGCGGGGCGGCATACAAAAGATGATCCTGTTGATCCGTCTGTCGGGATTATTCTTAAAAAGAAAGTGGGAGATCGAGTAGAAAAAGGCGAACCGCTTGCGGTATTCCATACAGACGGCGACCGGAAAAAAACTGAGCCGGCTAAAGAGAAATTCCTCAACGCATATACTATTGGAGAAAAGCAGGTTCAGCCGCCCCGGCTTTTTTATGCACGGGTGACCAAGGGAGGGGTCGAGGAGCTTTGAGCTTCCGCTTAAGCGGAGATACTGGATACTGGATATATAACTGAAATTATGTTGGAAAGATGGAATGATGGAATAGTGGAATATTGGGAACAAATGCGGAAGAAGTATCCGTTTTTAAAACCCATCATTCCAACATTCCTGTATTCCATCATTCCTATTCTAAGCAAAGCGAACCCTGTTCAGAACATTTATTCATGAGCATTAGAGAACTTAAATTTCATCAAGCCATTAACCGATTTCCGGATGCGGCAAGATGCCGGTTGGGATCGATTCCAGACAACGGCGGAAAGCTCTCCGGGGCAGATACCATGGCGCTTCTTGATATCATGGATTTGAAGATTGAAGAACTCATGATCGACTTGCTGCCCGTCGCCGGCATATGGGCAGTCGCCCCCATATCGGAGTTTCACGTGGGCGCTGTGGCCAGATCACTCGATTCAGAGCTTTATCTGGGAGCGAATTTCGAGATAAAGGGGCTTCCCCTGAATCAAACCATTCATGCGGAGCAGGCTGCCGTCATGAATGCCTGGCATCAGGGCGCAAAAAAGATTCTCTCCATTGCGGTATCGGCGGCAACCTGCGGGTATTGCCGTCAATTTCTGTACGAGTTGGATCAAAATCAGGAACTGGCCGTCATCACACCTGCCGGGGAAAGTAAAAAACACCATGCTGAAAAATTATCCCATCTGCTTCCGAAAGCCTTTGGTCCCCTGGATCTAAAGATGAAATCCGGCCTCATGTCGTCTCCTGAAAAACCGGTAAAACTCGAGCTTAAAACGCCTTCTGATGATCCATTGATATTGGCGGCTTTGAAAGCTGCCGAAAGAAGCTATGCGCCCTATACGGAGAATTACGCCGGTTGTGCGATTCTGACAGCCGATAAGAACATCTACGCTGGACGCTATGCTGAAAACGCAGCATTTAATCCGGGGATTTCTCCGCTTCAAACGGTTATCGCGTGTATGAATATGGATTGGACCTCTGATCAATTAAAAATCGATCGTGCAGCTCTGGTTGAGCACCCATCAAAATGCGTGCAGAAAGGTGCCGCGGAGCTGGTATTAGCATCGTTTGCGCCCGGTGTACCGCTGGCATACCATGAAGCGGCGATAATCGAATGACATTAGGTGTTTATTCTTTTGGACGCAGATGATGATGAATATTTTTTATCTGTGCATATCTGCGTAGATCTGCGTCCTATTTAACTTGATATTGAAAGGAGGCAACATGAAAACACTGACTGCAACCGAGATGGCAAAATACATGGACCACACGGTGCTAAAGCCGGAAGCAGATGAAGCCGCTTTTGATAAACTCTGTGAAGAAGCAAGGGAATATCAATTTAAAGCGGTCTGTGTAAATTCAAGCCGCGTTTGGTATGTGGCTAAAAAACTCCATGGAACAGGAGTTGAAATTTGTTCTGTTGTGGGATTTCCACTGGGTGCAATGGACAGCCGCGCTAAAGCATTCGAAGCTCAAGTGGCCGTTGAAAATGGAGCGACCGAGCTGGATATGGTCATGAATATCGGCGCCCTGAAGTCCAGCGATATCAAAACCGTAGAAAAAGATATTCGGGCGGTTCGAAATGCAGTTCCAGGACCGGCAATATTAAAGGTCATTATAGAAACCTGCCTGCTTTCTGATGAAGAAAAAGTTCTGGCGTGCAGATTATCTAAAAACGCGGAAGCCGATTTTGTTAAAACCAGTACCGGATTCTCCCCAGGCGGTGCGGTTGTGGAAGATATTGCGCTGATGAGAAAAACCGTGGGGTTGGATATGGGAGTCAAGGCCAGTGGCGGTATCAAGAATTGGAATGATGCAATCTCAATGATTGAAGCCGGGGCGAATCGACTGGGGGTCAGCTCCGGGGTCGCGATTATCCAGGGCGCACCAAATTGAAGCAGTTTTTTGGAATAGTGGAAAACTGGAATGTTGGAAAGATGGGTTTTTATTTGGACTTTTGAACTGTTTCTGGATACCAGCCAGTATGCCAATATTCCATCATTCCACTATTCCAAGCCATTCATAGTAAATTTCGCAATAGGAGAAACTAAAAGATGCGCCATACTTATCAAGTTTATTTCGGCGGGGATTTGTTCAACCACAAAGATCTTATCGGAAATGCGCTTCTATCATCTTATATTGAAAAATGTTCAAACGGTAAATACAAATGCTACCTCCCGCAAAGCCTCGACCAGTCCCATGCCACGGCAATGGATATTCGAAACCAGGATTTGATTAAGATTATTGAATGTGATCTCGCATTATTCAATTTCGACGGAGCCGAGTTGGATTCCGGGACGGTGGTTGAATTTATTTTTGCTAAATTTCTGGATATCCCGTCGGTTGTTCTCCGGTCCGATTTTCGATCTTCCGGAGAGAAGGATCTCGGGGGAGAAGACTGGAACCTCATGTGTTCGTTTTATCCGAGAACAGAAGTCGTCCAGTTCAGTGCCATCGCCTATTACCAGAAGGCGATGAATGAAAGCAGCTCTTTAAGCGAAGCCGAAAATCGACTGTACGCTAAAATCGCCAAAGAGATTATTGACGGTTTCGATACGGTCAAAGCGCGCTCTCCTTTGCTGGCAGATAATAAAGAACAGATGGAAACATTATATCAATGGGCCTTGAGGTTTCCGGGAAGCGGACTGGAAAGGTTCTGTGACAACCGGGAAAAATTGCATAAAATCGTTCGGCAAAAAAGAGAGAAAGGATTGATCTAAGCAGATTTAAAAAGGAAAGGAAAAGGCCCGGGGTATCAAAAGCGAGTTCGGTGGCAGATTTAAGGTGGGATAAAAATGCCCGGGCCTTTTGTTGGCTAATTTTGAGTCGTATAGTATACCTTGACGCTGGGCTTGTCATCATGGTAAAAATACCCACTAATTGCCTATTGTTTATAGGCGGTTTGTAGTAATATTTCTTAAGTATTTTCAGTTTTTCATTTTAGCCGGCTGATGGAAAGATGGATATGTTTTGCATAACCGGCTATTAAAACGATGTTTATTGGAATTTTATGCCCATGAACAAACCGAATCGAAAAGATATAATTCGAAAAGAGGCGCCACTGGTAAAAGATATATCGGTTTTGCGCCGGAAAGCCGTCGAGCTTGAGAAGGAAAAGCGCCTTAAGGCTGCTATCAAGGAAGAAAAGGACAGGATAGAAGTTACCCTTGAAGAGAAGGCCAAAGAACTGAACTGCATGTTTGGCCTTTCCGACCTCTTTGAGCAGCACGGAAATAATATTGAGCAGGTATTGCAAAGTGTACCCGCTTTACTGAAGGCTTCCTGGAAATACCCGGAAATCACCTGCACCCGGGTCAGCTTCGATGAAAAGGAATACAAATCGCCCGGCTTCCGGAGATCTCGATGGAAACAATCTTCCGATATCAATGTCGCCGGGAAAAAAGTCGGTGAAATGGAAGTCTATTACCTGAAAAAGATGCCTAATCTGGATGAAGGACCATTTCTGAAAGAAGAGCGTTTACTCATAGAAGAGATGGCCCGAAGAACCGGTAAAGCCGCTGAGCGGATTCAAACACAGAAGCAGCTCGAGGTCGAGCAGGACTCATTGAGAAATATGAACATCGCTTTGCGGGAAGTTCTGGTAAAAGTACAGGATGAAAAGAGGGACATCGGGGAAGCAATCCAGGCGAATGTGGACAAGATCATCATGCCGATTCTTCACGCCCTGGAATCAGAAGTGGCGCCTGAAAGAAGAAAATATGTCTCTTTAATCAAACAGAACCTTGAAGAGATAATTTCCCCGTTTACAAGCAAACTCTCCAAAGAATTCATGAGCCTGACACCGGCCGAAGTTCAAATATGCAATATGATTAAAAACGGTCTCACAACAAAAGAAATCGCACAGCTCCGTCATATATCCATAGCCACGGTCAGCAGACACCGCGAGCACATCAGGAAAAAACTCCATATCGCCAATAAGAACATCAATTTGCCAACCTACCTGAACACCTTCATGGCCGAAGACTCCCAACCCTATGCCCGGGTTGCGTATTATATTTAATTGGGGTATTGCACAAGCCATCTGAAAAGCGCCGGAATCATACCTCTTCGCTGATATCTGCTTTATTACCAGTTTCAATTTGAGTGGGAGCGCCTTGCGATTCAACTGCGTTCGTTTGTTCTTCGTTGTATTTTTTCGCAAGGGCTTGTGCTTCCGCTGAAATCTCCACCCGATCTGTACCATTGGTCATAATCTTATCCTCCGCAGGATGCGTTTGTTCGGCAGCCGTTGCTTTCACAGTATTTTCGCTTTCAAGGGTTTTTGATGGTGAAAGCTGATAGACACTTTGTATTTCGGACGTCCCCGTTTGGATCGACTGAATGGCCATGGGATTTCCTCCTTTTTGCAGTACTGAGGTATCATTTGTTTTTCCCGTTTTATCGTATACCAGATCGAGCTTTTCCGCTTCAGAAGTCACGGTTACATTTTTCAAGTCTACTTTCTTCACACCCACATGGGAATCAAACAGTTTTGGGAAATCAGATTCTTTCCCCTTTTCCAGGGTTGCAACATTCTTATTATCTACATAAAATGCGCTCTTTTTCTGCCCTGCTTTACTGTCCAGTTTCTTACCATCCGTATGGACATGTGTGCCCTTCACGTCTTCAGATCTCCTGAATTGCCCGAGATGATTTTGTCGGATGGAATCTGTCTGTGAAATTTTCATTGGACTTAATCCTTTGTTAAAATACTAAATCGGTCAATCAAACCGACAGGATCGCCCTCAATAGAAATCGATGATCCGCATAAAAAAAACCTGTCCCCGAAAGGTGGAGACAGGTTTTAAATTGAGTAAGCCTGGCAGCCCCGCTATCTTACCCTGACTGACAGGGGTTTAGACCGGAGGCTTTGCGTCCCAACCTTTCGGAAGGTTTGCCCTTTGGCAATGTATCCAATTATAATTATCTATTGT
>Ga0180009_10003259_pt1 | contig 18556 bp, 10 predicted proteins | sample OS_PC_MetaG_FD_123537 | JGI IMG/M metagenome (GOLD analysis project Ga0180009, IMG submission 123537) | Groundwater microbial communities from the Aspo Hard Rock Laboratory (HRL) deep subsurface site, Sweden - OS_PC_MetaG | ecosystem: Environmental > Aquatic > Deep subsurface > Groundwater... | reverse complement strand
CCGCCGCCGATGCACATGGACACCAGGCCCGTGGCCAGGTTTTCCCGCTCCATGTGGTGGATGGCGGTGACCATCTGCCGGGCACCTGTGCAGCCGATGGGGTGCCCCAGGCTGATGCCGGACCCCAGGGGGTTGGGCGTTTCCGTGTCTATACCCAGGTCCCGGCAGCAGGCGATGGCCTGGGAGGCGAAAGCCTCGTTCAACTCGATCAAATCCAGGTCGCCCACGGTCATTCCGGCGGCGGCCAGGGCCTTGCGCACGGCCGGCACCGGGCCCAGGCCCATGTAGGCCGGGTCAATGCCCGCGCTGGCGAATGCCCGGATTTTGGCCATGGGGGTGAGCCCCATTTCTTTCGCCTTGTCCGCGCTCATGAGGAGTACAGCCGCTGCGCCGTCGTTGATGCCCGAGGCATTGCCCGCCGTCACGGTGCCGTCCTTGGCAAAGACGGGGCGCAGATGCGCCATTTTTTCCATGCTCGTGTCCATGGGCCGCTCGTCCGTGTCCACCACGGTGTCGCCCTTGCGGCCCTTGATGGTCACAGGCACGATTTCCCCGGCGAACAGGCCGTCCGTTATGGCCTTCCTGGCCCGGGTGTGGGACAGGACGCCCATCTGGTCCTGCTCCTCCCGGCTGATGCCGTAGGTCCGGGCGATGTTCTCGGCGGTCAGGCCCATGTGGTAGCCGTAGAAGATCTCGTACAGGCCGTCAAAGACCATGAGGTCCGTGATGTCGCCGGTGCCCGTGAGTTCCATGCGGTAGCCCCACCGGGCCTTGGGCAGGGCCATGGGCACGTTGGACATGCTCTCCTGGCCCCCGGCCAGAATCACCTCCGCCTGGCCGGTCATGATGGACTGGGCTCCCAGGGCGATGGCCTTCAGGCCCGAGGCGCAGACCTTGTTCACCGTGAAAGCCGGGGTCTCCTTGGAGATGCCCGCCCGGATCATGGACTGGCGGGCTGGGTTCTGGCCCAGGCCGGCGGTGAGCGCGTTGCCCATGATCACTTCATCCACGACAATGCCCGGGGCGGCGGCGTCCCAGTCCCGGGCCGACTCTTCCACAGGGGCGAGCCCCTGTTCGCGAAGCTTGTTCGGGGCCAGGTCCACGGCTCCGGGCCCGGCTTCAGGGCGCAGGTTCATCCGCTGGAACACGGTTTTCATCACCAGGCTGCCCAGATCCACGGCGCCCACATCCTTCAGAGAGCCCCCGAAACTGCCGATGGGCGTCCGGGCGCCTCCCACGATGACGACTTCCTTCATGATTCCATCCCTTTCTTCAGGGTTACGGTCCTTGGAAACAGAACCTATACCCAAACACCCCGGGGCATGTAAAGGCAAAAGCAGGAGGGCAACCGGGAGGGGCAAGCCCGGACGGGTCCCCCCTTTGAAAAAGGGGGGCAGGGGGGATTTTTTTCAGTTTTTCGTGTTTCAAGGCCTTGCACCCAGCCCAACCAACTCCCCCCCCCCCGGCCTTCCGCCTTGCCCGGCGGCCGGGGCGGGGTTACCTTTCCGGAAACGCCCGCGGAAAAGGAGAACTCCGAACCCATGTGCATCGTGCTTTTCGCCTTGAAGGCCCATCCTGAACACTCCCTGATCCTTATCGCCAACCGGGACGAGTTCCTGGACCGTGCCACGGCCCCGGCCGGGCCCTGGCCCGGAGCGCCCGGGGTCATTGCGGGCCGGGACGTGCAGGGAGGCGGCACCTGGATGGGGATGACCCGGGGCGGCCGGGTGGCCATGCTCACCAATTTCCGGGACCCGGCCTCCATGCGCGCCAACGCCGCCTCCCGGGGCATCCTGGTCCAGGACTTTCTCCTGGGAGACCAGGATCCCCGGGCCTATCTGGAGAAAGTGGCAACCCGGGCCGTGGAGTTCAACGGCTTCAACCTCCTGGTGGGGGATCTCTCACGCCTGTTCTGGTTCTCGGACCGGGGCCCGGGCATCGTGGAGGTGCCCCCCGGGGTCCACGGCCTGTCCAACGCCCTTCTGGACACCCCCTGGCCCAAGGTAACCCGGGGCAAGGCGGCCCTGGCGCGGCTTTTGGAAGGCAACGGCCCGGTACGGGAACAGGACCTGCATCGCATCCTGTCCGACCCGGAACAGGCCCCGGATCACGCCCTCCCGGCCACGGGTGTGCCCCTGGAGTGGGAGCGGGCCCTGTCCTCCATCCTGGTGACCCTCCCGGGTTACGGCACCCGGTCCTCCACCATCCTCCTGGCCGGGCCCGGAAGCGGGGTGGTCTACGAGGAGCGCACCCGCACCCCCCTGTCCCCGGGCCAGGCCCCGCCCTCCCAACCCGCCCGTTTTTCCTTCACCGTGGAGAAGGAGGCTTTCTGACGGAAGGCCTCTTGAAGGCTGAAAAAGCTTTTCCTTTTTTCAAAAAATTCCCGCCCAACCTCCCGATAGCAGCCTGTCGAAAAATAGGTATTGAGCAGGCTGTTCAAAAACGTGATCTGCAAGGCGCGCGAATCCCGAGGAATGAGGCGTACTATTGTACGCCGCAGTGACGAGGGATGAAGCGCAACGCCGCAGATCGCGTTTTTGGGCCGCCTGCTAGGCTTTTTTTGCCCGGGCCATCCAGTGAGGCATGGGAGGCGGCAGGGGGGTGACGGAAAAATCCTTGAATCCCGCGCCTGTAAGCCAGCCTTTGAGTTCCTCGTCCGAGAACACCCAGCCGGATTCCGTGGTGAGGGCCATGTTCACCGCGAACAGGGCGGAAAAGGGCGGCTGGGTGTGGGAGGCGTCGGTCATCATGTCCATGACGTACACCGAACCCCCGGGGTTCAAGGACGCATAAGCCCGGGCAAAGAGATCTTGGATGCTCTCGGGTGACTCCTGGTGCAGGACGCCGAAAAAAAGCACCACGTCGTTGCCCTGGGGGAAATCCGAGCTGTGGTAATCCCCGGGGATGGTTTTGACCCGGCTGGACATGCCCTGGGCCTTGATGAGTTCGTCCGCCACGGCCGTGACGCCGGGGAGGTCCATGACCTGGCAGGTGACCTCCGGGTTAGCCTGGGCGATCAACACCGAATAGGTGCCCGGCCCGCCGCCCGCGTCAAAGAGCTGCCTGACCCCGGCAAGGTCCAGCATGGGCACGGCGGCCCGGCCGATGGCCATGGCCCGGCCGTGCATGGAGAGCACGAAGGTCCGGGTGCGTTCGGCGTCCTCGCCCAGGTGCAGGGCCGGGGCCTCCACGGGCTTGCCGGTCTGGGCCAGCTGGCCGAGTTTCCCCCAGGCCGCGTACACGTCCCGGTTGTAGCGGATGGCGCGCGTCAGGTCCGCGGGCGACCCGGAGACCAGGAACAGTCCGGTTTCCGGCGTGTTCGCGAACCGGTCCCCGTCCTTTTGCAAAAGCTCCACGGCCACGCAGGCGTTCAGGAGAAGCTCCGCGCCCCGGGGGTCCAGGTCGAGCCCCTGGGCCACGGCCTCCGAGGCTGAGGGGCCGTTTTTCGCCAAAAAGTCGAAGATTCCCGCGTCCGACGCGGCGAAGAGTACGCAGGAGGACCAGTAAGCGCTGGCCATGTCGATGATCCGGCTGGGATTCACTCGGTTGTCTCCATCCACCCGGGTTTTCCCGGGGATCGGGGTTTGGGCAAATGCCGCTGAAAAAAGAGGACCCAAGGCGGTTGCCGAATAGTGGGTCGCCATGCAAAACGACCCCAGACGGGTTCCCCTCCTTGGAAAAAGGGGGGACAGGGGGGATTTTTTACGGTTTCCTACTCTTCGGCCTCTTCCGGCGGATGGTGGATGCCTACCGGGCCCCTTGCATCCCGCCCGCTATTTCCATCCGTTCCATCACCCAGGCCAGGTCCCGGGCGATGATGGCCTCGGGTTCCTCTTTCCGGCCCGGGAAGACCCCCAGGGTGTAGGTCTCCACCTCAAAATGCCGGATTTTTGCCTCAAGGGCCTGGGCGAAGAATCCCGGCCCGGCCAGTTCCCGGGTGGAAGTGAGTCCCCTGGTTCCTTCCCAGGCAAGGGGCACATGGAAATGGACCCGCCAATCAGCCCCAGCCCTTTTTTCAACGTCCAGGGCCTGGGACAGATCCGGGTACCGGAAGACCTTCCCGTCCCGTTGCACCCGGGTCTGGTGCAGGTACACGGCATCGTCGAAAGCGGATAGTTCCCGGGGATCGGTCCCGGCTCCGGCAGCCAGGGCCGCGCCCACCTGAACCTTGCCCACAGCAATGCCCCGGCGAGCCATTTCCCTCACAAACTGGCCGGGGTCATCGAACACCACTCCCGCGTGCACCAAGTCCAGGCACACGCCCAGGTGCCCGGCCAGGGCCTCCCCGGCCCGGGACTCGCCCGTTTCCAAAAGCCGGGCCAGGCGTGTTGTAACGTCTCCGGCCATCCATTGATCCCAGAAGGCCGTGACCGTGGCCAGGTTTTCCAGCAGACAGTCGGGCTCGGGCTCCAGGCAGAGCAGGATCCGGCGGCCTGTTTCATCCTTCAGGCGGGCCAGGAATGCCACGGCCTCGGCCAGATGCCCGGCGGTTGTTTCCAGGAGCCGAGACCCAGGGTTTCCCCCGTAGGCCACCGGGAGGCTGCTGATGGTACCAAAACCGTTTTCCGGGAGCAAGCGGGCCAGGACCCGGGCCAGATCCCGGGTGTAGTCCAGACGCCGGGGATCGGACCAGTCCGGCAGGTAGACGTTTTCCTTGACCCGGGTCCCGTGGAAGGGACCGTAGGGGAAGCCGTTCAACGTGAATGCGTACATCCCCGCATCCGCCAGCCGGGCCGCGAATTCCCCGGCCGCGTTGCCCCGGGCCAGTGCATGGGCGTTTTGCGCGGAAAGCCAGAGGCCCGCGCCAAAGGGTCCCGCCGCGCCCGTCATGGCTTCCAGCCGGGCGAACACCCGGGGGGCGTGGACGAATACTGCCTTGTGCAGTTCCTCCATGTCCGCGCCGGGATGCACGTTCAGACAATAGGTGAGGTGGGCGTTTGTGGAGGGAATTTTCATACCAGGAGCTCCAGGGAAGGAGCGGGCGGGGGATCAGGCGGCCCGTTCCTTCAGGCTTGCGATGCATTGGATCACCAGGTCCGTATCCATGCGGTCCACCTCCACCCGGTGGCCGATGCCCCGGGGCAGGGTCACGGCCAGGCGGCCTCCCAGGTGCTCCCGGAACTCCTCGATGCCCGAAAGGACCGCGTATTGGCCCGAAGCGTCCCGCTGCTCCAGAAGATCGTTCCAGACCGGCAGGCCTGAGGCGGAAATTCCGGTGAGGATGTCCTCCAGTTCCCGGTCCGTCACCAGGCCGGAAAATCGGGCGTAGCAGGTGTCCAGGGCCAGGCCCACGGCCACGGCCTGGCCGTGGCGCAGGGCGTAGCCGCTCAGGCTTTCCAGGCGGTGGGCGGCCCAGTGGCCGAAATCGAGCGGCCGGGACACGCCCATTTCAAAGGGGTCGCCTCCGCCCGCGATATGCTCCACATGAAGCCGGGCCGTTGTCACCACGGATTCCTCCAGGGCGGCGGGCTCCCCTTGGGAGAGGGCCGGGGCGTTGTCGCAAAGGAAGCGGAAGAAGGCCGCGTCCTTGATGATGGCCACCTTGAAGGATTCGGCCAGGCCGTCCCGCATGACATCGTCGGGCAGGGTGGACAAAAAGTCGAGATCGCAGACCACGGCCCTGGGCGGCGCGAAGGCCCCCAGGAGGTTTTTCTTGCCCTCGGCGTTGATTCCGTTTTTCACCCCCACGCCCGAATCGTTCTGGGACAGGACCGTGGAGGGCAGGCGCACCAGGTTCACGCCCCTGTGGAACAGGGCGCAGGCCAGGCCCGCCGCGTCCAGGAACGCCCCGCCGCCCACGGCCACCACCGCGCTCTTGCGGCAGAGGTTGTGATGGTTCAACTCCCGGATCATGCCGTGGACATGGGTCCAGCCGTCCTTGACCGCCTCGCCGCCCGGGAACACCGCCGTCCGGCCCAGGTCCAGGCCGGGCATCCGGGCCGTGAACCACGCCCGGGCCCGATCCGCCAGTCCCGGCCAGGCATCGGCGAGGCCCGCGTCCAGCCACACCAGGACCCGGGGCGGGGCCTCCGCGCCGGGCTGGGGCAAAAGGGCCTGGCACAGGGTGTCCTGATCCGGGGAGAACACGTCCCGGCAGAACAGGACCGGGTAGGAGAACGGCACCTGGACGCGGGCCTCCAGGCGGCCGCTGGGAATGGGGGCTCGGGGGTTCATGGTTCTGCGCGGTCCAATAACTCTTTCAGGCCCCGGGAAAGGTCCAGCAGGCTCCGGGGTTCCTGGGGAAGATCAAAGGTGGCGGCCCAGGCGGCCCGGCGGTCCGGTCCGACGGTTCCGTGGGTGCCCCGTATCCGGCCCGGGTCGGTCCCGATGCGGAAGGGGTGTTTGCCGAAAAAAAGCTCGCAGGGGTCGTAGCCGGGCTTGTTGTGGATGTCGATGTGCCCCGCGAAGTCCGGGGCCTCGCCGGGATCGGTCCACCAGGGATAGGCGAACCAGGTGCCCGGCCGTCCCGTGAGAAGGATGTGCCCGCCGTTGGGATGGGCCATGCCCAGGCGTTCGAGGCTCTCCCCGGCCGTCACGGTCACGTTGCCGGAAAGTTCCGAAAGCACGGCAAGTGTGGCAAAAGCTTTTTCCTCGTCCTTCGGGTCCCGGAGAAACACGTGGGCGATCTCGTGGTCCACCACGGCAAAGGCTGCGGACTCGTGGAGGTTGGGGTACACCTGCCCCCCCACCCGGCGCGTGGCCAAAAGCCCCTTTTCCAGGAGCAGGCGGGTGGGGAAAAGGGCCTGGCTGGCAGGTCCGATGGCATAGTCCCCGTATACCAGGACCTCGTAGCCGTGCCGTGCCGCCGCCTTTTTCAGCAGGGTCAAAAGCCGGGCCAGTTCGTCCAGGCTCCGGCCGCACCGGCGGTGGCCGGGGGCATATTTCTGGAGGGCGTAGTCCAGATGGGGCAGGTAGGTGAAAAGCAGGTCCGGGGCGATGTCCATGCCCATGATTTCCGCCGTGGCTCCGGCGATCCACCGGGAAGACCGGCGGTTGGCCAAAGGCCCCCAGTAATCCATGAGCCGGAACCGGGATTTTTGTGTTCGGCAAAGATGGTCGTAGAGTCCGGCGGGTTTGGAATAGGTCACGTCCACCAGGCCGCCGCCGTGCTTGTGCACCGGCCAGGGGGAAAGGAGCACGTCCACGTCCTCCCCCAGGCTCTGCTGCCAGAACAACATGCCCACCGTGTGGCCCTGGGCGCGGAAGCCGCTCCAGATCCGTTCTCCCTCCACCAGCCGGGAGCTTTGCTCCCAGAAGGAGGGCCGGGCCAGGGAGGCGAGCCACGCGCCGTTGAACATCATGCCATGGGAAGAGGGCGGGCTGGCCGTGCGGAAACCGGCCTGGACCGGGCAGGTGAGGGCCGGGAACACGGAATCCACGGGGGAAAAGGAAAGCCCGGCCATGTCCAGAGCCCCCCGGGATTCCAGAAGGCCGTGGCCCAGGGCCGCGCACTGGATGACAAGATAGCGGGGGGGCATGGGCATTTCTCCCAGAAAGTTCAACTGCCGTAAAACCGTCGTCCCAGGGCCCCGGCGGCGACGCGGGCCGGGATGAAGACCAGGGCCGCGATCACCGAGCCCCAGGCTGTGGCTGCCCACAGGAACCAGAAGAGCTGGCCCCAGAGCATGGCTCTCAGGCAGCGGCCCACCAGGGCCGGAATGCCCGTCCGCCCGGCCCGGACCGCCTGGACCGCCCGGGCCGTGTCCAAAAATCCCAGGACCGGGGCCGCGACGGGTATACACCATAAGGGGAAAGCCCGTCCAGCCTGGAGAAGGGTCGCCGCCACCACCCAAAGGACCCAGAACCCCGGAAGAGCCAGGAGCCAAGGGGAATATTTTTGCTTTTTCGCCTCCCCGGCAGCCACGCGGGAAACAACCATTGTATACAGAAAGACGGTTCCAACGGCAGCCAGAGCCAGGGGCGACCCCGGGGCCCCGGCGAAACAGGCCCCGGCCCAGACCCCGCCGCCCCGGCATAGGCCCAGGAGAGGTATTCCGGCCCAGGGGTTTTTCTTGGCTCCGGCGTTGTAGGCCAGGGAGCAGGCCGCCACCCCGGCCATGGCCAGGCCCGGGAGCGCGCCCGGGAAAAAGCCCGGGACCACCCCGGCCAGGGTCATGGCCACGGTCGGCAGGAGGACCACCCCGGCCAGGGTCAGGGCCACGGCCGCCAGGAGGACCGCTCCGGGCGCAACAGCTCCCGAAGGCAGTGGGCGTTCGGGCCGCTCCCGGGCGTCCACCTCCCAATCGAAATAATCATTGAACAGCAGCCCACCCATGTACACCAGAACCAGGCAGGCCCCGGCCAGGGCCATGGGCCAGGTTAATACGCCGCCAGCCCCCAGGAAACACCCCACTGCCGCATCCCCGGGGACGGTGAACAGATTGGGCAGGCGCAGGAGCCTGCCCCAGGTGATCCACGATGGTGGCTTTTTCGCTAGTTGCATCTTTTTCCTGGTCAGGAGCGGGAGCCAAGCCTTTTCCGGCCCCAGGGCATCATATTCGCTTCTGGCTGGCAAGGGAAAACAGGGGGATGGGAAGAGCCAAAAAGGAAGGCAACCGGCTGGGACCGGGGAGTCAAGGGTCCGGGCCACCCGGAAAAGAACCCCCCTTTTTCAAAGGGGGGTTGGGGGGATTCGCCGGAGTCGCCGGACGGATGGTGATGACCGTAGCGCCCGGGCAGGCTGGCCGCATCCAAAGCGTGCCTGCCTCCAAAGCAAGGCTTTGCAGCAAAACGGACCGAGCCGGTCTCCCCCCCTTTGACAAAGGGGGGCAGGGGGGATTTCTTTTTATCTTTTTGTCTTTTTTTGCTTCTCTTGGATTCCCCTTCCCCAATTGGTTTTTTGCGTCATCCTGCCGCCTGCCGCGAATCCCCCCCGGCCCCCCTTTGGGAAAGGGGGGAGTCGGAGCCGTGGGAAAAGGGGCGGAGTCGGAGCCGTGGGAAAAGGGGCGGGATTTTTGCCTTGGGAAAAGAGGGGGGTGTTCCGGGGGCTTTGGGGCTGGTATCATGGCCGGACGTGGAGCGGGAAACAGGAGGAACAGGAACTCTTTTGCATGAGGGGGGACGCCATGATCCTGGGGAATTACAACCAATACCTGGAAAGGCTTTTCGGGAAATCCACCAACTGGAGCCTGGCTGTGGCCGCCGGGCGGCTGGGGGAGGAGGGGGCTGGCGCGTTTTTCGTTGATGCCCGGGACGCTTTCTCGGGCCTGGCAAAGGATTTCCCGGACCTGAAGAGCCCCATGAACCGGGCGAATTTCTCCACGGCCCCCTTTGCCCTTTCCGCCTTTCAGGCCGCCCTTTCCCGGATGCCCCGGGAAGAGGCCCTGGACTTTGCGGCCCAACTTTCGCTCTCGGCCATCAATGGGTTTCTCGCCCAGGAACTGCCCTGGGTCATGCTGCGGGTCATGAGGAGCCCCAGGATCCTGCCCCCGGCCATTGCCCTCCTGTACAGGGTGGAGGGCCTGTGGGATGAGCCCAAGGGGTGGGTCTACGAGTTCCCGGAGCGGCGGCCGGGGGAGCTGTTCTCCGTGGACGTGACCCGATGTGGCATCCATCCCTTCATGGAAGCCCACGGGGCCCCTGAGCTGACCCGGAAGGCCATCTGCCCGGGCGACGACCTTCTGGCGGAAAACTACTTCCCTGCCGGGACCCGGCTTGAACGGTCCACGTTCATCTCCGAGGGCGGCCCCTGCTGTGCGTTCCGTTTCATCCGGGGAGGATAGGGCAGGGAAACAGCCGGGGATTTGGCCCCGCCCTGTCGCCGCATCTCCTCGTGCAGGCGCATCGCCCCCAGGCAGAAGGCCTCCAGCCGGGCGTTCAATAGCTGGGGAAAGGGCGATCCGTCGCTCTCCACGGCCAGGAAGGGCCGTTGGCCGCCGTTGGTCATGGCCGTGGACAGGATGGCCTCGGACAGGCGGTTGGGCATGCAGCCGAAGGGCCCCATGGCAATGGCCCCGCAGGTGCGCTCCCCCACCTCGCAAAGGGCGCTGCCCACGGTGAGGATGGCCTCGCCTCCCAGGTCCGGGGGCACATGGGGCCGGGCCGCCTCCACGATGCGGGTGAGATCCACGGGATGTCCGTCCACCAGGCCCGAGCGGGCCACCAGGTCCTTGATGATCCGTTCGTCCTCTTCCATGAACCCCAGGGCTGATGAAACCGCCGCCACCTCCGCCCGGGAAAGCCCCGCCTCGGCAAGCTGCCGCTCCATGTCATATCTTACATAAAAGATCCATTCGGCCACGGGCGCGCAGGCCACGGCCATGCCCTGGGCCGCCAGGCGCTCGGTGATCCACTGGCGGGAAAGCCCGTCCCGGCGCACGAAGATCTCCCCCACCAGAGACACCAGGGGCACCTCGGAAACCGGCCGTTTCAGGGGAATGGACGCCAGCACGGACGCGGTTTCCGAAATCTGGTCCAGGAATCCGGGCTGGTCCGGCGTGGATAGCCGGTGGATGATCCTTTGCCATTCCCGTTCGAAAATCTCCATGGCGCCGGCCGTGTCCCGGGCGTTGGCAAGCAGCATGGACCGGGCGTCCTCCAGGGTGTCGGACACGATGACAGCCCGCCAGATGGCCCGGCGCACTTCGCCGGACAGGTTGCCGTAGGTGTCCTCGGACGTGGGGGACCAGAAGGCCAGGTCCGGGATTTCCAGCCGCCGGACCAGACCCTCCATGAAGATGCGGTACTGGCCGAACCGGCACGGGCCCGAGGCTGTGGGCAGGAAATAGACCAGGGCCTGGCCGGGCTCGCGTTTCGCCACCAGGTTCAGAAGCATACCCGTGGTGAGGATGAGCGGCAGGCATTCCTTGCACGAGGTGTTGGCCCGGCCGATTTTCAGCACCGCCTCGTCCGCCGGGGGATGGGCCTGGACATGGTACCCGGCCGAGGTGAAAACGGCGGCCAGGGTTTCGCTGGAAAGGCGGCCCATGGAGGGCAACAGCACGTTCACCCGGGGGTCTGAAATGGGCAGGACCTCGCCCGAGGACAGGGTCATCCGGGGCTCGGGGCCGGAAAAATCGGTCCGGGCCGGGATGAATGGCGTCTTCCCCGCCGGAGCGGAGGCCGCCGGGAGCTTCCGGTAGGCGGACACCACGTCCAGGAAGGCTTCGATGCGGGTCTCGATGCCCGCGTCGGCCGTGTGGCTGTCCAGTTCCAGGGTCAGGGAGGGCTTGCGGCCCATGATGCCCCGGAAATAGGTGAGGAGAAACGAGTCCGGGCCGCAGGAAAAATTGGTCACGAACAGGCCGAAGAGCTGGGGGTGGCCTGCCGTGAGCCGGGCGGCCTTCAGGATGCGCTGGCCCATGCCCCAATACATGTGGACAAAGGGCTCCTCGGGGTCGAAGTCCAGGAAATCGAAGGGGATGACGGGGACGCCCCGGGAGGCGAGCTTGGCTGGGATGCCCTTGTGGGCCTCGGGGGCAAAGGCGTTGTAGGACCGGCCGAAGATCACCACGCCCATGCGGTCCGGGTCGGCTTCCAGATCCTGGAGAAAGCCGCTTCCCCATTCCCGGCAGCGGGCCTCGAAGGACCTTTGGGCTTCCCGGGCCCGGTCAAAGGCCTCCCGGGCCTCGGATTCGGAAAAACCCATGGCCCGGGCGCATTGCCAAAGGGGCGCCCAGGCTGCGGCAAGGCCGTGGGTCAGGTCCAGCACGGGGTTCAACAGGACCGTGCCCCGGGATTTGAGCCCGGCCAGTTCGTCCGCGAACGCGGCCCGGAGGAAGTAGGGCTCGCCCTGGGCAAAGGGGCAGGTCTGGGAGGCCCCCTGGCCGTTCAGATCCGGCAAGGCCCGGAACTGGGGCAGGAACAGGAAGTCCGGCGGGTCCGGGAGGTTCAGGAGCGAATGGAAATACCCGTGGGCCAGTTCGCCGGGGTGGCAAAAGGGCGCGTTCCTCCGGTCCATGCCCTCCCGGGTGCAGGTTTCCGGCAGCACGGGGGTGACGCCTAGGGATGTGAAGAAGGCCGAGTACAGGGGGAAATAGCTGTGGGTGAGGAAACTCCGGTTGATGCCAACCCGGCGGCCGCCGTTTGCGGCCGGGGGTTTGCCGAACATCAGGGCATGGCGGTCCCGGATGAGGTCCGGGGCCTGGACGGTTTTTCCCCGGCGCAGGTTGTCGTATCGGTTGCAGGCCCCGCCAAAGGGGTGTTTTTCGCCATTCACCCGCACCATTTCAATGGCGCATTTCCGGTCGCATTTTTCCGGGCCGCCGGGGCAGGTGAAGGCTTTTCCGTATTCCACTTCCCGCCCGGCCAGACTGGGAAGGTCGAATTCCTTTTCCTGGAGGAGTCCGGCGGCCAGGCGCTTTTTGACCTCCAGGGCCACGCCGAAGGCACCCATGAGGCCCGGTTCCGGCGGCACCACGATGGATTTTCCGCACACCGAGGCCATGGCCAGGGGCACGGCGGAGTTGTAGCAGACGCCTCCCTGCATGAACACGCGCTCGCCCACAGGCCGGGATCCCTTCACCCGGTTGGCGTAGTTCAGGCAAATGGAATACACCAGCCCGGCCACCACGTCCTCCCTGCCCACGCCCTCGTGGATGGCGTTCTTGATGTCCGAGGCGATGAAGGCCGCGCACTGATCGTTGAAGTTGGGGGGGCGTTTCGCCCGCCGGGCCACATCTGCGATCTCCTCCATGGGCAAGCCCAGGGTCTCCCAGGCGCTTTCCTCCAGAAAGGAGCCCGTTCCGGCGGAGCAGGCCTCGTTCATGGCATAGTCTGCGGGCACACCGTTCACCAGGAAGGTGTATTTGGCGTCCTGGCCCCCGATCTCGAAGATGGTGTCCACCAGGGGGTCGAAGTGCACGGCCGCCGTGGCGTGGGCGATGATCTCGTTGATGACCCCGTCCGTGCCCGCGTGGAGCCCGGCGATCTGGCGGCCGGAGCCGGTGACGCCCAGGCCTTGGATGGAGAGCGACGAAGCCGTATCCCCGAGCTGGCCCAGCAACGACCGGTAGCAGGCCCGGGACGCGCCCACCGGGTCGCCGTTGGTGCGCAGGTATTCCGAGGCCAGGACAAGGTCGTCCTCCGTGCGCATCAGCACGGCCTTGGTGGTGGTGGATCCCACGTCCAGGCCCAGGATGCATGGGTCCCCCGGCCGGGCCGCGCCCCGTTCCAGGCTGTGGAAGGTCACCTGGGACGCGGACTCCTCCAGGGCGGGCAGGGCGTCGAATCCGGCCCGGTTCTCCTGGTACAGGCCCTCCATGCCCGGCCAGGGCTTCGTCTCGTTTTCCAGGGCCCACAGGGCCGCGCCCAGGGCCTCGAAGCAGGCGGCCGCCTCCGGCACCACCAAGCCTTCCACCTCTTCCCTGAGGAACCGGAGCACCATGCGGTTTCCGGACACGCCGCCCACGAGCATGATATTTTTGCGCGGCACATTTTTCAGGATTTCCAGGATTTTTTCCGCCATCATGCGGGCCAGCCCGGCCACCACCCGGGGCTTGGGGATGCCTTTGTTGGTGGCGTGGGTGCAGTCGGACTTGCAGAACACGGAGCACCGGCCCGAAACCTCGTAGGGCTCGTGATCCCCGGCCCAGGCGGCGGCCTGTTCCAGGGTCACGTCCATGCGCCTCAGCTGCTGGAGGAAGAACTCCCCGGTGCCCGAGGCGCACTTGTTGCCTGTCATGACCCCGGACACGGAGCCCGAGGAATCCAGGACATAGGCCATGAAGGTTTCGCCCCCGGCGGAGACCACGGCCGGGCATTCCACGCCCTGGGGCCGGGTGAACCGGAAGGCGTGCTCCACAGCCTCGGGCTCGGACAGATGGGTGAGGTTCAGGGCCCGGTGGAACCTCCGGCCCGTGACCGCCACCCGGGCAAAGGTCTTTGGGGGGTATTTTTCCAGCACCCGGGCCAAGGCGGACTTGGGGTCTCCCTCGTGGGCCAGGGAAAAATGCCCCGAAATCCAGGGCAGGGCACCGGGGTCGGCCGGGCGCTCCACGACCGCCGCAGACACCGAAGACCCACCCACGCAAATCCCCAGGGAGTGGAAGGACGGCGCGGGTCGCCGGGCTTCGGCATTTTCGGTTTGGGAAACAGAATGGGTCATGGGGTGGCTCCTTGGGCGGCGGATGGAGGGAAAGCAGGCGGCTGAGGACCCCGCTTCGCCCGGATGAGGGAAAAAGTCAACCAAGCCGCCGCTTTTTTCTCAAATCAGGATGGATGAGAACAGGAGGGGGAAGGATTTTTACAATAGTTTTACATCCTCGTGCTTCCGGAGGTCCGGGGAGCGGGTTCCTGGGTTTCGTGGTGCTTATTCCTTGACCTGCCAAACCGGGATGATATACGGTCGCGTTGCTGTGAAACTGCAAATGAAACAAGTTGTTTCAAGGGGTTGGTCAGTGGAGCTTAATTTTTTTGCGCAGCCTTTTGAGGCACGGGTTTGGGAAAACCGATTCTTCGGGGATCCCCCGGAAACCTTGCGCCAAAAGGGGTTATGGGATATTACCCGGAAATCGATCCGTTGCGCAGGGATGGGATAGCCGCCCTGCCCGGAGAGGCTTCCGGGGATGGCCTCCCTCTGGATTCCGGCTTAGGGCTGCTTGATTAGTGCGACTTACTTTGTTGCCCGGTTTTTGGGGGAATGCGCCTTTCCGGACCCGGCCAACAAGTCTTGAAGAGATAACCGGCAGGCAGGATCCTGGGGCCGGGGCCGTACGCCTCCGGGGGCCCCTTCAGAACGCTCGTGGGTGAAATCATGCCAAAATCCGGATCATCGAAGCGGCGGATCGTTGTGTGCGCCCTGGCCTTTTTGGGGCTCATTCTCCTGTTTCCTTCCGAGCCCGGCCTCCAGGCCGGCCAGAACCAGGCCCGTCCCGACGCCCTGGAAATCACCCTTCCCGGCCCGGACCTCGAGATGCCCGGCGCGTGGTTCCTCCACGACCGCCACACCGAGGCCCTGGCTGAAGCAGGAAAGGGCTGCACGGCCTGCCACCAGGAAAAGGACGGCCGCCTGGAGTTTTCCTTCAAGGGCGCCGCCGGGGCCTTTGGGGAAGAGGGCATGACCCTGTTCCATGACTCGTGCATCGGCTGCCACCGGGATCTGGCGGGCCAGGGCCGGGACAGCGGGCCCCTGGAAGAGGATTGCCGGACCTGCCACGCGGAAAAGGCCCCCCCATCCAGCCGGGCCCCCTTTGGCATGGACCGCTCCCTCCATTTCCGGCACCTTTCCGCCCCGGCCATTCCCCCGGCGACCCCCGGCGGTGAAGCCAACTGCGTTGCCTGCCACCACGTCCTTGACGAGGCCTCGAAAAAGCTCGTGTACCGGGACGAGGCCCGGCAATCCTGCCGGTACTGCCATTTGGAAGAAACCGTGAAGGAGGTCCGCTCCTTTTCCCGGGCAGCCCACGATGACTGCGTGAACTGCCACCTGGAAAAAAAGGCCGCCAACCAAAAGACCGGACCCTCGGTCTGCGCCGGCTGCCACGACCTCCGGGAACAGGGGAAGATTATAAAGGTGACGGACGTGCCCCGCCTCGTGGCTGGTCAGCCTGACGCGGTGGTGGTCTCGGGGTGGGCTGCGGCCATGAACGCGGACCCCAAGGTCCGGCCGGGCATGAACCTCGCCGTCTTTGATCACAAGACCCACGATGGCTCCGTGGCCTCCTGCCGGGAATGCCACCACTCCTCCCAGGGGAAATGCTCCGTCTGCCACACGGTGGCCGGGGCCCCGGAGGGGGACTTCATCCGCCTGGACCAGGCCATGCACGCTCCGGCCAGCGGGCCGTCCTGCATCGGCTGCCATGGCAAGAAGACCGTTGAACCGGCCTGCGCCGGGTGCCACGCCCAGATGCCGGTAACGCCGTTTGGGGAAAAGAACTGCTCCCGGTGTCACAGCCTGGCCCCGGACGCCCTGAGGGCCCTGGGTCTGGACCCCGAATCCCTGGCCGCCGTGGCCAGGGGAGCCGTGGAGGGCCTGTCTCCTTCCACGACCCTGCCCGGCCTGGAAAGCATCCCGGAGACCGTGACCATCGGATCCATTTCCGATGAGTACGAGCCTTCCCGGTTTCCCCACCGGAAGATCGTCCTGGCCCTGGCGGAAAAGGTGAAGGACAGCCGCCTGGCCGGGGCCTTTCACAAGGACCCGCTGGCCCTGTGCGCCGGCTGCCACCACAACTCCGAGCCTTCCATCACCCCGCCCAAATGCGGTTCCTGTCACGGCAAGCCCTTTTCGGAACTCACCGGGGACCGGCCGGGCATGAAGGGCGCGTTCCACATCCAGTGCATCACCTGCCACCAGAAGATGGGAATCGAAAAACCGGCGGCCACCTCCTGCCTGGAGTGCCATGCCAAAAAGGAACGGCCGGCGGCGGAATAAATAACAGGAGAGAAACGGACATGGGCATCAGCCGAAGGAAATTTCTGGGCTGGATCGGCCTTTCGGCGGGAACGGGCGCCGTGACCCTGGCCGGAAAGGCGGCCCAGGCGGCCTCCGTCCAGCCGTTTGCAGGCCATCCCGAAGGCATGGGCGTGCTCCACGACTCCACCCGGTGCCTAGGCTGTCGCCAGTGCGAGGCGGCCTGCAACAAGGTGAACAGCCTGCCCGAACCGGACCGGCCCTTTGACGACCTGACGGTGCTGAACGAACACCGCCGGACCCACCCGGGGGCCTACACCGTGGTGAACAAGTACCAGCCCCCCTCGTCCCCGGCCCCGGTGTTCGTCAAGACCCAGTGCAACCATTGCCTGGAGCCCGCCTGCGCCTCGGCCTGTTTCGTCAAGGCCTTCAAGAAGCAGAAAAACGGCCCGGTGGTCTACTTCGAAAACCTGTGCGTGGGCTGCCGGTACTGCATGATCGCCTGCCCCTTCTACGTGCCCACCTACGAGTACGACCGCGCCCTCACCCCCCGGGTCCGCAAGTGCACCCTGTGCGCGGACACCCGCCTGGCCAAGGGGCAGATCCCCGGCTGCGTGGAGGCATGCCCCCGGGAGGCCATGACTTTCGGCCGCCGGGAGGACCTGATGCGCCTGGCCCGCGAACGCATGGCCAGGTATCCCGGGCGCTACGTGAATCATATCTATGGGGAAAAGGAGATGGGCGGCACGAGCTGGCTGTACCTCTCCGGCGTGCCCTTTGACCAATTGGGCTTCCAGACCGGCCTGCCCCACAAGGCCGCCGGGGAATTCACCTCCGGAGCCTTGGCTGCCGTGCCCGTGGTGGTGGGCCTGTGGACGGTTTTTCTCACGGGCATCTACAGCCTGAACAAGCGCCGGGACAAGATCGCCGCCGAAGAGTTGGCAAAAGCCGTGCTGGCCGCCCGCCTGGAAAAGGACGAAGAGGCCGGGGAAAAGCTTTTGGCTTTATCGGCCAAGCTGGAAAAGGAAAAGGAAAAGGCCGTGATGAGCGAGGTGAAGAAGGCCCTGGCCGAGGCGGAGAAAAAGGCCGCCGAGGAAAAGGCCAAGGCCCAACAACCCGGAGAAACGCCCGAGGAGGAGTCCTAAATGCCGGAAAATTCCTCCAAGATTGGGAAGTACATCACCCCCTTCAATATCGTCGCGGGCATCATCATCGCCGTGGGCCTGTATGTCACGTTCCTGCGCTTCACCAGCGGGCTCGCCTCGGTCACCAACCTGGACGACAACTACCCCTGGGGCATCTGGATCGGCTTTGACCTCATGTGCGGCGTGGCCCTGGCCGCCGGAGGCTACGTCACCTCGGCGGCCTGCTACCTCTTCGGGATGAAGCGGTTCCATTCCGCCGTGCGCCCGGCCATCCTCACGGCCTTTCTGGGGTATTCCCTGGTGGTCCTGGCCTTGAACTTTGACGTGGGCCGCCCCTGGAGGCTCCCGTACCCCATCTTCTACTCCCCGGGCACATCCTCGCTCCTGTTCGAGGTGGGGCTCTGCGTGTTCATCTATCTGAACGTGCTCCTGGTGGAGTTCACTCCCGCGCCCTTGGAGTGGCTGGGGTTTTCGCGCATCCGCAACATCGTGGTGCGCATGACCATCGCCCTCACCATTTTCGGCGTGGTGCTGTCCACCCTGCACCAGTCATCCCTGGGGGCGCTTTTCCTCATCGCGCCGGGCAAGCTTCATCCCCTTTGGTATTCGTCCTATCTCCCGGTGTACTTCTTCGTGTCCTCCATCTTTGCCGGGCTTTCCATGGTGGTGTTCGAGGGCTCGCTGGCCCACAAATTCCTGCACCACAAGATGGATGAAACCCACAAGGCCGAGGCCGAAGGCGTGGTTCTCGCATTTGGCAAGGCCGCGTCCCTTGTCATGATGGGCTATGTCTACGTCAAACTCGTCGGGCTGGCCGTGGACAACAACTGGCGGTTCCTGTTCACCGGCTGGGGCCTCTGGTTCCTCCTGGAGCTTCTTGCCTTTGTGGCCCTGCCCAGCTTCCTGTACGCCATGGGCGCGAGGGAGAAGAATGTTCGCCTTATCCGTTGGGCCTCGGTCCTGGCGATCCTGGGGGTGGTCTTGAACCGCCTGAACATTTCCCTCATCGCGTTCAACTGGCAGCTTCCGGCCTCGGCCAGGTACATGCCCCGGTGGTCGGAAATCGCCATCACCCTGTTCGTCATAACCGTGGGGGTGGTGGCCTACCGTTTCATCGCCT
>Ga0180009_10003257_pt1 | contig 18559 bp, 24 predicted proteins | sample OS_PC_MetaG_FD_123537 | JGI IMG/M metagenome (GOLD analysis project Ga0180009, IMG submission 123537) | Groundwater microbial communities from the Aspo Hard Rock Laboratory (HRL) deep subsurface site, Sweden - OS_PC_MetaG | ecosystem: Environmental > Aquatic > Deep subsurface > Groundwater... | reverse complement strand
GGCATATTTTGAATTACAATTTATGTGGCTGCTGAGTAGTAACTTTATTTTTAATATATCGTCCTTACGGGACTAATTACAAAAATGTTAAGTCACAATATTTATGAAAATATGTACTTAGTGTCAAAATCTCTAACAGATAAATTACTTCTTACAATAATTTCAGTGCATACTCAACAATATTTTCCACAGTAAAACCATATTTCAAAAATAGTATTTCATAAGGTGCAGAAGCCCCATATTTTTCGATACTTATGCAAGCTCCATCCGAGCCGGTATATTTTTCCCAGCCAAATTTAACTCCAGCTTCAACAGAAACCCTCGCTTTAACCGATTTGGGTAAAACAGACTCTTTATATTCATCGGATTGCTTTTCAAACAATTCCCAACTTGGGAAGCTGACTACCCTAGCTTTAATATTTTTCTCTTCCAATTCTTCGCCGGCTTGAATTGTCATCTCCACTTCCGACCCCGATGCCATCAAAATAATATCGGGAGTTCCGCCGCAATCTTTTATAATGTACGCGCCTTTCAAAAGGTTTTCTGCCGAAGCATACTTTGTTCTATCAATCAAACTTAACTTTTGGCGGGTTAATGCCAATGCAACCGGACTTCCCTTATGCTCAATGGCTGCCTGCCATGCATAGGATGTTTCATTCGCGTCAGCGGGTCGTATCAATACCATTCCGGGAATTGAACGTAAAGCTGCAAAATGTTCAACGGGTTGATGAGTCGGTCCGTCCTCACCAAGTCCGATGCTATCGTGAGTAAAAACATAAATCGGACTAATATGAGAGATTGAAGCAATTCTCAATGCGGGTCTAAGATAATCGGAGAAAACCAAAAAGGTGGCGCCGTAAGGAATAAATCCTCCGTAGTACGCAATGCCGTTTAGTATTGCCGCCATTGAGTGCTCGCGAATTCCAAAATGAAAATTTCTTCCATCAAAATTAGTTGAAGAGAAATATTCGAATTTCTTCATCTCAGTATTTGTGGACGGCTCCAGGTCAGCAGAACCTCCGATTAAATTTGGAATAAATTCTGCGATTGAATTTAATACTTTTGATGAAGCGCTTCGAGTTGCGATTTTTTCATCCCATCTTTCAAACTTCGGAAGTTTTGTTTTCCACTCCTCGCCTATTTCACCGCTCATCATTTGTATTAACAATTTGACTTCTTGTGGAAATTTTGTTTTGTATTCTTCGAAAAGTTTATTCCATTCAAATTCAATTGATGCTCCCTTCGTTTTTACTTTGCTGAAGTTCGCAGTTACATCCTCCGGAATATAAAAGGTTTTATCTTCGGGACAACCTAGATTTTTCTTTGTTGCAACTACTTCATCTTGACCGAGCGGAGAACCGTGGATATGGGATGTATCCTGTTTGTTTGGACTGCCGTAACCTATGTGGGTATCGGTAATTATGATTGACGGCTTCCCTTTTTCATTTTGAGCATTAACAACAGATTCTTCTAATGCTTTTAAATCGTTGACGTCCTTAATGTGTTGAACGTGCCAACCGTAAGCTTCAAAACGTTTTGCAACATCTTCAGACATTGTGATTGAAACGCTGCCCTCTATCGTAATTCCATTGTTATCATAAAAGACAATTAGATTTCCTAGTTTATTGTGTCCGGCAAAAGAAGCGGCTTCGTGCGTAATACCTTCCATAATGTCGCCGTCGCCAGCAATTGCATAGATATGATGATTGAATAAATTGAACTTTTTTCTATTAAATTTTGCCGCCATATGTTTCGCTGCAACGCTCATACCAACAGCATTGGCAAAACCTTGCCCAAGCGGTCCCGTTGTAGTTTCCACTCCATCGGTTAATCCAAACTCAGGATGTCCAGGGGTAATACTTCCCCACTGTCTAAATTTTTTCAAATCATCCAGAGAAACTTGATAACCGGAAAGATGCAGCAGGCTATAAAGCAAAGTACTTCCATGTCCTGCAGAAAGCACAAATCTATCGCGGTTCCACCATTTGGAATTCGCAGGATTGTGCTTCATTAATTTTGAATATAAAAGATAACCGATCGGCGCGCAGCCCATAGGCATTCCAGGGTGCCCCGAATTTGCTTTTTGGATTGCGTCTACTGCTAAGAATCTTATTGTGTTAATACTTAATTCATCAATTGACTGTTGCTGGTAATCCATTTTATTCCTCAATATTTCCATTTAATAATTTTCCATCAACTACCGGCGTAACGCAAATCAAGGGATTTTCCGGCACATCATAATACTCGAAAATCTCCTCGAATAATCTATACTGCATACCCTGTGATTCTAATTTTGCAAATTTATTATAAGTCATAAATTTTCCAAGTTTGTTCTTGGGAGCTTCAAAACTTTTTGAATTACTGAAATCTTCAGCAACTTTTTCTTTCAATAAATTTATTTTGAATTTATCATCACCGCTAATTTGATGGCTAACTGCTCTAAAAGCAATTACCGCTTCGTTTTCAATAATTAAAAATACATTCAATATATTTTCGAGTATGTCATTCATATTGTGCCTTAAACTTTAATGCGAACAAAAATAAATAGAGCGCTAATACAAAAGCAATTTTGCAAAGAATACTTTCAACAGCTATTACAGTTTGGGGCACCAGAAAAAATAATAACGCCGCAGGTATAAATGTTAAAAAGAATCCATTACGAATTAATTTAAGAGACGCCTTCCTTTTAGGATGAGACTCACTTTTCGCTAAATCCCAATACATGATTAAAGAGATAACTATAGGCAGGTAATAAACTGCCGCGTAATATATTCCCAAAGGGTAATGAATAGACGCATATAAAACCGTGCAAAACGTTGCGTGGAATTGATCTACAACCAACGGGAAATAAACAACAAAAAATAATGCGGGCAGAAAAATCAAATACCAATATTTGCTGTTGAAGTTCTTTAACCGAAGAGCTATAAATAATCCCAGCGGCGGCATGAACGAAATAGCTAATATCGCGCAGTAAACAACGCTGCTTACGTTCATTCCAAAGAAACAAATTAAAAATTCATAAACCTGATAGACACCGAGAATAAAAATTAACAACATAACCAGCATGTTGATATAATTTTTCTCTGCAAAAAATAATAGGTTTACAACAAATACCAGCTCAATACTTGCAAAAAGGAGTGAGAGAATACCATTGAATTCCGTCATACAATTATTCACTTTTATTGAAAAATTTGAATGGAAATTTAAAGAATATTGATATGAATTCCTTAATGATTAGAGAAGAAATAACTAAAGAGACTGTTTCAACTAAAGCAAATTTTCATATCAACAAAAATTGAAACAGTTTCTCTGCAAAATGGTTTTATAATTTAGAATGGGAGCCGTCGCAGAATGGTTTATTAGATGTGTGCTTGCATCCGCACCATGCCGCTTTTTTCTCCTCGGTTATTTCGACGATTAATGGTTTAAATTCTGTTCCTTTATGCGAGCCATCACACAAGGGTTGGGCTGAAGATTCGCCGCATGCACACCATGCATATTTGCCTGGTTTTACTTCCTGCACGTAAGGCATTTTTTGAGCAACTTTTGGATCTGCCATTTATGTATCTCCTATCTAATTTGACATTATTATCAGTCGGTAACTGAAACAAAATTCTTGAAAAATATTGTACTATTGTTTTGGTCCTACCATTTTTTCCGGTCTTACTGTCTCATCAAATTTTTCCGAGGTTAATAATTCTAACTGCATTGCAGCCTCTTTCAATGTGAGGTTTTCCTTATGAGCTTTCTTTGCAACTTTTGCAGCGTTATCATATCCAATTACAGGATTCAAAGAAGTGACGAGCATTAAGGAATTTTCTAAATGCTTTTTAATATTCATTTCGTTTGCAGTAATTCCATCAACGCAGTTATCGGCAAAACTTTCACAAGAATCTGCAATCAATTTAACCGACTGCAAAACATTAAATGCCATAACCGGCATGAAAACGTTTAGCTCAAAGTTTCCGCTTGCGCCTGCAAAATTTACAGTAACATCATTGCCGAAAACTTGGGCGCATACCATCGTCATTGCTTCAGATTGTGTGGGATTGACTTTACCCGGCATAATAGAACTACCCGGCTCATTTTCCGGAAGAGATATTTCACCGATACCGCATCTTGGTCCCGAACCAAGCCAGCGAATATCATTCGATATTTTCATTAATGAAGCGGCTAGAGTTTTTAATACACCGTGAATTTCAACCAATGCATCCTTGCCCGCCATTGCTTCAAATTTGTTTGGAGCGGTTTTAAACTGCTTGCCCGTGATTTCGGAAATCATTGCTGCAACTTTTACGGCATAGTCTTTGTGTGTGTTTAATCCCGTACCAACGGCGGTTCCACCCATTGGAATTTCGAGCAGTCTCTTTAGCGAATCATCAATTCTTGCAAGACCGTTAGTAAGTTGCTGGGCATATCCGGAAAACTCATGACCAAGAGTTAGAGGCGTTGCATCCATCAAATGTGTTCTTCCAATTTTAATAATGTCTTTAAACTGCTTTGCTTTTGCATCTAAAGAATCCCTCAGTTTTGTAACCATTGGAATCAATCTTCTGTAAATCTCTTCAACAACTGCAACGTGAATTGCGGTGGGGAAAGAATCATTTGTTGATTGAGCTTTGTTCACATCGTCGTTAGGATGAATTGGTTTTTTACTTCCCAGCACACCGCCAACCATTTCGATTGCACGATTTGAAATTACTTCATTCGCATTCATGTTCGTTTGAGTGCCGCTTCCTGTCTGCCAAACAACTAGTGGGAAATGATCATTTAATTTTCCTGCGATAACTTCATCGACTGCTTTTACTATTAAGTCCTTTTTATCATCAGCCAATGTTCCAAGTTCATTGTTCACCAAAGCCGCTGCTTTCTTTACAATTCCTAATGCTCTAATCATTTCAGCGGGAAATCTTTCGCCGCCAATTTTAAAATTCATTAATGATCGTGCAGTCTGCGCTCCATAATACATATCGGTTGGGACTTGAACTTCGCCCATAGTGTCGGTTTCAATTCTGTAATTCATTTTGATCTCCATTATCTTGTAAATTCCTTTAACAAATTAAAGTATATGACATTTATTATCAATTAAATGATGAGCTGTTTCAATCAAAATCTCAATTCTAGGAACCATCTACCGAATACTGATAGCAGACCGCTGCTAGCTGATTACTGACTACTGATAGCAATTCTTCGTCCGCCGACAAATCTTTTAAAATAATAGTCGTTATTCATAGAAGAAATTGTTACGCCCTGTGTTCTGCTTGCATGGGCAAATAAATTTTCGCCAAGGTAAATTCCAACGTGACCCGGATAGCGCGCTTTGCTAGTGTTAAAAAAAACGAGGTCTCCAAATTGTAAATTTTTTGAAGAAACTTTTTCCCCAGTGGTAAACTGCTGCGAGGCTGTTCTTGGTAACGTTTGATTTACTGAAGATTCGAATACCTTTTGAGTAAAAGCCGAGCAATCAACGCCCGAATCAGAATCTCCGCCGAATTGATACGGCGTATCCAAAAAGCTCATAACTTCAAATAGAATTTTCTCCCTGTCTGTTAAGGCTTCAGAGAGAATCTCATGTTTTTTATATTTATTAACGAATAGATTTTTATCGACAATTATTTCTTCAACCGGTTCAACATCAAACTCTTTCTCTTGCGCCGGATCGGAATATGCAGTAGTATTTGTTTGCCCGCTAGAATCCTCTTCGGAAGAAAATCTACTCTTTCTTTCACGAGTTTCTTTTTTATCCGTATCGTCGCTGTATCTTTGGTGATATGAAGAAGAAGAGCAGGCGGCAATAAATGCTAATAGCAATAGGCTTATGAGAGTAAACCTAATTAAGTAAAATAATTTTATAATAAATTTATCCAAGGTATAATCTTAAGTTTTTACATCTTGATGTGTGTCTCAATCTTCTTATTGCTTTTTCCTTTATCTGTCTAACTCTTTCGCGGGTGAGATTAAATTTTTCTCCAATTTCTTCGAGATTTAATGCGTGCTCTTTATTCAATCCAAAATACATTTTTATAATTTCTGATTCTTTTTCTGTTAGAGTTCCCAGTACGCGTTCAATTTCTTTTCTCAAAGAATCTGACATAAGTGAGTGATCAGGCATTGGCTGCTCATCGCTGAACATAATATCGAGTAATCGATTTTCTTCTCCTTGCGAAAATGGAGCGTCCATAGAAACGTGTCGTCCCGCTATTTTTAATGTATCAGATACTTCATTGATATCCATATCAAGTTCTTTTGCTAGCTCATTAGCATTCGGTTCTCTTTCATATTCCTGCTCTAAATTACTGTACGCTCTGCCGATTTTATTTAACGCACCCACGCGGTTAAGAGGAAGACGCACAATTCTTGATTGCTCAGCGAGCGCTTGAAGAATCGACTGGCGAATCCACCAAACAGCATAAGAGATAAATTTAAAACCACGTGTTTCATCGAACCTGTGAGCAGCTTTAATGAGTCCAAGATTTCCCTCGTTAATCAAATCGCCGAGTGTTAATCCTTGATTCTGATATTGTTTGGCAACACTTACAACAAACCGCAAATTAGCTTTAACTAGTTTTTCGAGGGCATTTTGATCACCTGCTTTTAATTGAATAGCAAGTTTAATTTCATCATTGGGAGTAAGAAGTTCAACTTTCCCGATTTCTTGAAGATATTTATCCAACGAAAGATTTTCTCTATTCGTAAATTGCTTACTGATTTTCAAAAAAACTTCTCTATTAAGTTTTCGGAATTTATTGAATCAACAATTGCAACGATGGAAGCGTCAACCGGAGCCATGTCAACATCCATAGGAATTACGGCTTCGCTTGCAGTAACATATAAAATTATTTCGCCGGAACCGGCTCCGGCAGTATCTACAGCAATAATCGGATCCCCAACTTTTTCTAAACTGGAATTCAAAGGTTGCACGAATTGCATTTTATAACCATGCAGCGTCTCATATTTCCTTGTAGCCCAAATCGTTCCGATTACCTGCCCTAGCAGCATTTTATTTCCTAAGTATTTTCTTTATGTGAAATATCTAATTTATCAACTATAGCCATAATCACTGCGTCAACAGGTTTGTTCTTAGTTAACGTTGTTTGACGAGCTGAACTACCCTGAGCTACAAGTACGACTTCCCCAACTCCCGCTCCAACAGAATCGACAGCAATAACTGTAGATTTCTTTGGGTTGTATTCCAAATCCAATTCTTGAACGATTAAAAATTTTGCTCCCACTAAACTTTCATCTTTACGGGTCGACCAAACAGTTCCAATTACTTTTCCTAGCGTCAATTTCTATCCTCTAATATTCTGAATGTAATTCTATAAGCGCAAATTTATATTTTTCTTTTGAATTTTCACAAACAAGCATTTTTCATTTCTCATTCAGAAAACTTTTTCCTCTTAACGAATTATTAATTTTAAAAAAGTGCGCGGCAGTTTGTGCAACATCCGCAAAGGTTTCTCTTATCCCCAAATTTATTCCATTCCTCCTTTTATTGAAATAAATTAAAGGAACATACTCACGGCTGTGATCTGTGCTTACAGACGTAGGATCATTACCATGATCAGCAGTTAGAATTAAATGATCGGAGTCATCCATCCGGTCAATAATTTTTGGAAGGTTTGAATCAAATTCTTGCAGCGCTTTGTGAAATCCTTCGGGATCATTTCTGTGTCCGTAGTAAACGTCAAAATCAACGAGATTTACAAAGATCAAACTATTTTGGTATTCTTTCTCCGCTTTCAGTATTTCTTCGATTCCCTCTAAGTTGGATTTCGTTTTAATCTTTTTATTTATTCCTCGGTGGTTGAACAAATCGTTAATTTTTCCGATAGCAACAGTTTCTATTCCATTCTTTTGCGCATAATCTAGAATAGTATCTTCAGGAGGATCAATCGCATAGTCTTTCCGGTTCGTAGTTCGTTCATAATTTCCACTTTCGCCGGTGAACGGGCGCGCTATTATTCTGCCGATTGAATCGCTGCCATTAAATATTTCAAAACGGGCAGTTTCACAAATGTCATAAAGTTTCTGCAAACCAAAATATTTTTCGTGTGCTGCAATCTGAAATACCGAATCCGCCGAAGTATAAATAATTGGGAATCCCGTTCTAATGTGTTCATCGCCAAGTTCTTTAATAATTTCCGTTCCCGAAGCGGCTTTATTTCCCAGCACACCCTTCAGACAGGTTAGACTAAGAAATTTAGAAACAATACTTTCAGGGAAACCTTCCGGATAATAAGGAAAATCTATTTCTACTTTTAATCCGCCAATTTCCCAATGACCGCTAATAGAATCTTTTCCGAAAGAAGCTTCTGCCATTTTTCCGTAAGAAGCTAAAGGATTGGTTGCGGGAGGTAATCCAACTATATCGCCAGAAATATTTCCCAACCCAAATTTTTGTAAATTCGGCAGGGTTATTCCATTAAGCTGCTTTGAAATATTTAGGAGAGTATTACTGCCTTGATCGCTATACTGATCAGCGTCCGGAAGCTCGCCAATTCCAACTCCATCAAGTACAATTATTATAAAAGTATTCATGCGCGTTATAAAGTTTTGACGGTATTTCCACCTTTTTCGATGGCTTTTTTTAGTGCGAGATCAGCGTTGTAAATTATTTCATCGATGTCGACCCTATTGCTTGCTGTTGCAACGCCAATAGAAACCGTAAATGTGGTTTGCTTTGAAACTACTGCAATAGGTTTTCTTGCAATTTTTATTCTTAGTTTTTCTGCCCAAAGGAAAATATCCTTTGTTGTAGAATTGAAAAAGTAAACACCGAAGACCTTGTCTTTAATTCTTCCGATTGTCACTAATTCTGTCTGCTCTTCAGTAAGAATTTGCGAAATGGTTTTTAATACTTTGGGGAATGGGTCTCCTTCGAACAGGGAACCTTCCTCTAAAAATTCATCAATTTTAATAAGCGCTAAGGCGCCGGGAACTTCAAGCTTATTTGCTTTGAATAAATCTTTCTTAACACTCTCTTTGAACGCCTGTTCGTTCATGAGTCTCGTATCTAAATCAAGAGAAAGTAGTCCCTTCAACACAGAGTGGGTAGAATGTGCATAAACTATATATGCAAATATTTTTGTAGCCCGCTTCATAAAAGCAACGTCGGCATTCGTATAAACATTTTTCTTCAAACTTTCGAAGCATAACACGCCGTAATTTTGATCATCATAAGTCAATGGTATTGCCAAAAAAGAACCGTCAAATGTAAGATCTTCACTCTTAGAAAAACGCGGAAGTTCTAATGTTGATGTGTCATCAATCTTAATTGGCATTCCACTAAGAATAGATTTCCCGACTAAAGTTCCAGCCAATTCAATTTCTAAATTTTCACCAATATATTTAAGCGAGGTTTTATTATTGATTTTAGATGTCTTGAATTTTTGCTCGTGCGGATTAAAATAAACAAAAGTGAACGCATCGCAAGAGATTAAATTCTTTACAGAATTTTCGATTGCCTCATACAATTCGTTTTCGGTCTCAAACTTTTTATCAGATGCTAAAATTCCGAGTAGCGATTTTAACCTTTGTTCGGATTGAGATTCTGAAAATTTCTCGTCGAACAAAGTGATGATTGAAGAAATTACTCTTACAAATCTGCCAAGCGAATAAATTGTTTCTATTCCAAATGCATCGCTCTCTTTTGAATCCAATCCAAGAACACCGGCAATCTGCACGCCATAATAGAGAGGAACGCCAATAAAACTTTTTATTCCCTGAGGAGTATTATAATACCTAATAACATCGGACTCGGCGTTTGTAGTTATATTTGTTAATAACTGCGGTTCCTCTTTCTGAACTATCTTGCTTAAAATATCATCTTCAAGCACATATTTTTGATTAATAACAGCCGATGAACTGGATACATATTTTTCTAAAGTAAGTAGATTTTTGCGCTTATTATACCAGAAAAAGATTGAGGTATGAGCAAGATATGCTTCTTTAATTACAGTTAGAATTTTTTCTAATATAAAAGCGAACTGCTCATCGTGACTTATATTAGCCGGCGGTTTTTCTGAGGCAATCTTTTCGAAATTTTCTTTTAAATCCGATGGAATAAATGAAGTTTTTGGTTTTCGCGGAGTGATTGATGAGAAATCCGATGCCGAAAGCACTTCAAGGGATTTATTGGGAGAAACAAATTCAAATCCTTCTCCATCATCAGATTCATGAATTTCGTTTCCGGATTGTTGAGAGTACTCTTCTATTTCTTTTTCGGTTGACGAAAAATTCGGAAGTCGCAGCGAATCACGCAAAAAAATGATAAATCCAACGTAAAGCAGCAGAAGTAAAGAGGAAATAATTTTAAGAATAATGTCATCGGTAAAAAACGGAATCGAAACCAATATTGGAACAAGCAAGAAAATTAAAACCCGCTTTCTATTTCTACTTCCTATGCCCATAAAATTCTTAAATTATTTGGAATAAAGTTGATTTTTCAAGATTTACACAACATTAAATTACAAATTAAACTGTATGAAAATCAATTTCTTCATTCTGAGAGAATAATATCGACTGAAGAAATAATTTAAATTTTGCAAACAATTTTAGAAGATAGAATAAATCTGATTAAATCATAAATTGCAGTGGAATTATACTAAAACTTTATCAGAATTTCATTGAATGAAAAGATTTTCGAGCAAACGTGTGATTTCTTTTTTGCCGGTGTTTTTAATAGAAGAATACACAAAAAGATTATCTCCCAAATTCAATTCCGGGAAAAATTCCACAACGGTTCTTTTTGAACTCGCCGCTTCCGATTGTTTCAATTTATCAATCTTACTCAAAATAATATTATTGGGAATTTCTAAATCTCGTATGAAATTATGAAGCAGAATATCAAGTTGAGTAGGAGAATGACGGCTGTCTATTAAATGAAAAGCAAGTTTAATATTTGCAGATGTTTGTAAATAGTTTTCAATTAATCTCTGCCAATCTTCGCGTTCCTTTTTAGAAACTTTTGCATAACCGAATCCAGGTAAATCCACCAAATAGAATTTGTTTTCAACCAGATAATAATTCAAAGTGCGTGTTTTACCAGGTGTTGAACTTGTTTTAGCTAGATTCTTTTTGTTGAATAGCGAATTGATAAAAGAAGATTTGCCCACATTAGATCTTCCGCATAGAATTACTTCAGGCAATCCGTCCTTTGGAATATCCTTTAAATTTGCGATCGATTTTACAAATTTGATTTCTATCATTTAAACAAAAAAAGAGTAACCGTAACACGATTACTCTTCTATTAAATTTATTGGAAACTGATTATTTCTTTTTTGTAGTTTTAGCTGCTTTCTTTTCAGTTTTAGGATCGGCTTTTTTAGCCGGTTTTTTTTCTGTTTTATCGGCGTCTTTGGCTTTTTTGTCTACTTTTTCTTCAACCACTTTAGCGTCTTCTATTTCTACCTTATCGGCTTTTTTAGTAGCATTTTTCTTTGTAGTAGTTTTTTTCTTTGCAACCAAATCGTTAAAATCAACAAGTTCAATAATTGCCATTTCTGCAGCATCACCAAGTCTTCTGCCTAATTTAACAACTCTAGTATAACCGCCTTTTCTATCGCCAATTTTTGCAACAATATCACCAAACAATTCCTGAACAAGAGCTTTATCATTAAAAAATTTTGCAATATGTCTTCTGTTATGAACTGAATCTTCTTTTGCTCTAGTTATCATCGGCTCAACAAAAGATCTTAATTCTTTAGCTTTTGCAACCGTTGTTTTGATTTTTTTATGACTAAGCAGCGAAGTAGCCAGAGATTTAAGAGTTGCCAACCGATGCGAAGCAGTTCTGCCTAATTTTCTTCCTTTAACTTTATGTCTCATTATCTTACCTTATACGGGGAATTATTTAGTTTCAGTTTTATCGTTAATATATTTATCTACATCCATTCCAAAATCCAGACCGAAATTTTCTACGATTTCAATTAATTCAGCCAAAGATTTTCTTCCAAAGTTTCTAAACTTCAGCATTTCGCTTTCATCTTTCTTCACTAAATCGGCAAGTAATTTAATGTTAGCCGCTTTTAAACAATTGTGCGAACGAACGCTAAGTTCAAGATCATCAACCGGAGTAATAAGTATTTTTCTAATTCTTTCAGATTCCACGTCTTTTTCAGATTCAACTTTATGTTCCTCTTGCTCAACTTCAAAATTGATAAACATATTTATATGATCGCGAAGAATTGTTCCGGCAGTCGAAAGTGCATCTTCCGGAGTAATTGAACCGTCTGTAGTGATATTCAGAGCAAGCTGTTCGTATTCGTTGCTTTCCCCGATTCTTACGTTTTGAACATCGTAAGTTACAGTTTTGATCGGAGTGAAAATTGAATCAATTGGAATTAATCCAATTGATTGCTCAACAATTTCTTGATTTCCGGCAGGCACATAACCCTTGCCAAAACCAAATCTTAATTCCATGTTTAATTTTGTATTGCTATTCAACGTTGCGATATGCAAATCCGGAGTTAGTATTTCAATATCTGGGCAATTTTTTTGCAAATCTGCCGCTGTAAAATTACATGGACCAACTAGCGATAACTCAATCTTATAAGCTTTTTTGTTAAGAATTCTCATCCTAACTTTCTTTAAGTTCAGAATTATCTCGGTTACGTCTTCTGCAACACCTGGAACACTTGTAAATTCATGAAGTATTCCGTCAATTTTGATAGCTGTAATAGCCGCCCCAGCAATAGAAGACAGCAAAACTCTTCTAAACGAATTTCCTAACGTAACTCCAAAACCTCTTTCCAAAGGTTGAATAGAAAACTTTCCATGTGAATCGGTACCTGTAGCTTCATCTAATATAACGCCATCTGGCATCTTTATAAAAGGATAGCTCATTTAGAATCCTCTTTTAATAATTACTTAATTATTTAGAATACAACTCTACTATGAGTTGCTCATTTGCGTTTAATGGAACTTCTTCCCTAGATGGAACTTGAAGAAATGTTCCGGATAAAGTTGCTTTTTCAACTTGAAGCCAATTATAAACGCTGTCTTTTGTTTTTCTTAAAGCGTTATGAATAATATCTAATTTCTTACTATTCTCTTTTACCGTTACTACGTCGCCAGGTGCAAGAAGAAATGAAGGAATATTAACCAAATTTCCGTTTACCAAGAAATGTCTGTGAAGAACTAGCTGTCTTGCAGATTTTCTTGATGGAGCAAAACCAAATCTGTACACAACGTTATCCAATCTTCTTTCCAGTAATTGAATTAAGTTTTCACCGGTAACGCCTTTTTGTTTATTTGCTTTCTCGAAATTGTTCCTGAACTGAGTTTCGAGCAGCCCGTAAATTCTTTTTACTTTCTGTTTTTCTCTTAGTTGAACACCGTATTCAGAAAACTTTACTCTTCTATTCAAACCATGTTGACCTGGAGGGTAGTTCTTTTCTTCAATCGGACATTTTTCCGAATGACATTTAGATCCCTTCAAAAATAATTTTTGTTTTTCTCTTCTACAAAGTTTGCAGCTTGGGCCAGTATATCTTGCCATTAATTTCTCTCCTGATTAAACTCTTCTACGTTTCGGTGGTCTACATCCGTTGTGCGGAATAGGTGTAATATCTTTTATTGTCATGATGTGAAGTCCGGCAGTATTTAACGATCTTATAGCCGCTTCTCTACCAGATCCTGGACCCTTAACATAAACGTCAACTCTTCTAAGACCTAAATCGTAAGCTTCTTTAGCCGCACCTTCAGCAGAAATTTGCGCTGCAAAAGGAGTGTTTTTTCTTGATCCTTTAAAACCGTTTTTGCCTGCAGAAGACCATGATATTGTGTTACCGTATACGTCAGTAATAGTAACTATAATATTATTGAAAGTGGCTTTAATATGCGCTACACCAACTGCATCAACATGAACTTTCTTTTTAGTCTTTTTAACTACTTTAACCAAATCTTAAACTCCTTTATTAATTATTTCTTAGTTGGTGCTTTTTTCTTACCAGCAACAGTACGCCTTTTTCCCTTTCTTGTTCGGGAGTTAGTTTTGGTTCTTTGACCTCTAACCGGCAAACCTCTTCTGTGCCTTAACCCTCTGTATGTTCCAATATCCATAAGCCGTTTAATATTCTGTTGAATCTCCGATCTAAGAGCGCCTTCAACTTTAAATTCGGTTGTCATAACGGATCTAACTTTAGCAACTTCCTCTTCAGTTAATTCCATTATTTTCTTTTCTGCATCAACACCAGCTTTAGACAATATTTCTCTAGCTGTGTATTGACCGATTCCGAAAATATAAGTCAGTCCAACAAAAGCTTTTTTCTGTTTTGGTAAGTCAATACCTGCAATACGAGCCAATCTAAAACCTCCAAGATTTCATTATCCTTGACGCTGCTTGTGTTTAGGGTTTTTACAAATTATCCTAACAACGCCTTTACGTTTAATTATTTTGCAATGTTCACAAATTTTCTTTACGGATGCGCGAACCTTCATCTCATCTCCGCCTATTTATACCTGTAAGTAATTCGACCTTTATTCAAATCATATGGCGATAATTCTATTGAAACCTTATCACCGACCAATATCTTTATAAAATGCATTCTCATTTTGCCGGAAATATGCGCTAAAATTATATGCTCATTGTCGAGTTTAACTTTGAAATGTGCATTCGGTAAAGTTTCTGTTACAATACCGTCAACTTTAATTGGACCTTGTTTTGCCATATCCTAACAAATAGTTAATATTTCTGGTTTTCCATCAACAACAGCAATAGTATGTTCAAAATGCGCTGATGGTGATTTATCCGCTGAAATTACTGTCCATCCATCTAATTCTACAACAACTTTGTGTGTACCGAGATTTATCATCGGTTCAATTGCTAAAGTCATTCCGTCTTTAATTTTAGGACCTGAGTTTCTGTGACCAAAATTTTGGATCTGCGGTTCTTCGTGTAAATACTTCCCCACTCCATGTCCGCATAAATCGCGAACAATTCCAAATCCATGCTCATCAACATAACTCTGAATAGCAAATGAAATGTCGCCTATTCTATTTCCATCTTGGGCTTGTTCAATACCAAGGTAAAGAGATTTTTCAGTTACTTCCATCAACTTTTTCTTTTCAGCAGAAATTTCGCCGACTGCAACCGATAAAGCTGCATCGCCGTAATAATTATTTTTAAGAACGCCAATATCAACGGAAATTATTTCTCCGTTATTCAAAATTCTGTTTCCCGGTATTCCGTGAACAACTTCATGTTCAACAGATGCACAAATTGATCCGGGAAATTTATTCGGTCCGCCTTGGGTATATCCCTTAAAAGCAGGAATCGCATCATTACTTCTAATATAATTTTCAGCCAGTTTATCTAATTCTAAAGTTGTAATTCCTTCTTTAACATGCGCTTTTACAAGCTGCAGTGTTTCAGCGACTATCTTGCAACTTTCTCTAATAAAATCAATTTCTTTTTTTGTCTTAATTAGTATCACTTAGATACCGCCTCTACGTCCTTTCATTTTTCCCGATTTCATAAAACCATCGTAATGACGCATGAGGAGGTGAGATTCAATTTGCTGTAAAGTATCTAAAGCAACACCAACCATAATCAATAAACTTGTTCCGCCGAAAAATTGAGCAAACGAAACAGACACGCCCAGCCTTGAAACAAAAGCCGGAAGAATTGCGATTATAGCCAAAAAGATTGATCCTGGCAAAGTAATCTTTGTTAAAATATTATCAATGAACTCTGCAGTTTGCTTTCCTGGTCTAATTCCAGGAACAAAACCACCCTGCTTTTTCATATTTTCTGCAACGTCTTGCGGGTTGAAAGCAATAGCTGTATAGAAATAAGTGAAGAATACAATCATCAATGCATAAACCGCTGAGTAAACAAAAGATGTAAACTGAAAATGCGATGCAACAGCCTGTAAAAATTCATTATCAGGAAAGAATGATAACACCGTTCCAGGAATGAACATAATTGACTGTGCAAATATAATAGGCATAACTCCAGCGGTATTAACTCTTAACGGAATATACTGTGTAACGCCTCCGTAAACTTTTCTACCAACAACTCTTTTTGCGTATTGAACAGGAATTCTTCGTGTTCCCTGTGTAACTAAAACTATACCGGCAATAATCAAAGCCATAAAAATCAAAATAATAACTTCAATTACAATGTTTCTTTGATCAGCTAATATAAGTCTTACCTCATCAAGCAGCGCAAATGGTAATCTGTTAATAATACCGATAAAAATTATGAGCGAAATTCCGTTTCCAATTCCTCTTTCCGTAATCTGCTCGCCTATCCACATCATGAATACTGTGCCGGCAACTAGAAATACCACAGAGGAAAAGACAAAACCAATTCCTTGTACTTCAGCAGGAACGACTGGAACTCCGTTGTAAGATAGATTATTGATAACACCGGTTACAACTCCAAAAGATTGAAACAGAGAAATAAATACTGTTCCATAACGTGTTAGCTGCGTAATTTTCTTTCTGCCTTCTTCGCCTTCGCGCTGAAGTTTTTGAAAATAGGGAACCACTGCTCCGGCAAGCTGAATTATAATAGATGCACTGATATAAGGCATAATGCCCAATGCAAAAATAGCAGCGTTGCTGAATGCGCCACCGGCAAATAAATCGTATAATCCCAATAGGTTATCGCTGGTTTTATTTGCCATAGCCTCGGCGAGCAAATAAGAATCAATACCGGGTAGAGTTATATGCGCACCAAGACGAACAATAACTAACAATCCCAAAGTATAAAGAATTCTTTGCCGAAGCTCGTGAATCTTGAAAATGTTTCTGAAAGTGTCTTGTAATTTTCCCATTAAGCTTTAATCTCTTTTGTTGTTCCGCCAGCAGCTTCAATTTTTTGTTTTGCAGATGCGCTGAATGCGAAAGCTTCAATATCTAACTTAGCGCTAAGTTCACCGTTGCCTAATATTTTGAAAGCATCGTTGGCTTTTGAAATTAAACCATTCTTAAAAAGCACAACTTGATTGATCACACCATCGCTAACTTTTTTGCTGTCAACTAACTTCTGAAGTCTTTCTACATTAACAGCTTGGTACTTTACTTTGAATATATTTGTAAATCCTCTTTTAGGAACACGTCTTTGAAGAGGCATTTGTCCACCTTCGAACCAAGCACGGAATTTAGCGCCTGATCTGGATTTTTGACCGTTCATACCTTTTGTTGCTGTACCGCCATGCCCGGAACCTTCACCGCGTCCAATTCTCTTTTTCGCTTTGGTTGAGCCTTCTGCTTTTTTTAAATTACTTAAGATATCCATTTAATCCTCTACTCTTCAATTTCTTCAAATTTAACAAGGTGCGATACTTTTCTAACCATACCTCTAATTTGAGGAGTATCATTGTGAGTTCTAAAATAATTCGGTCTTCCTAATCCCAAAGCTTCTATTGTTGCTTTTTGATCTTTAGGTCTATCAATAATGCTTTTTGTCTGCGTTACTTTAATTTTTTTAACTTTCTTAGCCATACGATTCCTCAATTAGGCATTAAATAATTCTGAAACTTTCATTCCTCTCTTTGCAGCCATAGTTCTGGCGTCAATAAGACTTAACAAACCTTGCAAAGTAGCTTTAACTTGGTTATGCGGGTTGCTTGAGCCTAAGGATTTTGTTAAAATATCCTGAATACCCGCAGATTCAAGAACTGCTCTAACTCCACCGCCGGCAATAAGTCCCGTACCCGGAGATGCAGGTTTAAGTAATACTTTGCCAGCGCCATACTTGCCAATTACTTTGTGAGGAATAGTTCCCTTATGAATCGAAACTCTAAATACATTTTTCTTAGCATCATCAACACCTTTAGAAATTGCATCGGTAACTTCGTTAGCTTTTCCTAACCCAACTCCAACGTTTCCTTTACCATCGCCAACCACAACAATTGCATTAAAGCTGAATCTACGTCCACCCTTTACAACTTTGGCAACGCGGTTAATATGAACCACCTTTTCTTTTAATCCGTCAAGGTTAGACACTTTTTTATGCTTCAATTTTAACTCCATTAATTTCAGTACACTTCATTAAATACGATCGCTGGCGGAAGAGGAGTCGAACCTCTACAGACGCCTCCAAAGGGCGTAGTCCTACCATTAGACGATCCGCCAATTGGTTAAAACTTCAAACCACCTTCGCGTGCGCCATCAGCAAGAGCTTTAACTCTTCCATGATAAGCATATCTTCCTCTATCAAAAATTACCGTAGAAACCTTTACTTCTACCGCTTTAGATGAAAGAAGTTTTCCAACAATTTTACTTTTTTCAGTTTTACTCTTTGTTTTACCTAATTCTTCAGCAATTTCTTTGCATTTAGAAGAAGCCGAAGCAAGAGTTCTGTTAGCTGAGTCATCAACTAATTGAGCGTAAATATGATTTAAGCTTCTAAAAACAGTTAATCTAGGCTTATCAGCAGTTCCAAAAATATTTTTTCTTACTCTAGAAACTTTTCTCTGTAATCTTAATTTATCGCGCTTCTGCATCTAATTCATTCTCCTAAACTTTTACTTACCTGCTGTTTTGCCGGCTTTCTTAACAATAATTTCATTTGAATATTTAATGCCTTTGCCTTTGTAAGGTTCTG
>Ga0180009_10003256_pt1 | contig 18574 bp, 20 predicted proteins | sample OS_PC_MetaG_FD_123537 | JGI IMG/M metagenome (GOLD analysis project Ga0180009, IMG submission 123537) | Groundwater microbial communities from the Aspo Hard Rock Laboratory (HRL) deep subsurface site, Sweden - OS_PC_MetaG | ecosystem: Environmental > Aquatic > Deep subsurface > Groundwater... | reverse complement strand
TATTTGTTATACGTTATTTGTTATACGTTATTTGTTATACGTTATTTGTTATACGTTATTTGTTATACGTTATTTGTTATACGTTATTTGTTATACGTTATTTGTTATATGCTATTTGTAATTGGTTACTGAGAATTGATGAATAAAGAAAAGGCATTAGGCATTAGGCAATAGGCATTAGGCAATAGGCAATAGGCATTAGGCAATTGGCAATAGGCAATAGGCATTAGGCAATAGGCATTAGGCAATAGGCATTAGGCATTAGGCATTAGGCATTAGGCAATAGGCATTAGGCAATAGGCATTAGGCAATAGATAAAAAAGTTATATGCTATTAGGTGGTACAATACATGCTTCAATATTTTTAACTTTAACCCAACAAGCGAAAACCCGAAATCAAAACACAGGTGTATTCTGAAATCGGGTCTTACCAACAAATTGCGTTTGGGTGATCCTCATTACCTTTTCCGCGATTGTCTAAATTTTTTATGCTGCCTCTTCGCAGGTTAAACAGTTAAGCAAACCATCTTGGATTTCCAAAGCTTCACCATACCAATCAAATGACACATAGGGCAAATCTCCATCTCTTTGCCGGTAGATGGCTCTTGCCGACGGATCTAATTTGAAAGGGATGTTTTCGGGCACGTACAACAAAACCTCAACGCTTTCAGATTGGTTTACTTTTTTGATCTCCGTTAGAAAATAGTCGTTGAAAACAAGCCTATTTCCTTCAATTTGATAGTCAAAATGAATTTTGCTGTCCAGGTTTTCGGCTTCGTAGCCTTTCTTGATGATTTTGACTTCCACCAAGCTGTCATCAGACTTCAACAACCTTAGGGTGACGTCGTGCTCCAGATGAGACACGTGCCGATCTTTGTCCACTATCAAACCAAAGCGGTGCTGCGCAAAATCGCTGTACTGATGATCAGACGAAACCTTAATCAGCAAGGTATCTTGAACGGCGAATGATTCGGATTTGGAAAGCTCGTTGTATGCATGTGAAGCACGCGGCTCACCTTCTATAATGGCAAAAGCAATCAAAAAGGACACAGCGGCCAACCAAAAGGCCAAAAGCACCAAATTTGCAATGTTGCCTACCGAACGCATGGCTCCCGAAATCAGGCTTAGGCCAGATTGAAAAAGGTAGAAAAACGGAATGCCCACCACCAGAAAAACTGCCAAGAAAATGGACCAAATAGGCCAACTGCTCTCTGTTACCTGATCAAACACCAAGCCCCAAGGACCATCAGTGAAATTCATAAAAAGTCCGACAAAGAAGGAAACCGTCATGCTTACCAACACACCTAAGGCGATAAGTACCAAAATGAATCCGACAAATTTGACGACAATTTGAACCAACGTCTGAACAATTTCGCCCAAACCGCTCAACCCGGAACGGACACCTTCTTTCACCTGTTTGCCTGTATCTGAAAAATCGGTTTGGTTGATTTTATCCGTGGCTTGCTCTATTTTTTTTTTAAATTTTTTCTCTATGTTGGAAATATTGGCCGAAAAACCCTTCATGGCGAGTTTTTCTGAGGTAGAATGCGCCTCGGGAACTATAGCCCACAACACTACATAAAGGATAATTCCCGAACCAAAACCGGCCAAAACCAACAACACCCAAATCAATCGAACCCAAACGACATCCATGCCAAAATAATGTGCCAAACCGCCCGATACACCACCTAAAATTTTGGAATCCGGATCGCGGAAAAGCCTCTTGGGTATCTGCCCTTCATAGGTTTTTTCACGCTTTTGCGTATCGTTTTCTGCGTCTGTGTAATCTTCCGGCGCGCCCATCACGGTAATCATCTCTTCCACGTCGGCCAAATTGACCACCTGACGCTCGTTTTTTACTTTTTCTAGAAACAATTCGGCTATGCGGGCTTCAATGTCGTTCATAATTTCGAGACGCTCAGCCTCGTTGGTAAAACGTTTTTTAATGCTCTCCAAATATTGTGAGAGTCTTTCGTAAGCAATTTCATCTATATGAAAAAAAGTGCCTGCTAAATGGATACTGACTGTTTTGTTCATGACTATAATCTGTTTTTGTTGGTAATTTTTGATACGGAAGTTACAAGCTCATCCCATGATGCGCGAAGTTCTTCCAAAGTTTTTTCTCCTTCAGGAGTAAGTTCGTAGTACTTTCTCGGCGGCCCGGACAATGATTCTTCCCAACGATATTTCAGTAGGTTGTCGTTTTTGAGCCGCGTCAATAAAGGATACAAAGTTCCTTCAACGACCAGCATTTTATTGCTCTTGAGGGTGTCTAAAATTTCGGAAGCATATTTCTCGCCCTCGCTCAACACCGACAAGATGCAAAGCTCCAAAACCCCCTTGCGCATTTGCGCTTTTGTGTTTTCTATATTCATGTGTTTATAATTATTTGTTTTCAACGGTCACACGGAACGCCCTAGGATAATCATACTCCCGTGTGTAACTCTTTTTACATGGGCGTTTCATGTGTTTGTATTTTATTTTTTATGATAAAATGTAATATCTCTTTATTCATTCGGTTGAATTTCAAAATTCACAAATAGATATTACCTCATAGATTATTTAACTTATTTGATAAATGGAATACTGAGCGGATATCGATATACCTCCCCTTTTTGTGCTTTAAGACCTGCAGATACGATCACGAAAAAATCAAAAATGAGATAGGCAAGCCCGACACAGCCAATCAAAACCAGCATCCCAAAGGGCACAAATGGCGGCAACATCCAGTCGTGGTTAAAAAAATGATGATGGATATGCGACGTTTCATAAGTCTCCAAGTGATTGAAAACAAAAAACAACATCAAGCCTATAGCCACGGCACCGATAATGAGCCCGTAGAGTAAAAAACTCAACTGAAAGTTGATGGACGCTTTTCCGTTTTTATCACAAAAATCTGATTTTTCCTTAAAAAGAATCCAAAGAATTAAGGGAAAAATTAAATTTCCAAAAGGGAAAAAATATTTACCCAATGCGGAAAAGTGCATGAGCGAGGCTGTATTTTTTTGATTGGTATCTAACATTTTATTATCATTTTTATTTGACTATGCAAATATATATCCATTAAACACTACTATGCAACACAAAGTACCATATTTTAATAAAATATTAACATTTGAGTATCGAAAAATCGTTACTTAATGGTGACCTTTACAGTAAATCAATTAAAAGGAAAAATAATGAATACCGTAAGAGCTATTGGCGCTACAAGCGCAGAAGCACCCTTAGACACTTTAGACATCGAACGCAGAAATCCGGCTGCCGGAGATGTAGAAATTGAAATTCTATATTGTGGGGTTTGCCACTCAGACATTCACACAGCCAGGGGTGAATGGCCCGGAACGATTTACCCGGTTGTTCCCGGACACGAAATTGTTGGCAAAGTAACCCGTGTAGGCGAAGCAGTTCGAAAATTCAAAGTCGGTCAAACGGTTGGCGTAGGCTGCTTTGTAGATTCCTGCCAAAGTTGCCACAATTGCCGTGAAGGATTGGAACAATATTGCGAAGCGGGCGTTACAGCCACCTACAATTCGCCATCTCGGGTAGAAAAGACCATCACAAAAGGCGGGTATTCTACGCATATTGTTGTCAGAGAAGAATTTGTACTCAGCGTTTCAGATAAGTTACCTTTATATGCAGTTGCACCTTTGCTTTGTGCAGGTATTACTACCTATTCACCACTTCGTCATTGGAAAGTAGGCAAAGGACATCAGTTGGCTGTTTTGGGACTCGGTGGTTTGGGACACATGGCTGTAAAACTTGGCGCCAGTATGGGTGCGGAAGTAACTGTACTCAGCCGTTCTGAAAGCAAGCGCGCCGATGCGCAGAAACTTGGCGCACACCAATTTGAACTGACCACAAATCCGGAAGCAAAGGAAAACCTCAGCAATCGTTTTGATTTTATCATAGACACCGTTTCTGCTTCACATGACTATAACGAATACCTGCCCATGTTGAAAACCAACGGAGTGATGATTGTTTTGGGTGTGCCGCCGACACCCAGCGAGTTGCATGCAACGCAACTGATTTTCGGTCGCAAAACCTTGGCCGGATCTTTGGTGGGTGGCATCAGAGAAACACAAGAAATGCTGGATTACTGCGCGGCACATGGCATTGTTTCGGATGTGGAGATGATTCGGGCTGATCAAATCAACCAAGCATATGAACGTACCATTGCGGGAGATGTCAAATACCGATTTGTAATTGACATGGCGAGCCTAAAGGTGTAATGCACTTTTTAACTGGGAATGATGCTCAGGGAATACCCCATTAGAAGCACTCATTCCCTTTCCGAAAAATACTGATAATCTGTAAGGATGGTTTCTACAAAATCGATTGGCTTCATATCTGTTTTAATCTGAAGCATTTCCGTGATTTTATGATGCAATTTCACGATGACATTGTGATTTCCTTTCGCCTTGGCGTTGTAATATATTTTACGAATATTAAGCGCATCCTGATCTTTGAGTCCGCCCGCTTCTAAAAAAACAGGTTGATAGTTGCTGTCCGGCACAATTTTAGAAAATTTTTCCAAGGAAGGCGGTCTGTACAATCCTTCTTTGATAACTGCTGTTCCTGCTGCCAAATCACCCAAACGCTGGCCTTTCCCACCAACCATAATCATCAATACGGCCAAACCACCACTGCTAAGCAGTATGTCGAGAATACGCAACAACCATCTGATCAAATAATTTGAAAAAGCGGGTTGGGTGCCGTCGCGTTTTACGACACGAATGTTCAATGCCATTTTACCAACCGTTTGCCCGTTAAAAAAAGTTTCCAACAGCAAAGAATACAACATGATAGGCAGTGTAAGTACAAATGTGAGCCAATAGTGATCGGAAAAACTACCTTGCATGTTGATGAGTATAAAATACACAAAAACCAAATAATAGATAAAAATAACCAGGAGATCTATGATAAACGCCAACACCCGGTCGCCTATTCCGGCCACTTGCTGAGAAATCTGAATATTTTGCGCCGTTTCTATTTGAAAAGAGTCCATATTTTATTTTCTTTGGGGTAAATTTACACAAATGCGCGAAGCATTGTTTGTCAAACAAAATAAAGACAAATGGCTCAAATTTGAAAATGCCTTGTCTCATAAAATGCAAACCGATCCGGTTACGCTCGGCGAGTTGTATTTGGAAGTGACCGACAACCTGAGTTTTGCCCAAACTTTTTATCCCCATTCAGACACCACGCGCTATTTGAATCAACTCGCAATTTCGGCACATCAAAAACTCTACAAAAACAAAAAAACAGACCGCTGGAGGCTCCTCAGATATTGGGTCGAAGACTTTCCGCTCGAAATTTACAAACAGCGCCGTTACCTGCTCATCTCGCTCGTCGTGTTTTTATTCTTCAGTTTTGTAGGTGTGTATTCGGCTGCCGAAAAATCTGATTTCGTCAGAGGCATTCTAGGCGACAGTTATGTAAATATGACTTTGCAAAATATTGAAAACGGCGATCCAATGGCTGTTTACAAACAGTCTCAAGAGATAGACATGTTTTTGGGCATCACTATCAACAATATCCGCGTCGCTTTCATTGCTTATGTTTTTGGCATTTTGCTGGGTATAGGCTCTCTACTTGTTATCATGCAAAACGCCATCATGTTGGGCAGTTTTCAGTATTTTTTTTACGAAAAAGGCCTGTTATGGGAATCTGCACGAACCATTTGGATACACGGCACCATTGAGATTTCTGTTATTATTATTGCCGGTGCTGCAGGTTTGCTCACCGGAAGCAGTCTGTTTTTTCCCGGCACCTATTCACGTCTCGATGCGTTTATGAAAGGGGTTAAATCGGGCTTGAAAATTGTCGTCAGTACCATACCTTTGTTTGTTGTTGCCGGTTTTCTGGAGGGATTTGTGACCAGACATACAGAGATGCCCGATGCATTGGCTGTTTTTATTATTGGTGCTTCCATTTTTATTATTATTTACTATTACGCGATTTATCCTGTGAAAGTGTATCGAAAATTTAAAACCAAACCAAATCATGATTAATTTTTATAAAGAAAGAAATTTTGAAAGTCTTTTTTCAGATACTTTCCGATTTATTCGTCAAGAATTCAAACCTTTTCTTACCACAATTTTGAAAATTACAGGGCCTTGGCTAGTCTTATTGTTGATTGGCTATGTGGGTTATTCTTACAGCATGGGCGATTTCTTAGATAATGTACTTGCCACATACGAAGAAGTGACGCCTATACAAGGTATTGTCAGCATCATCGTTATGGCGGTGGGTGCGGTGGGTGCCTATGTGTTGGCACAAGCATCTGTGCTTTATTACATCGATTCGTACAATCGAAATGAAGGTACGGCTGTATTTGAAGAAGTCAGCCGCAATGCATATCAGTATTTTTTTAGCTTTTGGGGCTTGGGATTTGTAACCGGAATTCTTTTTATGATTGGTTTTGTTTTTTGTATTATTCCGGGCATTTACTTATGGGTGCCGCTCACATTGAGCTTTCCGGTCTTGGCCTTTCAAAAGAAAGGCGTGTTTGAGTCTGTAGGTTATACTTTCACGCTCATAAAAGATGAATGGTGGAACTCTTTTGGGTTTTTATTTGTATTGGTGCTATTGCTTAGCATCGCCGGATCGGCTTTCAGTATCCCTACCATCATCTACTCATTTGCCAAGATGTTTACCGGAGGCGAATTGGACCCTGAAAATGTCGCCGATTTGTCTAAAGACTATATTTATATCACGCTCAATACGTTGGGTTTGGTTTTGCAATTCGTACTCAATTTTGCCAGCATTGTGGGTGGCGCATTTCTCTACTTTAGCCTTCAAGAAAAAAACACGCAAACCGGCACACTTTCTGAAATTGATAAACTCGGCAGTTGATGGTGCGATTTTTCTTTTTGCTGTTTTGTTTGGGAACTTCTATCCGAGGAATCTCGCAAGACATTGCGCCCAAAGCCAAACAAGAAATCAGCGAAGAAAATCTTGCGTCTTACAGAACTGACAGCGATTTCGACTACGAAACCACTGATGGTGTCAGTTGGTTTTCCCTATTTACGGAATGGCTCAAAACACAATTAATGCGCTTGTTGGAAAGTATTTTTGGCAACCGTTTGTCCGAAACTTTTATCGATGTTTTTTTTACCATTTTGCCTTATTTGTCCCTAATTATATTACTTTATATAGTGTATAAATTGGTCATCAAAGGGCGATTGAGCCCTTATGAGACTTCGCAAAAAAGTAATAGCTATGCAAGCCTGCACGACGACGAGCACCTGATTCTAAATGCAGACCTCAAAACCCTAATTCAACAAGCCATTCAGGAACAAAATTTTCGTTTGGCCCTGCGGTATTCCTATTTAAACACCATCAAAACCCTTTCAGAAAAAGGGTTGATAGAACGACAACCTCACAAAACAAACTCAGACTATATACGGGAGTTGAAGTCTGCAACATTGGCTGACGGTTTTTCCTCAATCACCCGATGGTACAATTTTGTATGGTATGGCCAATTTGACATCTCGGAAACCCAATTTTCCGAACTCAGTCCTACGTTTCGCCAACTTGAAAATTCAAACCCAAGCAGATGAAACGCCTATGTAACATATTGATTTGCAGTAACCTGATCGCTATATGGCGTTCCATAGCTATGCTGAGCGCAGTCGAAGCATGACCGTTGAAAATAAATAATTATTGACACATGAAATTCAACAAATTTAACATAGCGATTGGTTTGGCTGCCTTTGTGGGTTTGGTGCTGATATTGGGTACAAACGAAAACAAAGTCAACTGGTTTGCCTCTTATGCCTCACATCATAAAATTCCTTACGGCACTTTTGTCTTCAAAGAATTGTTACAACAAAAAGTAGATGCTTTAAATTTTAGAGAGATAAGCATCCCCCCTTTTGAATTTTTAAAGAAAGATTCGCTGGCTACCGGCACTTATCTGTTTATCAATACAGACATCCCGCTGGGCGAAGACGAAGCAAATGTGCTACTCGATTGGGTGTCAAAAGGAAATACACTTTTTATAGGCGCGCAACGGATTAGCAAAACCATCACAGACACACTCGGTATAAAAGAGAAATTGGTGGTTGACTCCGAAAATTTTTTCAACGAACACGCCTACAATTTATATTTTCCCGAGCTAAAATCGGATAGTTTGTTTTGGTTTGACCAATATAAAGACAACTACTTCTTCACCGAAGTAGATTCGGGTGTCGTCGCTTTGGGTTATACGGATTTCCGAAAAGATACCGATTCGCTGATTACCGACAGGCCCAATTTTATAAAAGCAAATTTTGGCAAAGGGAACATACTCATGCTCACCGCTCCTGAGGTTTTTACCAACTATTTTATCCTAAAAAACAGCAACAAAAATTACACAGCCGGCGTCATATCATATATCGATTTCACAAAACCATTGCTGCTCGATGCCTATTACAAAAACGGCAAAATACAATACGCATCTCCCTTGTATGTTTTTCTCGAAAACGAAAAATTGCGGTGGGCATATTATTTAATCTTAGGTTTACTCTTGGTTTTTATCGTTTTTGAAGGCAAGCGTAAACAGCGATGGGTGGCTATCGTACAACCCTTGCAAAACCAAACAGTTTCATTTATACACACCATCACTTACAACTTTTTTAACCAAAAAAACAATACGGAAATCGCGCGTTTAAAAACCAAACATTTTATGTATTTTCTGAGAGAGAAACTCTTACTGGAAAAACCGATACAAGACCCGCAATTTGCATCGCAACTGGCCGAAAAAACATCGATGCCCACAACATTGGCAGACAAGCTCTACCGACTGCTGATCGACGTAGAGGACAAAAAATCAATTACAGAAACACAACTCAAAGAATTAGATAAACTCATAGACACCGTAAAAAAAACACATCATGGAACACGAAAATCCTCAATTTGAGAACCGCACAGACCTAAGCGAATTGCAACAGGCCGTTGCAGATATAAAACAAGAATTACACAAAATCATAATTGGGCAGGACCATTTCATCGAATTGTTGTTGGTTGCGCTCATTGCGGACGGACACGTACTCATAGAAGGCGTGCCGGGCATTGCCAAAACCATCACAGCCAAACTCTTTGCCAAAACCCTCAAAACCGATTTTAGCCGTATCCAGTTCACCCCCGATTTGATGCCGTCTGACGTGTTGGGAACCTCTGTGTACAACCAGCAATCCAATGAATTCGAACTAAAAAAAGGGCCTATATTTTCCAATATCGTTTTGATAGACGAAATCAATCGGGCACCGGCCAAAACCCAAGCCGCATTGTTTGAAGTGATGGAAGAACGACAAATCACCATTGACGGCAAAACACAGGCTTTGAAAGCTCCTTTTATGGTTTTGGCTACGCAGAATCCAATTGAACAAGAAGGCACATATGCCCTGCCCGAGGCACAACTCGACAGATTTCTCTTTAAAATAAATGTGGGGTATCCTGACCCCGAAGAAGAAATTGCGATTCTAAAAACACATCAAGAGCGCAAAAACGAAGCAGCGACCGACATCGTCCAAGCTGTACTCAACACCAAGACCATAGCCAAAATAAAAGCCATGCGATTTGATGTACGCGCCGAGCCCAACATGCTAAAATACATCACTGATTTGGTGGTAAAAACCCGTAATCATCCCTATCTCTACTTGGGCGCATCGCCCAGAGCATCCTTGGCCATTATGAATGCCGCCAAAGTGTTTGCCGCTATGGACGGCCGGGATTTTATCATACCGGAAGACGTAAAAAAATGTCTCGCCCCCGTATTGCAACACAGAATCGTACTGAATCCTGAAAAAGAAATGGAAGGCTTTAAACCCGAACAAGTTATCGATATGATTGTAAAATCTGTAGATGTACCCCGTTGATACCCGCTATATATGGATGAGTTGAAGGAATTTTTAGATGAAAAAGCAGCGTTGTACAACCAGCCCAAATTTATCACATCAGATCCTATACAAATTCCGCGCGCCTATTCGATCAAGCAGGATATTGAAATTTCGGGATTTCTGACGGCCACCATTGCTTGGGGCAATCGTACGTCTATCATCAAAAATGCGCACAAAATGATGCAACTCATGGAAAACAGTCCGTATGATTTTGTGATGCATCACCAAAAACAAGATTTACAACCCCTGTCTTCTTTTGTACATCGAACCTTTAACGGCAACGACCTGATTTGTTTTGTACAAAACTTAAAAAAATTTTACCTCCGATTTTCATCTATGGAAGATGTTTTCTTGGCCAATGCAACTTCCGAAAGTCTGCAGCCGTCCATTCACGCCTTTAAACAAGTGTTTTTTAATACAGACTACGCCGGTCGCTCGCAAAAGCACGTATCCGATCCGTTAAAGGGATCTGCCGCTAAGCGCATCAATATGTTTTTGCGATGGATGGTTCGGCAAGACCGACGTGGCGTGGATTTGGGAATCTGGAACCGACTCAATGCCGCACAACTTTCTTGCCCACTAGATGTACATTCAGGTAATGTTGCACGAAAATTAGGCTTGCTTACACGAAAGCAAAATGATGCCAAAGCAGTTTATGAGCTCGACTGTTCATTGCGAAAATTAGATGCGTCTGATCCCGTAAAATATGATTTTGCGCTCTTTGGACTGGGCGTGTTTGAAAAATTTTAAAATCAAAAAAATAGAACAATTAATTGATTTTGAATCACTAAACAGTTTGATAAATCTAAAAGGAAATCTTCGTATCCTTCTATTCAAACCCGTTTGTAAAGCGACACCTCAAATCATGTAAAAAAGTCTTTTCTTTCGCCATAAAACCTACATCAACAAACATTTTTTTATATCTTTACAGTGATGCGTTTTCATCAAAAAAAAAAGTAATTCATAAAATTAAACACAGACGACCATGGCACATATCACACTTAAGGGCAATCCTGTAACTACTAGCGGACAACTCCCCGCCAAAGGCACATCAGCTCCGGATTTTTTATTGGTCAAAAACGATTTATCTACGGTTTGCAAGGCAGATTTCGCAGGTCATTTTTTGGTGCTCAATATTTTTCCGAGCATAGACACCGGCACTTGCGCAGCATCTGTGCGCGCTTTTAACCAAAAAGCTTCTGCACTTAGCCATACCAAAGTACTATGCGTTTCCCGCGATTTGCCTTTTGCGCAAGCCCGTTTTTGTGGAGCTGAAGGCATCAATAATGTGGATACAGTTTCAGATTTTAGATCGGGTACTTTTGGCAAAGCCTACGGTCTTGAAATTACAGACGGTCCGCTCAAGGGTTTACATTCGCGTGCTGTGGTGGTCATCAATCCGGACGGAAATGTGATTTATACCGGGCAAGTGGGCGAAATTGTTGACGAACCCAACTACGAAGCGGCTTTAGCGGCTTTAGAATCGTGATATGAATTTTGTCCGTTTCGTCAAAGGTCGCTTGAAGAGTTTTGTCTATGCGGCAAGAGGCGCTTACATTCTCATAAACACCGAACACAGCGTAATGGTTCAAGTGGTGGTAGCGGTTGCTATCACCCTAATGGGTTTTATATTTAAAATCAGTCAAACCGAATGGATTTTACAAACCCTTGCTATTGGCTTGGTCATTGGCACAGAAGGTTTGAACACCGCTATAGAAAAAATAGCCGACTTTATTCATCCGGACTACAACGATAAAATAGGTACTATCAAAGATGTGGCTGCCGGTGCTGTTTTTGTGGTTGCCGTTTGTGCCGTTGCCATTGGCATGATGATTTATTTGCCAAAATTTTTCTAAGTATCTAGCCTAGTGTTCGCTGGTTCGTAACGGCAAAATATCATTTCGACAGAAACGCTTCAATTTTCTCCGCTGAGATGCCTGCATTTTTTATTGAATCGCCTACGGAAATACCACCTCTATAGTTTCCACCTAAAAAGATGCCTGGGAATTTTTCTTCAAAAGCATCAAAATAACGTTCGTTTTCTATGTATCCCAAATTGTACTGAGGAATGGCGCTTTCCCACATCTTATGGTTTTCGAATACCGGCGCATTTTCAATTTTCATAAGCGATTCAAATTCTTGTCGCACGCGCTTTTTGATACTTTCTACTTCTTCGTGAAGTATTTCAGGCGATCTGGCGCCGCCCACAAACAAGGTGAAAACGGCATGGGTATTGTCGTATCTATCCGGGAAAATTACTGAATTCCAAATAGCACCTAAAAAAGATTTTTTCTCTTTTTCGGGTATCAAAAAACCAAATCCATCTAGAGCCTGCCCAATATCGGTTTTTTTGTATGCCAAAACATAAACCAAAACGGGCGGATAGACAATACTTCTGAAAATTGCTGACAGTTGGGTGTCCAAATGCTCAAAGACAGATGCAGCCAAATGAGCCGGTATGGTAGAAAGAATGATATTTGCATTGAGCGACAGTTCTTTGCCTTCTTTTAGGTATGAAACTTTATAACTATCCGAATCCTGACTTATTTTTAAGAGCTGCGCGCCGTAGTGAATATGCCCATCTAACGCAGCAGCCATTGCATTAGGGAGTGTCTGCACACCATGCTTAAACGAAATCATGGCTGCACTTTGTTTAGATTTTTCTGCGCGTTTCTTTCGCTCGCGTGCGCTCTTAAAAGCACCGACAAACAGACCTCCATATTTTTCCTCCAAGGCATACAACTTCGGAAAAGCAGAGGCCACACTAAGTTTTTCGGGTTTTCCGGCATAGACACCGGCTACAAAAGGGTTTATGGCATAATCCAAAAACTCTTGCCCGAGCCTGCGCTTAACAAAATCGGCGATACTTTGGTAATAGCCATCATGGGATCGGCCTACGAAAGGTTCTTTCAGCAGCCTCAATTTAGCGGCTGTAGAAAACAACCGTGTTTGCAGAAATGCTTTGGCAGAAGTTGGCAACGCGTGTAATTTGTTATCCTTTAAAATATATCGCTTGTTGCCTTTCTCATTGGCATCCAAAAGCTGATCTTCGAGATTGAGGTCTGCGACAAGTTCACGTATAAGCGGAACCGTATCTAAAATGCTATTGGGTCCCAAATCATAAGGAAATTTTTCATCGTTTTCGCTGCGAATACAGCCTCCAACGACATCTCTCTTCTCAAGAATGGTAACGTCAAAACCTTTTTTTTGTAATAAAAAAGCTGTAGTGAGTCCGGATATACCTGCGCCCAAAACCAATATACTGTGTTTACTCATCATCGTCAATTTAAAATGTAAAATTACAAAATCGGAACGGCCCGAACTATGACAAATGACAGTTCTTTTGGCAATAAAATTTTTGTATTCACACAAATACATCGTAATATTGCAATATACAAATACAACTATGGGACTTACAAAGATTGAATTATTTACAAACGCTCAAAATGAATTGGCGCAAGCAGCCAAAGTTTTGGCGCATCCGGCACGTGTGGCTATACTTCAGCATTTGCTAAAAGCCAATGCCTGTATCAACGGCGACTTGGTTCAGGAATTGGGATTGGCACAACCAACCGTCAGCCAGCATCTGCGTGAACTAAAAGAGATCGGGCTTATTCAAGGAACCATCGATGGCGTATCGGTCAACTACTGCATACAACCGAATCGGTGGAGAGAATTACAGGTGCTTTTCGATCAGTTTTTCAATCAATATCCTTATACCAATCAAACAGATTGTTGTTAGACACTATATTATGAAAAATCCATGTAAAAACGCATTGATGGGAGATCTGAACCGATTCGTAGTTGACCTTGCTAGTGAAAAAATATCGGAGAACAGAGAAGAAACCCTGCAAACTTTAGTCGATTATATACAACTTAAAATCGACAGTAAATCCACCGTAAAACTACATTTTATCTGTACACACAATTCCCGAAGAAGCCAGTTGGCACAGATTTGGGCACAAACGATGGCTTATCATTTCGGTTTAGAAATCTATTGTTTTTCGGGAGGAGTCGAAGTAACCGCTTTTAACGAAAGTGCGGTAAAAACCCTTATCTGGTCAGGGTTTGAGATTCAAAAGAACGAAATCAAGGACAATCCCGTGTATATGGTTTTTTATGCAAAAGAAAAAAGTCCTATACGCGCATTTTCAAAATTGGTGGATGATGCTATCAATCCTTCTTCTGGTTTTGCGGCCATCATGACTTGCACACATGCCGATGAAAATTGCCCTGTTGTGCACGGTGCTGAGATGCGCATCCCAGTGAGGTATGACGACCCCAAAGCTTTTGACGACACACCTGAAGAAGACCAAAAATACAAGGAATGCTCCAAGCAAATCGCATCCGAAATGTACTGGGTTTTTTCGAGAATAAAATTCTGAATTTTAGATTGTAACTCAATGCCCAAAACTTAATTTATCAAAAACCATGAAGCACTTAAGTTTTTTAGACCGTTTTCTCACCCTCTGGATTTTCACAGCTATGGCTCTTGGCGTGGCAATCGGATATTTGTATCCCTCATCGGCTGATGTTATCGACTCTTTTAGTAGAGGCACTACCAACATTCCTATCGCCGTGGGATTGATTTTGATGATGTATCCACCTTTGGCAAAAGTTGATTACAAACTGTTGCCTAAAGTTTTTACAAACATCAGAATACTATCTATTTCATTGATTTTGAATTGGATAATAGGGCCGATTCTCATGTTTTTTTTGGCAGTAGTCTTTTTGCAAGACTACCCCGAATACATGGTTGGTCTTATATTGATTGGTCTTGCCAGGTGTATTGCCATGGTATTGGTTTGGAACGATTTGGCTGAGGGCAGTAGCGAATACGCTGCCGGGTTGGTGGCCTTAAACAGTATTTTTCAAGTATTTTTTTACAGCTTTTACGCTTGGATTTTCATTACAATTCTCCCGCCATATTTCGGTTTTGAAGGCGCATTGGTTGAAATTTCGATTGCGACGATTGCAGAAAGTGTTGCCATCTATCTCGGCATTCCTTTTTTGATGGGACTTTTAAGCCGATTGATTTTAATAAAATTAAAGGGTGATACCTGGTATAAAAGCAAATTCATTCCTATGATTTCTCCGCTAACGCTGATTGCTTTGCTGTTTACAATCGTGGTGATGTTTTCACTCAAAGGCGAATTAATTGTCCAAATTCCAATGGATGTATTAACCATCGCCGTTCCATTGTTAATCTACTTTGTTGTGATGTTTTTTATTGGATTTTTTGTAACCAAAGCAAGTGGTGCCGCATATGACAAAAATGTAGCTGTAGCCTTCACGGCAGCCGGGAACAATTTTGAGTTAGCCATTGCAGTTGCCATCGCTGTTTTCGGACTGAACTCCGGTCAGGCTTTCGCGGGAGTCATCGGACCTTTGGTAGAGGTGCCTGCACTCATTTTACTGGTCAGGGTAGCGTTTTGGTTAAAAACAAAACATGTTCCATAAAAAGATGAAGCCAAGATTATTTCTTGCTTATGTGGGTGAATATTCAAAATCGGCAACAATATATTGATACCCATCTTTGAACAAAAGAGCTTGTAGGTTGTAAGAAAAGCTGTGGAAATTAAATTCCTAAAGCCAAAATGTTGAATAGTTATATAATTGAACTATTTTGTTCTAAATAATATCTTTTTAGTTCAAGATTTGTTAAAACACAGCGGAATATAAGAAGTTTTTACTGATTCGATTTTACCTCATAAACACCCCCTTTGTTAAGGCCTAAAAAAATACGGTCTTGATTGCCTTCAGAAATCAAAACCATGTCCTCGACCCCGCCAAAACTTTCTTCTTTAAAATGGTCTTGTAGCCAAGTCGCCCCCTTATCGTTGCTGTAATAGAGAATTAAGGGCTGTGGCTCATCTGTTTTAAGCCATCCTGCGGCATAAACTCTGTTATTATTTTGCTCATTAATTCCAATGCCGTTAAAGAACCTTGCACTTTCATGTTCATCAATTAAAGTCTCCCAAGATTGACCGTTAGAGGATGTACGAATTAAAGCTCCTTCAAAACCCACATAAATATTTTGAGGTGTAAGGTTATCAAATACAATTTTTTTTGGTGTGGTCGGATTAGGCACCAAATCCAACCATCTGTTTGTTTCCGTTCTATTTTCAAGTTTTACCAAATAGCCGTCTTCAATTGCACCCTGCCCGCCCAACCAAATTTCGTTAGGTTTTGATGGGTTTATTCCCACCATGGATGTTGCTCTGGCAAATACATCCCATTCGCCCCAAATAAGAGTCCAGTTAAAACCACCATCTAGTGATTCAGCAACCACATAATTGCTTGTTGCAAAAATCACATCTGTTGACTCTGATGGTTTTAAAAACTTCCATACTATATGTGGGTCTATGCTACCACCTCCAAAATTGGTTTCCATGACCTCCCAATTTTGCCCACCATTATTTGTAGATACAATTTGTATAATCGTTTCATCTTGAAAATCCGCCACAGACGCCAATAATTTTTCGTCATCAAGCAAAAGGAAATCTTCAATGTTTAATCCCTGAAGTCCTATTGGTATAAATGGTTCTTCGGTGTCTATGTTCTTTCTAAACAAGCCGATTTCGGTAGCAGCATAAAGTAAATTCCCACGTAGCCTCAGGCTATTTACTTTCAGGCCATCCAAACCTATTTTTTCCCATATAAAAACATTACCGATGCCGGAGTCAGGGTTGGAGTCGTCACTTGCACAAGAGTATGAACCTAAAAGAGCAGTGAATAATATCATTTTAGCTACCTTGATGGAGTTTTTCATAATAGTGTATAAATATTTGATTTTTTTAAGTTTTTTTTATTTTGTTTGATGAAAACAAATTGATAAAATTGAGGTACTATGATAATTAGATTAGATTCATATATAGGCAATTACAAGTTTTAAATGTTTAAATTTCTATAGATTGGATAGCATCTTCTCAACACACAATCTGTCTTTCATTGAAAGTTTCATTTGTTTTGATTACACAAAAATTGACCTTGATGTATATCCCTATTTTAAAATGTCAAATAAATGCTTTAGAGCGAATTGTGTATGAAGATTCACCATAATACCTTGTAAGTTCTCTTTAAAACATCAATTGAAAGCATCAATGGTATTGTGATTTGCCAATATTCTCGTCAATTTCTTGTTTGTGCCTTATGAAAACATAATGTAAAAAAACCTTCGATTACTTAACCTACTGCTTGATTGCACGAAACAATCCTGTATCGTTTATACAAAATTAAATACATCATAATAAATAACGAAGCTAATAATTTAAACAAAATCATTCATAAAAGAATCATTTGATACTCTAATTCCTGATTTATTTAGCTTAATAAGACAAAATTAATTGATTCGGAACAACAAAAAATAACCTAGGTTATTAATTCATAATCTCTCGCCTAATCCTACTAAGACTTTCGGGGTAGATACCTAAATAATGTGCTAACTTTTTAACTGGCAATCTCTTGATTAATTCAGGATGGCTATAAAATAAATCCTTATACATTTCTGCAGAAGATTTTCGATGTATATCCTTCTGTTTTTTTATCAGTTTTAAAAGAAACGATCTGTACTCGTGTTTCATTAAGTTACTAGCCAACAGAGACGTTTCAGACACTTTTTCCAATTCTTCAAAGTCAACGTATTCCAATTCACAGTTGGTCACACAACTCAACTGCACGTCTGAAGGTGCTTTATGATAAAATGAAGACAATACGGACACAAAAGTGTTTTCGGTGTGAAAATAGAGAATACGCTCCTTGAAATCATCAGTCAAAAAAGACAGTTGGGCTATGCCCGAATTGATAAAATATAAGTTCTTTTCATATTGACCGTAATCCGTAATAATCCCGCCCCTTTTAAGACTCATTTTTTTGATTTGGAATGGTAGACCATTGGATTCTAAATGAGGGTCAATATACTTTCGAATATAATCTTCTATACTCATACAAACTTTAGTTTATTCGGCGGTTTGTCAAAATTTTTCTGCAAAACTTACAAATCATCTCATCCTTCTATAATCTCTCTATCCAAATGAAAAGCATTAAACGATACTTTATATTTTTCTGCTCCAAAGAGACACCTGATGCCTGTCATCATATCCTCAATTAGTATGTTTAAACTATTTGGCGTGACAACCTCCTGATCATTTTGTAGGTAAGATAATATGCGCTCCGTTAGACTTTTGTTGCGACTGAACAAGTAAAGAAAAATCAAATTGAGTATTCCAAATTATCTTCTACATCTATGAGGCAAAATTTTAGAGCCAAATATTTAGTAAAGGCATACCCCCGCACGTCTGTGCAGTGGGCTTGTTCTCTATTATATGCATAAGACTGAGGATACTGTTGCAATCCTATAATCGTACAGAGGGTTACCTCCAAATCCAGATGTGGAAAATCATCAAAGTATACCTTGATTCAAAAAACGACATAGACCATTCATTAAAATATACCTGCCCCAATTTAATTCTAAAAAAAATTAAACACCGACTGTGTTCATAACTGTGATTGAAAGAAGTGTCTATTTTATAAGATTTTATTTAATAAAAAACTTAGCTGCACGCTTCGCGACTTTTCGGGACGAACTGCCCCGCATTTATAAAATCGGCAACAATATATTGATACCCATCTTTGAACAAAAGAGCTTGTAGGTTGTAAGAAAAGCTGTGGAAATTAATCCCGCTAAAAAGCAAG
>Ga0180009_10003255_pt1 | contig 18575 bp, 17 predicted proteins | sample OS_PC_MetaG_FD_123537 | JGI IMG/M metagenome (GOLD analysis project Ga0180009, IMG submission 123537) | Groundwater microbial communities from the Aspo Hard Rock Laboratory (HRL) deep subsurface site, Sweden - OS_PC_MetaG | ecosystem: Environmental > Aquatic > Deep subsurface > Groundwater... | reverse complement strand
TTTTACGATATCACTCTAGAGAGCCTTACTGTCAGGTCACTTAAGCGATAATCTTGATAATAACTCCTGCTCCTACCGTGTGTCCACCTTCCCGAACAGCGAACCTCAAGCCCTCCTCAAGGGCTACCGGCACAATAAGCTTCACGGTCATCTTGGTGCTGTCTCCCGGCATAACCATCTCAACACCGGCAGGGAGCGCTACTTCGCCGGTTACGTCTGTCGTCCCGATATAAAACTGCGGGCGGTATCCGGTGAAGAATGGTGTATGGCGACCACCTTCTTCTTTGGCCAATATATACACCTCTGCTTCAAACTCTGTATGAGGTTTGACGCTTCCCGTGGCTGCCAAAACCTGACCGCGTTCCACTTGATTCTTTTCTATTCCTCGCAGAAGTACCCCGATATTATCCCCCGCCAAGCCTTCATCAAGAATTTTGCGGAACATCTCAACGCCGGTGACCACCGTCGACTGTGTGGGTTTAATACCGACAATCTCAATCGTTTCATTGACCTTTACCTTACCGCGCGATACACGGCCGGTGACTACCGTTCCACGCCCCTTGATAGAAAAGACATCTTCTATGGGCATAAGGAATGGCTTATCCAAATCTCTTTTTGGTTCGGGTATATAGTCATCCACTGCTTTCATAAGCTCGTTAATGCTCTTTTCTGCTTCTGCTTCTCCCTGTAGCGCTTTTAAGGCTGAACCGCGTATGACCGGCACCTTATCTCCCGGAAAATTGTATTTGGTCAGAAGTTCACGCACTTCCATTTCTACCAAATCCAGAAGCTCCTTATCCTGCACCATGTCAACTTTGTTCATAAAGACGACAATTGCCGGAACGTTGACCTGTTTGGCAAGAAGGATGTGCTCGCGGGTTTGCGGCATCGGTCCGTCCGGAGCCGATACGACAAGAATGGCCCCGTCCATCTGCGCAGCACCCGTAATCATGTTCTTGATGTAATCTGCGTGACCCGGAGCGTCTATGTGAGCATAATGCCTTTTCGCTGTTTCGTACTCCGAGTGGTGGATGTTGATGGTAACGCCCCTCGCTTTTTCCTCCGGCGCATTATCTATCTCCTCATATTTCAAAGCTTTTGCCATGCCGGCTTTCGCAAGAACATGAGTAATTGCTGATGTAAGAGTGGTTTTGCCATGATCGACATGACCGATGGTACCGATGTTTAAATGCGGTTTAGTCCGCGCAAACTTTTGCTGATCAGCCATAAGCCCTCCTTAATTAACAAACAATAACAATACCCTCAACGTTTTCTCGTTGCTTGAAGCATTCTACCATACGCTATGAGGTTTTTGCAATGATCTTTTCCTGAATGTTCTTCGGCACTTCCTCGTAATGGCTGGGTTCCATATAATACGTAGCCCTTCCTTTTGACATACTTCGGAGTGTCGTCGCATAACCGGCAAGCTCGGCAAGCGGAACAAAAGCGATAATAATTGTTACCATCCCACGTTTTTGCGTTCCTTGGATCTGCGCGCGTTTGGCTCCAAGATCGCCTATAATATCTCCCATAAATTCATCGGGGGTCGTCACTTCTACCTTCATGATAGGCTCCAAAAGCGTAGGCTGAGATTGTTTCACAGCATGCTGAAGAGCCATGCTTCCGGCAATCTTGAATGCAATCTCCGAACTATCTACGTCATGGTACGAGCCGTCATAGAGAGTAACCGTCAGGTCCACCATGGGATAGCCTGCTAAAACACCATTTTCCGAAGCTTCCTTCACTCCTTTTGCGATAGCAGGAATGAACTCTTTGGGTATTGCTCCGCCTTTTATCGCGTCCACAAATTCATACCCCTCACCACGGCCTTTAGGTTCAACCCGCAGGAAACAGTGTCCGTATTGGCCCCGACCTCCGGACTGGCGTATATATTTCCCTTCTCCTTCTGCCGATTGTCGAATGGTTTCTTTGTACGCAACTTGAGGAGCGCCAACGTTGGCCCCGACTTTAAACTCACGTTTCATCCGATCTACTATAATCTCCAGATGAAGCTCTCCCATACCCCAAATTATGGTTTGATTGGTTTCTAAATTGCTTTTGATTTTGAATGTCGGGTCTTCCTCGGAAAGCCTTTGGAGTGCATACCCCATCTTTTCCTGATCGTTTTTGGTCTTGGGCTCTATAGCCAGAGATATGACCGGATCCGGAAACGTAATTTTTTCCAGAACGATCGGCTTGTCATGGTCGCATAGAGTATCACCGGTTGGGGTATCTTTGAGACCTACAACTGCTACAATCTCCCCTGCGTACGCTTCTTTAATTTCTTCTCTTTGGTTAGCATGCATAAGAAGGAGTCTCCCGACACGCTCCTGAATCCCTTTCGTCGGATTGAACCTATAAGAACCCGAAGCGAGCTTCCCCGAATATAAACGTACGTATGTCAGCTTCCCTACATGAGGATCGATTTGAATCTTAAACGCCAAACCGGAAAATGCTTCATTGTTGACACGCCTGCGTGTTTCTTTCGTCCCTGTCTTTGGATTTATACCTTCAACAGGCTTTAAGTCCAGAGGAGACGGAAGATAGTCAACTACGGCATCCAATAAAAGCTGTACCCCTTTGTTTCGTAAGCTTGATCCTGCATAGATCGGGACCAGCTGGTACGAAATGACTGCTTTCCGAAGCGCAATTTTGAGTTCTTCTATCGCGGGTTCCGTGCCGTTTAAGTATTTTCCCAAAAGAACGTCGTCTGTTTCCGAAATACGTTCAACAAGGAGGTGGCGTTGCTTTTCTACATCTTCTTTGAGATTGTCGGGTGCAGTATCGGTGACATCAAACTTTGCCCCCATCTCATCACTGCCCCATATACACACTTTGCGCGTCAGAAGATCGATAACGCCTTTAAATTCATGCTCCCTGCCGATAGGAACAACCTTCGGCGCAGTATGCGCACCGAGACGCTCTTCTATAGATTTAATTGTCGCATAGAAATCGGCACCGATTTTATCCATCTTATTGATAAAACACAGGCGGGGAACGTTGTACTTGTCCGCCTGATGCCACACGGTCTCCGACTGACTCTGCACGCCCTCCTCCGCATCAAGAACCGTAATGCCGCCGTCAAGGACCCGAAGAGACCGTTCTACTTCTGCTGTAAAATCCACATGACCGGGAGTGTCGATGATATTGAAGCGATATCCGTTCCAGAATGTTGTTGTTGCCGCTGACACTATCGTGATGCCCCTCTCCTTCTCCTGCTCCATCCAATCCATTTGGGTAGTGCCCTCGTCGATGTTGCCGATTTTGTACGTCCTTCCTGTATAGTAAAGGATGCGCTCGGTCGTTGTGGTTTTTCCGGCGTCGATATGGGCAATGATGCCGATGTTACGCACCTTTTCCAGGGGTACGTCACGGTCCAATGTCAATTTGGTTTGTGGTGATGCCATAAAATATTAAAAACTGTCCCACCAAGCCGGCGGAACAGCCATGCTTCTTTCCTCCTCATTGTACTAAAAAGGCAACGCGTTGTCTAGAATTCGCCCTTCAGTGAGGTTGTACGCTGGAGAGTCAATCCAGTATTCTAAAATCATCCCCCTCTAAAGACACTTCGGTTGACTCAGTGTAAATAGGCAGGCAACAAACGGGCAAAGTAGTTATTTATGAAATCAAAATTACCAAAACCGTGCCTAAAAGAGAACCGTCCCCTCGTATAGTAAATAAATGGACAGCAAGGGATAAGATAACCCGTTATTATTTCAATGTTGCAGAAACTTTATTCGGGGCAATCATATTTGCAGTTATTTCTGCAGCGTTTCGGGGAACATTAGCATAATCTAATAAAGATTCTGCTTTTTGCCATAATTTATATTCATAATCAACCACTGCTAAATCTAAAGGGCAACCAAGCAGTACCGGAGTGGATGGATCAGGTGGTTTAAGAGACATCGTAGTAACGTCAACTGTTCCTAATTTATAGCAATTTACTTCTGATTGGCCTTCCGTTGGGTTCCCAAATCCGAATAATGTTCCGGCGTGAGGTGGTACTTGCGCAATAACAACAGGATAAGTAGCAAAATTTTAATTGATTAGTGCTAGTAGGCGTTGTTCATAACCGTCAATTTTACCTTTAGGTTGATGTCCCCACTCATAAATATCCGGATTCGGCCTACCTTTAATATTACCAAAATATATAATGACGACTTGTTTATCTCCCGGAATTACTCTAATTTCACGGATAGAACCGTTAAAAGGTAAGGATTCCACAATCGATTTAGATGTTTTGTCTTCTGATGACATATTTTATAAATATCAATTTTTATTATAATAACAATAATTGATACGAAAGGCAACACAGCGCACAGCGCACAGGTCTTTTTTTATCACGTTCAAAAACAAAAAATATTTCTGTATTTTTACTAAGCGGCCGCGTGTGTAATTTACAGATATAAAAATCTTTAGAATATGATATTCAGTTATGAGATTTCTCATTCCCGCTTCTAGAAGTTTCATGCCGGTTGTCGTTGGAAGTAAATTAAAATCGCCACAGAGAATTTTTGCTTCATCTCTTTTAGACAGAAAATCTTTAAAATGAATCTCCAAGGGCTGAAAGCCCTCGGATAGTCGTTTAAGACATTATATACATCTAGTTAAATATCCCTACACCCTCCGGGTGGAATTGATTACACCAGACTTTTCCAAAGAATACGCGCGGCCCACGTGCGGTACGGGGACCACTTTATGCTCATGCGGGAGAGCTTTTGTGGGGAGGGTTCATGGCGCAAACCATAAAACTTTTTCACTGCTTTCCGAAGCCCTAGATCGCCGCAGGAAAATACATCCTCCCTGCCTAATGTAAACATGAGAAACATTTCCGCAGTCCAAGGGCCGATCCCTTTTATCTTTGTAAGCTCCTTGATGACTTCTTGGTCCGTTAATTGGGCTAATTGGTGTAATTGGATGGACTTGGTGACCACTTTTTGGGCAAGGTCTTTGATAAACCGTGTTTTTGACCACGACATGCCGGTTCCACGAAGCGCTTCATCAGAAAGACGGAGAGTATCGTGAGGCGTGACTCTTTTAGGAAGGAATAATTGCCGGAATCGTGCAAATATTATGTCTGCCACTCTTCCTGAAAGCTGTTGGCCGATGATTTCTGTACATAAACCGACGAAATACCGATGGGGCAAGCGAGGTTTAATGTCTTCTACGAGTACGTTCTTTGCCAGGGAATACATGACGGGATCAGCAGATTGAAAATGGTCAACAGCTTCCTGCTTCATGGAAGATTGCATTACCACTTAAAGTGCGCAAACGCTCTGTTCGCTTCAGCCATGCGGTGCATGGTGTCTCGTTTTTTAATCGCTTCTCCCTGATTATGAGAAGCATCGATAAGCTCTGCAGCAAGCTTATCTGAAAATGTTTTGTATTCTTTATTGGAGCGCTTTTTGGCAAAAGCGATAATCCACCGGAGCGCCAAGGCTAAGCGTCTGTCTCCCCGTACTTCCGAAGGGACCTGATACGAAGCTCCCCCAACGCGCCGGGCGTGAACTTCTGTCTTGGGGCCAACGTTAGCAACCGCGGTTTCAAATATTTTAACCGGATCTTCACCTTTCTCTTTGATAAGATCAAATGCACTGTAGACAATCTTTTCGGCTATAGCTTTTTTGCCGCTCTGCATTACCCGGTTAACAAATCTGGTAATAAGCCTACTCCCATACAATGGATCCGTCGGTAATAATCTTTTTGTTGAACGTTTGCCTCTCATAGTCTCAATAAAAGCTAGCTGGCCGCTGCGACAGCGGGAGCTTGTGCACCTGCTTTCGTACCGTAGCGGCTTCGGCCCTTTTTCCTGTTTACAACACCGGAAGCATCGTATTTACCACGGACGATATGATACTTAACGCCGGGAAGATCCGGCACTCTCCCTCCGCGTACCAAAACAATGGCGTGCTCCGTGAGCTCATGACCGATACCGGGAATGTATGCGGTAATCTCCTGCCGGTTGGAAAGCCTGACGCGGGCAACTTTACGAAGTGCTGAATTGGGTTTTTTCGGGGTCATCGTTTTCACGAGTGTCACGACCCCGCGTTTAAACGGCGCATGGAGCTGTTTGGTAACATGATCCTTCGCGTTAAAAAATTTACGAAGCGCGGTCGCCTTGACCTTTTTACTTTTGCGCTTGCGTCCGTATTTGATGAGTTGATTGATCGTAGGCATAACAAGTGTATTGCTTATTAATCTTCGCTAATCACTGCTCTATCCGGCGTCACCGGAATGAGCCTTCCGATGATAACATTTTCTTTAAGACCCAACAAATTGTCTTCTTTTGCGGCAAGGGCTGCGTCCGTCAATACATTGGTCGTTTCCTGAAATGAAGCAGCCGACAACCACGATTCCGTATACAGAGAAGCCCGTGTAATTCCTAAAACAATAATCTGGGCGGTCGCCGGTTCACCACCTTGGGCCAACACACGCGCGTTTTCTTTATGGAATCGCGACCGATCCGTCAACTCGCCCGGCAATAATTCTGTATCCCCGGAGGAATCTGCCCGCACTTTATCGCTCATCTTACGAACAATCGTCTCAAAATGTTTATCGTGTATAATAATTCCTTGTGATTCATAGACCCGCTGAATTTCAGTAATAAGATGTTTTTGAGCACCCTGAAGGCCGCGAATTTGTAATACTTCCTTGATATCTAAATACCCGCTTGCCAATTGCTCACCTGCACCGACCATGTCTCCGTCTTTGACCTTCAGTTCACGCGTCAACGGAATGATATATTCTCTCTCCTCCGGCGGTTTGAGGGCAGTATTTCGGATCCTTACTTTATGCCCTTGTTCCGTCTCTGTAATTTCGACTTTACCGGCAATCTCAGCAATGGGAGAAAGCGTGCGAGGAGTGCGTACTTCAAATAATTCTTCAACGCGCGGCAATCCTTGCGTCACATCAAGACCGACGATTCCTCCGGCGTGGCGAACACGCATAGTCAATTGCGTACCGGGTTCACCAATAGATTGCGCGGCAATAACACCAACGGGCGTCCCGATCTCAACATTCTGCATTGTGGCGTAATCACGCCCATAACACGCGGCACAAATTCCAATTTTGGCTTCGCAGGACAAAAGAGAACGAACAACTGCAGACTCAACACCGTGTTCATCCAGAAGTTTAACGTTTTCTTCAATAAGCATTTCTCCGGCTTTGATAAGCACCTTTTTACTGTTGGGCGCAACTATATCGTTGGCAGCTAACCGCCCGATAACCCGCATCGTAAATGGTGTCTGGCGATCCTCACGCCGAAAAATTTCCCACCCTTGTTTGGTACCGCAATCCGCAATCCTCACAATGACGTCGTGGGCGACATCCACAAGTCTCCTCGTCAAATATCCTGCGTCTGCAGTCTTGAGAGCTGAATCTGTCAGTCCTTTTCTTGACCCTCTGGTACTTGTAACGTATTCAAATATCGAAAGTCCTTCCCGATAATTACTCTTCGTCGGAAGCTCCACTATCTTGCCCAGAGGATCAACAACTAGTCCTTTGATAGCTGACAGTTGCTTCAGTTGATCTTTTGATGCTCTGGCTCCTCCGGAATCAATGATCATCTTCACAGGGTTATTCGCAGGAAGCCTTTCCCATGTAAGGTTGGCGATTCGTTCGGTAATTTCAATCCAAATTTCGTTGGAAAGACGCTTTTTTTCTTCCAGAGTGATAAGTCCCTGCTGATAATTGGAGTCCACTTCTTTAACATTATTTTCCGCTTCTTTGATAAGCTCGTCTTTTTCGGGAACAGACTGATTGTCGAAAACCGATACCGAAAGGCCTCCTGAAACGGTTGCCCCAAAGAAACCGATATCTTTTATCGCATCGATAATTCGGACTACTTCTTCTTTCGTAAAAAGTCGCAGAGCTTTTGTCACAATAGTTTTGACCGTAGACGCTTTTACCGGTTCATTCATATACCCTAGTCCTTTTGGAAGAATTTCGTTAAACATAATCCGACCAACCGTGGTGACAATAAATGCTTTATTGATATACACTTTTATCGGGTCTCTCAACGCAACTTTTTTCACCTGGTATGCATAGATAACTTCTTGAGTGCTTCCGTATGTGGCAAGCGTCTTTTCGTCAATAGGCTCCCTACTGGAATCAATAGTAGTAAGGTAGTAACATCCTAAGACCATTTCTTTGTTTGGAACAGTAATGGGAGAACCGTCGGCTGGCTTAAGTAAATTATGAGTCGGCAACATAAGTTCAACCGCCTCGTGCTGACTCTCGGCGGACAAGGGAATATGCACTGCCATCTGATCGCCATCAAAATCCGCGTTGTACCCGGCGCACACACACGGGTGGATGCGTATAGCAGATCCTTCTATGAGAACCGGGAAAAATGCTTGAATGCCGAGTTTGTGAAGTGTAGGAGCGCGGTTCAGAAGAACCGGATGATTCTTTGTAATTTCTTCCAAAATATCAAATACTTCCGGCGTCCGTCTCTCTAAAACATTTTTTGCGTTCTTTACGTTAGGCGCAATGCCACGCACAATAAGCTCGCGCAACACGAACGGCTTAAACATCTCCAGCGCCATCTCTTTGGGGAGTCCGCATTGTGTTAATTTCAACTCCGGTCCGACTACGATAACTGAGCGTCCGGAATAATCCACGCGCTTTCCTAACAGATTTTGCCGGAATCGTCCCTGTTTGCCCCGCAACATATCAGAAAGAGACCGAAGCGGCGCAATCACTGCCCGCGATGAGGGCCTCTGGGTCGCATCTATCAAACTATCTACCGATTCCTGAAGCATCCGTTTTTCATTTCGAAGAATAATCTCGGGCGCACCCAAGTCCATAAGATGCTTTAATCTGTTGTTCCTGTTGATAACACGCCGATAGAGATCGTTAAGGTCACTGGTGGCAAACCTACCGCCGGTAAGCTGCACCATCGGACGCAAATCCGGAGGTATCACAGGAAGCATAGATACTATAGTCCAAGAAGGAGAAATTTTTGCCTTACGCATGCCATCAACTACCCGCAAGCGCTTGGTTGCTTTGATATGACGTTGTCCCGTTGTTTCATGAATTTCTTCCCGAAGTGTAGCTGCTAATTTAGCTAAATCAACATTCTTAATAACCTCCAAAACCGCCTCTGCGCCCATGCCAACGCTAAAACTGGACACTGCATCGTATTCTGAAAGTCGCAGATATTCATCTTCAGTAATAGTAGCCAGCAGCTTAACACTACGAACAATGGAAATAAGCGAATCACTGATTTCTTTTATTTTCGATTTTTCGATCGAAAACTGCTCATCTAACATCGCTACTTCCTGACGCTCGCGAAGCTGTAATTCTGCTATCGCCAAATCCCGTGCTTCCGGACTGCCAACCTTTTTTTTGACAGATTCCCTTTCTTTCAGCAATTCTTCTTTTTTCTTACTTTTTTCATGTTCATACCGCTTCTCCAGCTCTTCCATGCGCTTGCTCACTGTTTCTTCTATATGGTTGATCGTTTCTTTTTTCTTTTGTTCATCTAGTTTGGTCACCAGATATTGCGCAAAGTAAATTACCGCCTCAAGGGCGCGCGGGCTCACATCTAAAAGAAGCGATAATTTGGAAGGTGCACCTTTGAAAAACCATACATGCGCTACAGGTGCTGCTAAAGAAATATGACCCATGCGTTCACGACGAACTTTGCTTTGCGTTACTTCTACGCCGCATTTATCACAGATGATGCCCCTGTATCTAATCCTTTTATATTTCCCGCAGTAACACTCCCAATCTTTGGTAGGACCAAATATGCGTTCATCAAAAAGTCCATCCTTCTCAGGCTTCAACGTCCGATAATTGATAGTTTCCGGCTTGGTAACTTCGCCATGAGACCATGATTTTATCTCCTCAGGTGACGCTAGCGTCACCTTGAGACCGGAAAAATCTAAAATATTGGCAAATGTTCCCTTTTTATCCATATACTTGTTAACTATACCTATTACGACGAAACAGCTGGGGGTTCCCCCTGCGCTGACACCTTTTTCTCTTGAGTCTGATCCGATGTGCCGATTGTTTTTTGCTTTGTATCTGCGTTTTCGGCTCCTTTATTCTCTTTATCGGTCGGGGCTACTTCATCCGTACGCATCACTGGTTTAGCTACAACCGCACCTGTAGGCACAACGCTCAAACCCAATGCCTGTAATTCCTTCACCAATACTTTAAAAGACTCCGGAACTGTGGATTCGGGAATACTCGTGCCTTTTACAATTGCCTCGAATGCCTTTGCTCTTCCTACTACGTCATCTGATTTTATAGTCAACATCTCCTGAAGGATATGTGCTGCACGATGAGCCTCAAGCGCCCATACCTCCATTTCTCCTAACCGCTGTCCCCCCATTTGCGCCTTGCCGCCAAGAGGCTGTTGCGTCACCAGAGAATATGGACCGGTTGAACGGGCATGCGTTTTGTCCTCAACCATATGGATAAGCTTCATGATGTACCCAATACCTACAACAATCTGTTCATTAAATGGTTCTCCGGTACGCCCGTCAATAAGCGAACTTTTGCCCGATACCGGAATATTGGCTTCTTTTAATTTTTCCAGAATTTTATATTCTTTTACCTTCTCAAACACCGGTAGCGCCACTTTTACATTGAGTTTTTTCACGGCTATTCCCAAATGCGCCTCAAGAAGCTGACCCAGATTCATGCGGGATAAAACAGACAATGGAGAAATAATGATATCTGCCGTTGTGCCATCGGCCATATACGGCATATCGCAAGCAGGGATTATTTTGGAAATGACACCTTTGTTCCCGTGTCGCCCGGCTAGCTTATCGCCCGCAACTACTTTTCGCATCTGTGCAACTTTCACAATAATTTTGCGGTTGGTGCCCGGCTCAAGTTCATCGCCCTTTTCTTTATCCAAAATAGACACGTCAATAACAGTACCCCGTTCACCATGGGGCATACGCAATGATGTGTCACGCACTTCACGAGCCTTCTCGCCAAATATTGCGCGCAATAACCGCTCTTCAGCCGTTAACTCTGTCTCTCCTTTCGGAGCAATTTTCCCGACTAAAATATCATTCGGGCTAACTTCGGCACCCACAACTACAATACCCTTTTCGTCTAGATTGCGAAGCGCTTCCTCACCAACATTGGGGATATCTCGTGTCGTCTCTTCCGGCCCGAGTTTCGTGTCTACCACACTACAATCATGTTCTTCTATATGCACTGAAGTTAAAATATCTTCTTTCACCAAGCGATCGGATATCACTATCGCATCTTCGTATCCCAAGCCATCAAAGCTCATATATGCGATTACCAAGTTTGCTCCTAAAGCCAACTCTCCATTATCGCTTGCCGGGGCCTCAATAAGCACGGTGCCCTTTTTTACCTTATCACTCGTCGATACCATGACGCGTTGGTTATAGCAGGTAGATTGCGCTGATCGTTTGAATTTTTCTACATCGTATGTAGTTTTGACACCATTCTTTGTTTCAAACACAACGCTCGCAGCGTCCGCATAACGCACGACCCCATCTTCTTGTGCTTGAATGACCCGTCCCATTGCTTCAGAAATTGCAGATTCCATCCCAGTGCCCACAAGCGGTGCGCTCGGAATAACGAGAGGGACTGCTTGACACTGCATGTGTGTGCCCATAAGCGCGCGATTTGCTTCGTCATGGGCTAAAAATGGAATAAGTGATGCCGGAGCACCAACAACCTGACGCGGTACTACGTCTATATATTCCACCAACTGCGCATCAGCCTCCAAAAATTCTCCTTTATAACGCACTGGTACGCGCTCTTCTGTAAGGTATCCGTCTTTATCAATAGTAATCCCCGCATGTGTCACATAATGATACATCTCGTCTGACGCATCTAAATACTCAACGTGGTCTGTTACTCGCATGACCGTTCTATTCCCGCGGATTACTTTTTCAATACGTCTATACGGCGCTTCCAAAAATCCATACCCGTTGACACGTGCGTATAGCGACATATATGTTACAAGTCCGATATTCGGGCCTTCTGGACTGCGGACCGGATCTATTCGGCTATATTGCGAAGCGTTAATGTCGCGGATAGAAAACGATGCCCGCTCGCGTGAAATACCACCAACACCCATGACTGTAAGCCTTCGCAAATTGTCAATTTCCGAAAGGGGATTGGTTTGGTCTAATATTGTAGAAAGCTGACTTGTGCGAAAAAAATCATTGATAGCGGCAATAATCGGGCGGGCGTTCACCAGCTGCGCGGGCGTCAAATCCTCGGCAGAGGGACCTGCAAGGCTCATTTTTTCACGGATGGAACGCTCAAGCCGGAGTATGCCTATGCGAAATGCGCTTGTCGCCACCAACTCTCCTACTCTCCTAACTCGTCGGTTTCCCAAATGATCTATATCATCAACGTCGCCCTTGCCGGCTGCAAGCCCCAAAAGATATCGCATGGCGCCGACAATATCTTCCTTTGTTAAAACCCATTTCTCCTTTGTGTTAGGAACGTTTAAACCCAGTTTCTTGTTCATCTTATACCGGCCAACCTGCTCAAGCGAATATCTCCGAAAGTCAAAAAACATAGAACGAAGAAGTTCTTGAGCGTTATCCAAAACTATCGGCTCTCCGGGTCTTAATTTCCGATATAACTCCAACACTGACTCTTCTTGATTGGTTGTAGGATCTTTTGCAAAAGTGGATTCAAGATACCGGTGATCGGGGTCGGTATTAGCATTTCCTAACGCTTCCGTAATTTCCTGATTTGTCGCTAAACCGATAGCACGAAGAAACGTGGATGCAACAAACTTACGTCTCCGGTCTATACGCACCATCAAAACATCATTTCTTGTAATAAAAAACTCTAACCAGCTACCATGCATCGGACGAATTTCTGCGCTATAAAGAGTTCTTCCGGTTGAAGGATCCACCTCACCGGTGAAGTAAATCCCCGGGCTCCTTACAAGTTGATTGACGACACACCGTTCTATGCCGTTTATGATAAATGTCCCATGCCCGGTCATTGCAGGAATATCCCCCAAAAATACTTCCTGCGTCATTTGATGACCCGTCTGTTTATTGACGAGCGTTGCCTTTGCCTTCAAAGACATATCATATGTAAGGCCTTTGGCCATCGCCTCGGCCGCTGTCAATCTGGGTCTTCCGAAGTAATAATCACCAAAAGAAAGTTCCCAGTTTTTACCGGTAAAATCGTTCATCGGGGATACTTCTCCAAGAAGTTCTTTAATTCCGTGCTCCAAAAACCACTGGTACGATTCGCGTTGTACCAAGATAAGATCTAGCTTCTGTAGATCATGCTGCTGTTTGCCCCAATGTAATCGCTGGTTGGAGTGTGCGTCTTTGGCCATTCAATAATTCCTAAAAAATGGAAAACACTATTTATATGTCTGTGTTTAGTGAACGACAAAAAGAAGCGAACAATGAACGTTCGCCTCTTCAGGCTATCAAACTAAACACCATTATATCGTCATTTTCGCTTTTGTCAATACCCCATTGCCTCATTGAAAAAGTAACGGAAACTGTACATCTTCCTGCTCAAAAGAAAGGGGTACAGCATATGTTAACTATGAGGCAAAAACAGGCAGTGACCCGAACCGTCAAAGACCGATATCGTCGGTGTAGTAAGCTGGCCAAGTCTCGAATGCTGGATGAGTTTTGTCAGACATCGGGATACAACCGGAGTTATGCCAGACGGATATTGGGAACAAAAAAGTCCATCGGGAGAAACAAACGTCGTCCAGGGAAACAACGCACCTATACGGCAGAATCTACCCGCTTCGTACCTTGTGGATTGCCGCGGATGGCATCTGTGGCAAACGTTTGAAGCCATATCTTCCCGAACTCATGCGGGTAATGGAAGAAAAGAAAGAAATTCGACTCAACCGGTTCCTTCGACGAAAACTCACTCGCATTTCAGCGGCAACCATTGACCGAATATTGACGGCAACCAAAAAACAATATCAGTTCAAAGGAAAATCTACGACCAAACCCGGAACACTTTTGAGAAGTACCGTGGCGGTCCGAACGTTTGATGACTGGAACGATGTGGTTCCTGGTTTCTTTGAAACCGATCTTGTGGCATTTTGTGGAGAAAGTGTCCATGGAGAGTATATCAACGGCTTCAATCTCACAGACGTTGCTACGGGTTGGGTCTGTCTGGAAGCAGTCATGGGCAAAGGCCAATACCGGGTGCACCAGGCGATTGACCGGATCCGAAACAGACTCTTTTTCTCCATGAAAGGACTGGATCCGGACAACGGAACGGAGTTCATCAACTGGCTCATGAAACGATATTGTGAAACGTACCATATTACATTTACCAGAATTAGACCGAACCGGAAAAACGACAACTGCTATGTAGAGCAGAAAAACTACACGGTGCTCCGGAGATTTCTGGGGTATGCCCGGTATGAAACTAATGAGCAACTGGTCATCATCAAGGATATCGTATCCCTGGTAGAGCTGTACGTAAATTTTTTCCAACCGGTCATGAAACTGAAAACCAAAGAGCGCATTGGCAGTCGGGTGAAAAAGACGTATGATATCGCCAAGACGCCGTATCAGAGAGTGTTGGATTCAGGAGTACTCACAGAGGAAAACAAAACCAGGATACAAACCCTGTACAAAACGCTCAATCCGATGGATCTCAAGCGGAGAATCAACAAACTGATGGAAAAACTGAACAAAACGTTGCGTTACATTTCTATTGAGGCAACGAATACCTAGTTCCGTTACATTCTACTGTGAGGCAATACGTACCCGAATTGCCTTTTATATCTTTCTCTGTTCAATATATCCAAGTATCTTATTTCTTCGTTCTTCAAGAGTAAGCATGCTTTCAATTCCCGGTCCGTTGATACATCCCCCATCACAAAACAAAATATCAAGAAGCCGGACGGATGTATTTTTCTCAAAATTATCTAGTGCCTCCGCACATTTTTTCCACCCAGATATTACCTGTATTTCATCTCTGGATAATAAATGTGACGAACAGCTTGTTGTTGCCAATCCTCCGGATATTGGGTACAAACGAGTACTGGAATTCTCCAAATCAAACAATTGTTCAACAGGAATTGCTTCATCTGGATGGACAATATTCAATACCTCATTAAGCTCTTTATATGTTAATACGAGGATATCTAAATCCGGATGATCTTCTGAAGCTTCAAGTCTTTTCACTATACACGGTCCGATAAACACGACTTTTGCATCCGGCCATTTGTGATGAACAACTTTAGCGGTTGCTACCATCGGCGAATCAACTTTATACGCAAGATATTTTTCTAAATGAGGATATTTTTTTCGAATAAGCCGTACCGCACTTGCGCAAGGACTAGTAATATACCTCCTTTTTTTTATCTTTATTAAGTTCCATAAGCATCTGCACGTTTGTTATCTCTGCGCCAACTGCTACTTCCAATACTTCCTGAAACCCTATTTGTTTAAGGCGTTTCACAATATCCGGATAGTCATACATAATAGGAAACGACGGAGCAAGCATTGCAACTAAATGCTTTTTGTCTTTCAACAGCTGTACTAGTTGTTCTACTTCATTCATTGGTAGGTTTTAAAATATATTTTGATATCCCGATAGCAGCTATTCCTCCAACGAGCGCTGTAACAAGTTGCAAAACTCCCATCGCTGTTAAAAATATTTTTGGCACAACATGAAATGAAACGAACATATACGCAATGCAATATAAAAATATACTTTTTGCAAACGCTGCAGTAATAAAAGACAGTATTGTCTTTTGTTTTAATCCAGAAATATACATAAGAATCAAATTTCCTAACCAAATAAATGGAAGAAAATACACTAAATAGATAGTAAATGGACCAAAAAGAACTCCATGTGATACTGCACCAAGACTTGGGATAACTGCAAGAAACGGCAATATCCGTTTTGAAAGTTTAACTGCTGAAATAAACAGAAGAGTATTTATTATACTTCCTGTAATTATCTGCGAGCCATTAAACAGAAGTGGTATTAAAAACGCTAATGCAAAAACAGTTGTTTCTAACGTAATGATTTTTTTTATTGAAATCGATAATGCTTTTGACTCCATACTATTCTTCCCTCTATTTTAAAATGTATATATCTTGATTATATCCTCCTACGCCAATAAATTCTCCCTTTCCAGCTAATACCATTTCATATTGGATACATGCCGGGCATCCGTCTTTTTGTGTACAAACAAATCGTTCAAGTTTCCTTGCAAGCGCGACACGCTTTGCCACCTCGCTCACACGATTGTACGCTTCAACTTCGTCCGGAAGCGATACTTCGGTAGGTTCATTGTCTCTGTCTACATACCAATACGCCGCGCCGCTTATGCGCTTATGTTGACAATTTTTTGCAAGCAGAAAATAGAGAGGAAGTTGCAACGAGTCCGGATCTTCATCAAACTTGCCTGTCTTAAAGTCTATGATACGCACACTGTCATCGATCTCAATATACTCCAGCCAGTCGATCTTACCGCAGACGATTATATTATCCTCATCCGAAAGCCAGAAGTATGGCAGATCTTGACGGATTTTGACCGCTTTCCGTTTAAGAAGCCCTGGGTTGTCTTGGAGCCTTCGAATCATTTCCTTACCCCGTTTTTTATACAGAGCCTCTTCTTGCGCGTCACCAAACCCGCCTTTCTCACCTGCTATTTTCCCCCAAGATTTCTCAAAAAGAACATCCAGGGGATTTTCAAACCTTTGTTCAACAGGCAAAAAAGAAAGAGATTCTACGACTTCATGCACCGCTATCCCTAACGCAAGGGCAGGTTGCATGAGTGTTATTTTCCTGTGCGTGTTCGGGTCCCGGTAGATGTTACGCAGATAGTATGCTCTCGGACATTTGAGGTAATCACGGATTGAAGAATGCGACACCCATACAGCTGAAAATTTATCCCTTATCATGCTAGCGGAAATACATTGGTGTATTATCTTTTTTCCATTTTATATTACAGCCGCTTGAAGGCTTCTGATCGGGAGGTATCGGTGTACCCGCAAGAACCGCCTCAAGTGCCGCGCGCAGGTCCGCACCGGTTATCGGCTCGTTATTGCCGGGGCGACTGTCATCCATTTGCCCACGATATGCCAAACGCCTTTTCCCGTCAAATAGAAAAAAATCAGGCGTACATGCCGCGCTATATGCTGTCGCTATCGCCTGCGATTCATCGTAACACACGGGAAATGTGAATCCGGCCTCCTCTACCATTTGAGCCAACGACTCAGGCGCATCATCCGGATATTCTTTTGCATCGTTAGCGCTTATAGCTACGATACCCACACCCTTCTCCTCATGCTCCGCCCCTATGATAGCCAGCTCGTTTTGAACATGCTTCACGTATGGGCAATGCCGGCAAAGAAATATGACAAGAAGAGCTTTTTTTAGTTTGAACGTGTCCGGAGACACTGTTTCTCCTGTTACAACATCAGTCAAATGAAAATCAGGGGCCTTTGTCCCCAAGGGTAACATCATCGAGGTTGTCAACACCATGGTAAAGCCTACACTAACAAAGAACGGGTTAAAAGGCAACTCCTTTTATCCTTGCGGTGCATGTGAGATATGCGATATGGTATAAAAGAAGAAGATAACAAAAGGAGGTGATAACCATGCAAGATGATACACAACAGGGTGTTGTTGGAACTCCGGGAGCTGATACTCCGACTCCCAGCGCTCCAACAGGAGATGTCGGAGGCGTACAGACACCGGTTCAGACGCCGATTCAAACGCCGGAGCCGATATCAACACCTCCGATTGTTGAGCCCACACCTCCCACCGGAGGAGAAACACCGGCAGACAGTCAACAGCCGACGCAAACGTAAAGCTTTACGATAGTGTTGCTATGGGCATTGCCAGCTAATCATCTTTTTGCAACCATGCAAAAAGATGATTTGGTATATGTTACTGCTCTATGGATTGTTCAACAGTAAGATAGAAAGGTTAAGTACCGCGGGGTACTCTATTAGCAGCCCAAAAGCAACGTTGATTGATTTGCGACGAGATCGGCCAACTCCGCAAGTTCTCCCGGAGTCATCAAAGCTACATCTTCTCTCTCTAAACCGGTAAGCAACATATCTCCATCCTCAAATGTCGTCAACGGCCGAGTACCGATTACAACGTCTTCTAAGCATTCTGCTGATATCTCATAAAAAGGGTGTTCCGGCGAAGTGGATATAGTCATAACAATACTATCTCTTTCACTCTATTTTTTGCGTAAAGCCGCACGCGCCCAGTACTCCCGGCCCGCCATGAATAGAAAGCGCCGGACCGAGATGGGTAACGCCGATGGCGTGAGGGACCAAATCTTTAAGCCGCTCAGCCAAGTTCTGCGCTTCTTCAAGGGCTCTGGCATGGACGACTCCGAGCCACTCAAACGGTCCGCTTTCGGCTACAAGACTCAAGAGCCGCTCAATCGCCTTCTTCCGTGTTCGCATCATCTCAATTTGAAAAAATTCTCCATTGGCCAATCCTAATATCGGTTTAATATCCAATATGCTTCCCATCACCGCTCTCACGTTACTGATCCTTCCGCTGCGGCGTGCGTTTTCCAGCGTATCAAAGGTTACCCAAATTTTTACCCGCTCTCTAAGGCTCTCCAGATGGCGCATGATTTC
>Ga0180009_10003253_pt1 | contig 18584 bp, 18 predicted proteins | sample OS_PC_MetaG_FD_123537 | JGI IMG/M metagenome (GOLD analysis project Ga0180009, IMG submission 123537) | Groundwater microbial communities from the Aspo Hard Rock Laboratory (HRL) deep subsurface site, Sweden - OS_PC_MetaG | ecosystem: Environmental > Aquatic > Deep subsurface > Groundwater... | reverse complement strand
GCTCTTCCCGCAACATACTTCTGACGTCGTAACCCACGCTCATGCTCAGCACGGCAAAAGCTCTTGGCTCCCCAAACCGCCTCCCCACCCCAACCACAGACGTCAATAGTGTCTGAATTGCAAAAGATCTCTTACTATTGCGGGACAAAGGATTATGCTATGATAAAAAATAAGTCTAATCGATTTTTTCCGAAGGAGGGAGCATGCCATTTATTTCCGGGTCAACGGCTTTCTTGGAGATCCTAAAACAGGAAGGGGCGGATTGTATTTTCGGCAACCCCGGGAGCACGGAGCTTCCTCTCATGGATGCCCTGCAAGGTCAAAAAGAGATTCGGTATTTTTTGGGCCTGCACGAGGGAGTAGCCGTCTCGATGGCCGATGGCTATGCGATCGCCTCGGGAAAACTGGGGGTCATCAATGTCCATACCACTCCCGGAATCGGGAATTCGATGGGAATGCTATACAACGCCTACAAAGCCAATTCCCCCCTTCTCGTCACGGCCGGCCAGCACGACCAGAGCTTCCTCATTACCGAACCCATTCTTTATTCTAACCTTCCCGACGTGGCGAAGCCTTGGGTGAAGTGGTCCTACGAGATCCTCCGCCTCGAGGATTTACCCCGGGCGATACACCGGGCCGCAAAAGTGGCCGCTTCCCCCCCTATGGGCCCGGTCTTTCTTTCCCTTCCGGCGGATGTGCTAAAAGCTAAGGGAGAGGTAGATCTGGGGGCTCCCACCCGGATCGATCCTCGTCTCCGGGCTTCCCAGGCTGCGATCGAAGCAGCAGCCGAAATTTTGAGCGAGGCGAAGCATCCGATGATCATCGCGGGTGATGCCGTGGCCCGCGGCGACGCCCATGCCGAGCTGGCCCGGGTGGCGGAACTGCTCGGAGCTCCTGTTTATCAACAGACGGTATCGGGAACTTGTAACTTTCCTTCTTCCCATCCCCTCTCTTTGGGACCGATTCCTCGCGTCCAGAGAACAGCCCGCCAGGATCTACAGGATGCCGATGTGCTTTTTTCCGTCGGGGCCGATCTTTTAACCATGTCCTTGCCTTCGGAGATTGATCCGATTCCTCCCGGCCTGACCATCATCCATCTCCACCTTGACCCGTGGGAAATTGGGAAAAACTACCCGGCCCGGATCGCCGTCCTCGGGGATCCCAAGGAGACCTTACCGGAATTGGGAAAAGCTCTGCAAGAAAAGATGAGCGAGAGCCGAGTAAAAGAGGCCCAGCTTCGGTTGGAACGGGTACGCCAGGTTAAGGAAAAGACCCTGCAGGAGCTCAGAGAAAAAGCGAAAGAAGAAAGGGAGAGGATGCCCATCACTCCTCTGGTCCTGATGGAAGCTGTATGTGATATCCTCCCGGCCAATGCCGTTGTCGTCGATGAAACGATCTCTTCCGGGCACGCTCTACGAGCCCTGTATAAAAGTGAGGACCCCCATAGTTATTATGGCATGCGCGGCGGGGGAATTGGCTGGGGCATCCCTGCAGCCCTGGGCGTCAAGTTGGCCTTGGGCGGTCGCCCCGTGGTAGCCCTGGTCGGTGATGGAAGTGCCATGTATTCATTCCAGGGCCTTTGGACGGCAGCGCATTACGGTCTGGCGGTTACTTTCGTGATTTGTAACAACAGCAGTTATCGGATCCTCAAGGAGCGAACCCATGCCCTAAGTGGATTCTCAGCCAAGGCGGATGTTTACATCGGCATGGACCTTGAGCAGCCCGGGATCGATTTCGTGGGGCTCGCCAAGGCACTGGGAGTCCCGGGAGAACGATGCACAAAAACCCAGGAGGTGAAAGCCACCCTCGCTCGAGCCCTGGTCCATCAGGGTCCTGTTTTAATCGACGTCCGGCTCGATCGTAGTTTTAAACCCTGAGCATCCATTCTGGGGATCACTCGAGAAATCTTTGATGCTTTAAAATGGACGTTGGTGTGGGCAGGGAGAGAAACTCGTATTTCCCTTTCGCTAAATCTGTTGATCCCTTTTAAAAAAAATGCTAATATTTTTTTGTAGCCTGGGGGAAACCCCCCCAAAAAAAAAAAGGAGGAAGTACGATGAAAAACAAAAAGACCATGGTTGCAATGGGGATCGGTATGATTTTTTTATTCCTTTTTGCCAGTTCAACTCTGCCTGCGCCTAAGCTGCCCAAGTTTATAACTATAGCCTCTTATCCCATTGGCTCTCTCGGCACTATCTTAGCCACGGCCTTTTCCGATGCCATCGAAAAGAAGACGGGGATCAAGGCTAGACCAACTCCTGCTGATACCGATATGGGGAGGGTTCTTCCCGTAAAGAAAGGGGAAGCCCAAGCGGCCGTTCTCACCGCGGCGACTGTTTATTTCGCCAGCAATGGTTTAGGTGAGTTTGGCGCGAAACAATGGGGTCCGCAGAGACTGCGCCTGGTGTTCGCCGGAAACGTGATTCATCATGGATTAGCCGTGAAGGCCGATTCCGGAATAAAAACCTGGGCCGACTTGAAGGGCAAAAAAGTGGCCTTCCCTCCGGGGCTTTTCGCTTTAACCGTTCCCGCTTTACTTGCCTATGGAGGTTTGAGTAAGGATGACGTGACGGTGGTGAAGGCCGCGGGATACACCGCTGGAATCAAGATGGTCATGGATGGCTCAGCAGATGCCTGTCATGCCTGCCCGGTCAGCCCCATAATGAAGGAGTGGGAATCCGCCCCCTATGGGCTTCGCTATCTGCCTATGGACTCCAAAGATCAAGATGCCTGGGAGCATATGAAAAAATACGCCCCTTTTATGGCCTCTCCTATCTGGGCAGATTATGGGGGTCTGGGGGAAGGTGGTCCCAAATGGCTGGCTTTCTATCCCTATACGATGACCAGCTATGATACTGTCGATAAGGAAGTCATTTATACCATCGTGAAAGCCATGGATGAAGGTTATGACCTCTATAAGGACGTCAAAAAACCCTCCTCTGGAGAATGGACCCTGGAAAATACCCTGACTCTCAAAAAGCCCGTTTACATTCCTTTCCATCCGGGCCTGATCCAGTATGCCAAGGAGAAGGGGAAATGGACACCAGAGCTAGAGGCCTGGCAGACCAAGGCCATCAAGGAGGAGAAAAAGAAGATAGCGGACTGGAAACCCAAACCATAAAACCTACCATTGAGAAAAGGGGGGCTCATGAGTACTCCAACTACCCCGGAGGTCACCCGATACCGTATTCTACCCCCTTTTCTCCGCCTGTTTTCAATCACTCTATCTTTCCTGGGAATCGCCACGGCTGTCATCTATCTTTTCCACCTGGGAGTTTCCTTTTGGGGGGGATATGTGGTAGGGACGGCCTACCTTCACCTCATCCTGGCTTTCTTTCTCCCCCTAGTCTTCCTGTATTTCCCCTTGAGCTCCCGTTTTCAGGGAAAAGTTCCCGGGTATGACGTTGCTTTCGCCGTCCTGTGCTTTGGAAGCGCCTTCTATTTTTTCCTCCACGGCGAAGATATCCTTTTCCAAGGCTGGGAAGTCGAGCCCCCACCCACGGCCTTTGTGCTGGGCATTTTGCTTTGGGGCTTCGTCCTAGAAGCCGCGCGCAGGTCGGTGGGGTGGGTTCTTTTTCTCCTGGTCTTGCTGTTCTCGCTCTATCCTCTCTTTGCGGAGCATATGCCGGGTCTTTTTTCCGCCAAGAGCTTTGCCTTCTCCCGTCTCGTGGGCTATCACGTCATGGGTCCCGAGGGAGTCATCGGCCTCCCCACGCGAGTCCTGGGGACCCTCTTTGTGGGCTTTATGCTTTTTGGGGTGGCGCTCACCACCACCGGAGCGGCAAGATTTTTCCTAGACCTTGCCCTTTCCGTCTTGGGGTGGGTAAGAGGGGGTACAGCCAAAGTGGCGGTGGTGAGCAGTGCTATGGTGGGATCTATAAGCGGCAGCGTGATAACCAATGTGATTACCACAGGATCTTTCACCATCCCGGCCATGAAAGGGACGGGATATCCCAGTTATTATGCCGCGGCTATCGAAACCTGTGCCTCTACGGGGGGGGTTCTCATGCCCCCCATCATGGGAGCAGCGGCTTTTGTTATGGCCTCCTTCCTCAATATATCTTATGCGGAGGTAGCCTTGGCCGCCATCATTCCTTCCCTCCTTTACTATTTAGGCCTTTTTATCCAAGTAGACAGCTATGCCGCCAGGACCGGTCTCAAGGGCCTTACGCGAAAAGATCTTCCTTCTTTATGGAGGACAATTCAGAATGGATGGTTTTATGTCTTTGCCTTCGCCTTATTGATCTATATTCTTTTTTTTCTGCGGCGGGAGGCGCAAGCCCCCTTTTATGCCACCTTGGCCATCTTATTCCTGACCATGATAAAAAAGGAGACCCGGCTTGACTTCCGAGGCTTCATCAATTTCTTAGAGAGGGTGGGCCAAACGATCGGGGAAATCGCCGGCATTCTGGCGGCCATCGGTCTTCTGATCGCTTCCCTTCTTCTGACCGGCGTGGCCCAAACTCTGTCCTCCGATCTCATCGCCTTGGCGGGGGGCAATATCATTCTCCTGGTGGGCATGGGAGCCATCGCCAGCTTTATTTTAGGAATGGGGCTTACCATAACCGCCTGCTATCTTTTGCTGGCCGTTCTTCTCGCCCCGGCCCTGGTTCAGTCAGGGCTCAATCCCTTAGCCGTTCATCTTTTTCTGATGTATTGCGGAATGCTGTCCTTTATCACCCCACCAGTGGCCATCGCTGCCTATGCGGCCGCTTCTATCGCTAGGGCGAATTCGATGAAAACGGGTTTGCAGGCCGTTCGCCTGGGGATCATTCTTTTTCTCATCCCCTTTTTCTTCGTCTTCCAGCCTGCCTTTGTCCTCCAAGGAACTTTGGTTGAAGTTCTGAAAGTTTTAGCTACGGGGTTTTTGGGAGTCATCCTGATCGCCTCGGGTATAGAAGGCTATCTCCTGTACGTGGGGAAGCTCGGAGCATGGCAAAGAATTGGGAGCATCATCTCGGGCGGGCTCCTGCTCACCCCTGAGATTTTTACCGACATTATAGGAGCCGTTCTCGCCGTCATTCTCGTGGTGACCGGGGTTCAACGCTCCCGGCGCTCTTGATTTCGGCCCAATAAGGAGGCGTTCATGAGATTCGAATTTACTGAAGAAGAGGAAATGCTCAGGAATCAAATCAGGCGACTGACCCGGGAAAAGATCGCCCCCCTCTCTAACGCTGTCGCCGAAGAGGAGGAGTCCCGGGAAATTGCCCTCCAGATCATCCGTCTCCTGGGTGACCGGGGATTTTGCGGTCTTTATGTTCCTCAGGAATTTGGAGGTGCGGGGATCAGTTCCGTGGGCATCTGTATCGTGCGGGAAGAGTTATCCAAGGTATCCCACTTGGCCGACGTTCTTTATGCCGAGTTAGGCCTGGCCACCTACGGGATAACCCTGAAGGGGCGCGGGGAGCAGAAGCGAACCTATCTTCCCCGGGTGGCCAAGGGAGATTTGTTAGGCAGCTTTTCCCTTACGGAGCCTGATGCTGGATCGGACGTGGCCGCCATCCAGACCCGGGCTAAAAAGAACGGCGACTCCTACATTCTCAACGGAGAAAAAACTTTCGCCTCCGTGGCTGGCTTGGCGGACCTCTATCTTCTCTTCGCCAAAACCGATCCCGAGAAGGGAAGAAAGGGAATTTCAGCCTTCCTGGTAGAAGCAGGGACTAAGGGTGCGGAGATCAGCGAAATGGGAATGATGGCTGGAGGGCCGGAGTACACCATTCGTCTTGATGATTGCCACCTTCCCCTGAACAGCCTGGTCGGGGAGGAAGGGGACGGCTGGGATATCGCTTTTGGGACCCTGGATGTATTTCGGGCTACGGTGGGCGCTGCCATGCTGGGAGTAGCTCAGGCAGCCTTGGAGGAGGCCTTCGACTATGCCCGCAAGCGGGTGGCCTTTGGGCGGCCCATCGGGAGCTTTCAGGCCATCCAATTCAAACTGGCGGATATGGCTACGGAAATCGAGGCCTCCCGCTGGCTGATATACCGGGCAGCACATCTGAAAGATGAAGGGAAGCTCTCCCGTACGATAAAATACGCCTCCATGGCCAAGCTCTTCACTACCGAAATGGCCTGGCGCGTCGCCGACGAGGCGGTCCAGATTCACGGAGGATCCGGGGTGACCAAAGGGGTGAAGGTGGAGAGGCTTCTTAGAGAGGCAAGGCTCGCCCGGATATACGAAGGGACCTCTGAAATCCAGAGGCTCACCATCTATCGAGAATTAGAAAGGGGATTTTAAATGATTGATACCCACACCCATATTTTCCCGGACAAAATTGCCCCCAAAGTTGTTGAAAGATTCCGAACTGCAATAGGAGATGCCATTCCGCTTGCGGGAGATTTTACTCTGCAAGATCTAAAAGCCTACATGAAAAGGTGCGGCATCGAGGCGGTCGTGACCTTCTGTGTGGCGGAAAGGCCCGAAGTAGTGGGTGCAGCGAATAACTTCCTCATTGAGATTAACGATAACCAGACCCTCTTCAGCTTTGGCACTATCCTCCCGAATATGGAGGACCCGGTAGGAGAGGTAAGAAGGATTAAGGGGAAAGGGATCAAGGGGATAAAATTTCATTCCCTCTTCCAGCCCATCCGGGCGCGGGATGAAAACCTCTTCCCCATTTATGGTGCCATGGCTCAAGAGGGTATGATTGCTTATTTCCATGTAGGGAAGGACCCTGTTAACCCTTCCCATCCTCCCGGCACCGGCCCGCAAGATATTGCCCATCTCAAAGAGCGTTTTCCCTCTCTTAAGATCGTGGCCGCTCATTTCGGTGGTCTCTTCATGCTGGACGAGGCCCGCAAGTGGATTATTGGCCGGGATATTTATATTGATACCTGTTGGGGGCCGAATATCCAGAGCCTGGAGTCGGAGGAGGTGATCGATCTCATCCGCCAACATGGTGCGGAAAAAGTCCTCTTGGCCACTGATTATCCCTCTACTACAGATCCTGCCCCTCAGATCAAGTGGTTCAAGGATCTTCCTTTGCAGGAAGAAGAAAAACAGCTGATTTTGAGGGAGAATGCCCGTCGGCTTTTGGGGTTATGAAAAGGCATCTATCACGAAGCGCTCTCCCCCTTTGCCCTCCCCTTTGAGACTGTGCCGTAACCCGGGCGGGAGGGCATGAGTGAGGAAGCATCGGCGGGAAGAGAAGTCATCCAACGCCCTTCCGCCCGGGTCGTCCGATTTCGTAATTACGGCCCAGTCTCTTTAAGGAGAAAGGATTGAGGTGAGGGGGCCGGCAAGCTGCTAAAACTTCGAAGGTAAACATTTTATTGCTCTAAGTAATAAAAAAATAGATCGGCAACGACTTTATGAGGAGCGGGCGACACGCCCAAAAAAAGAAAGTAAAGGAGAGGGTAAAATAATGGAACTCAATATACTCATCACGGTACTCATCATGGTGGCGCTTTTAATGCTGGCATTTTTTATTGCAAACCGGATGACCCGGAGGGCGGTCTCTCGGGTCGTCGAAATCTTCCGAAAACATCAGGCCATCGGAATTCATCAGGCCAAGACAATCGATGAGCTGGGATTGAGGCCCCCAAATTTATTGGAGAGAGTCTCACGCATGCGCGATTACAAACAGAACGCCCTGAAAATCCTGCTCAAAGGCGAAGTCATCCACCTGACAGAAGAGGGGAAACTTTATATAACCGAAGAAAAAATCCAGGAACTGTCGAGGCAGGGAATATAAAAGAGGTTTGATCATGAAAGTATTGGCGTTAAACGGCAGCTTTAGGAAAAACGGAAATACTGAAATTCTTTTGAAGCAAGCATTGATGGGGGCTGAATCGGAGGGCGCCGCAGTGGAGATGCTCAGGCTTACCGATTACAAGATCGAGCCATGTCGGGGGTGTGGGCTTTGTCTATTCAGAGAAAATGTGTGCCAGGTACAAGATGATGATGTCAATTTTATTTTTTCGAAAGTGGATGGGTGCGAGGGGATGATTTTGGGGACCCCGTGTTATTTCCTGGAATTAACCGCAGTGGTCAAGCAACTGATTGACCGGTGCTGGATTCTGGGCCATAAAATTGGCAAAATCAAGAAGCCGGCGACGGTCATCATCCCCTATGCTACCCGCGGTTGGATTCCCTATGTTTCAGTTCAATCCAATATCCTGCTGAACCTTATGGGGTTGACGAAAATTAATGAGATCACCGTTTGTACCCAGGGGATATCCGAGGTGGTCTTAGACGAAGAGGCGATGGATTTGGCATACGGTTTGGGAAAAGAAATAGCGGTTGCCATCAAGGAAAAGGATTTTGCCTATAAAGGTGCAACTGGGATCTGTCCTTCCTGTCATGATTGGCTGGTGCGGATCTTAAAAGATCATGAGACCGTCGAATGTCCTACGTGCGGGGTACGGGGAAAATTGAGTATCATCAACGGAAAAATTAGCGTTCAATTTGAAGAAAATGCCTGGGCCGACAGCCGGTTTAGGCCGGATGTGCAGTATAATCATTTTACCTATCATATTGCGCCGTCCAAGGACTATTTCCTGAGAACCAAAGAGGAAAGGAAAATTAAAACTCAGAAATATAAAGAATATTTAACGAAGTAAGGAGTTTATGGTGTGAAAAAATATTTTGTAAAATTACGCTACTATCCAGGGGATCCTGGGGACGAAATAAATGAAAATGATTTGAAAACCTTCGAAAAAGAGTACGGGGTAAATATCGCTTATGAGAAGATCGAGAATAGAGAAATGAAAGATGGCCTACGTATGGAGAAAACCCTCGATAAACGTGTAGAAGAAATCTCTCAGGAAGTCATTACGCTATCTGCGGAAAAAGAGGATAACTTTTCAAACTGTATTATAGCCCTGTATAAAAAATACAGGTGCCCCCGCACTCCTTATAGTCTGCTGGGTAGCAATGATGCCGGCCAGAAAATTGCAAAAAGATTAATGGATATACATGGCGGGTGGTGATTTTTAAAATTAGGGAGGTGGGCTTGTGCCAAAGACAAATGCAATCATGGCTTTTGCGCAAGAGAATGGTGCCGATCTCGTCGGCATAGCGCCAGTAGATCGCTTTGCGGGGGCCCCCCCAGGCCATAAACCGGAAGACCTATTACCTGGAGCCAGAAGCGTCGTAGCCATGGCCAAAAGAATTCCTCTGGCCATCGTCAAAAAAATTCCAGGCCCATATTATGAAAAATTCGGGTATCACGACCTAAACGCCCATTTGCGCGAACTGTCCTACAAGGTCGCCGTCTTCCTCGAGGACCAAGGATATGAGGCATTGCCCCTCGACCCATCCATAGCGGATCAAGCACGGGAGGTGGAGATCCTTCAGGAGGAGCCGGAGCCCAAGGTGAGGATCCTGGGTGACTTCTCCCATCGGCACGCCATAGTTGCAGCGGGGTTAGGAGAGATCGGAGCCAGCTGCATGGTTGTAGTTCCCAAGTTCGGGCCCAGGATCAGGCCCGTTTCGGTGATTACCACCGCCTCTTTAGAACCAAGCCCCCAACCCGCAGGAGAGAACCCGGTCAAGATTTGCCAACCCGAAGCATGCGGGTACCAGTGCTCCAAGAATTGCCCGGCAGAGGCCCTTCCTGGGGATGGCACTGTGGATCATTTCAAATGCCGGAGCTATCGAAACCCCGCTGGGTACACGCTGGAGTACTTCAAAAAGATAGCCGATTCTAAAAAATCCCGAGGACCTTCCTCAATTGGATCCGGGGGGAGTGCTCCGCCGCCCGTCGGACAAACTTGCGGTATTTGTATAAGAGTATGTCCCATTGGGTTGAGTCTTTAGCCCAACGAAACTTGTTCCCTGCCCGACCGGCCCATATAGTAAACAGGACGTTGCTTAAAATCTTAAAGTTTTTGATAATCCCTTTCTTCTCAAAAAAAAACAAACAATTTGCATCAATCTACTCAGGCAGGTGGAGGCGCACGAAGGCCTCTGCATATCTGCACCCGGCCAATCTGCCCGCAGCCTCGGCACGGTCCCTTATTCTCTTCTCAACCTTACACCCAGGACCCTGGCAGCGGCTTCCTGCTCCTTCTTTCTGATATCAGAGAGTCTCCCAGGGCTCATGGTCTCGTCAGAGCTTCCCCTCTGACCTGTGGTGGCGATGAGGTATATGACCTCTGCCTCCTCCCTGGCGGCCTTGGCCACTGTGACGCCTGCCCCAAAGTCGTTGTCGTCAGGATATGCGCACCCACTACCAGGACGGTCTTCCCCTTAAAGTCTATCTCATTCATATCCATCACCAATTTTCCCCGGCACGAGCTTTCGTGAAAGCAGATATTGCTGAAAATCGGGAAGGGTTTGTGAAGGTAACATTTTCTCTCTCATATAAGTTCCTGCCTATGATATACGAATTCTGTATAATACGATATTACGGATCAATTACGGCAGTAAATAAGATTTTCCTTCATAACTATTTGTTTTTTTGGTTAAAATATAATATTATTAACCATAAATCGAAGGAACAAACCTCTTCGTATAATAATTGTTCGGTCGCGCTGCGCGCGCCCGAACGGCGAGTTGCGCGGAGCGCCTCGCCCGATTTGTCCGACCGCGCGCTGATTCGCGCGGCCGAGCAAAATCGTTCGAGCCGTTCGCCCTCGGACTTGGCGAGTAAACTCGCCAGCCCGCCGTCGAACCGCTCAACTCGCCGTTAGGCCCATTAAATTGGTACAATTTAGGAAGGATATAATGGAATTTGAATGGGATCCGAAAAAGGCGGATAGTAACAAACAGAAGCACGACGTGACTTTTCAGGAAGGGGCAACCGTTTTTGGGGATCCATTGGCTATAACCTTTGCCGATCCTGATCACTCTGAGGATGAAGAGCGATACATCACTTTTGGACTTTCAACTCAAAAACGGCTCCTCGTTGTCTCACATGCAGACCGTGGAGATAAGACGAGGATTATCAGTGCGCGTCTTATGACCAACAAGGAAAGGAAAATCTATGAAGAAGGTTAAATTAGACGAACTGCGTTCGGAATATCACCGTGATGACCTTGGCCCGGGTGTTCGCGGCAAATATTTTGAATCATACCGAAGGGGAACGAATTTGATTCTCCTTAGCCCTGATGTGGCTAAAGCATTTCCTACCGAAGACGCTGTAAATGATGCCTTACGTTCGCTTATAGAAATTGCACGAAAATCTACTGGCCTAAGACGCTCAACCGGACGCGCGAGAAAACTGCGCGCCGGTTAGCTTGGGCGTTCGGTCGCGCTGCGCGCGCCCGAACGGCGAGTTGAGCGGAGCGCCTCGCCCGATTTGTCCGACCGCGCGCTGATTCGCGCGGCCGAACCAAATCGTTCGAGCCGTTGGAATTTAAAAATTATCTCTTGATTTCACACAAACTAATGTGTAACATTGTGTGTGGTTATTAAGGAGGTGATTTTTATGGCAACAAATTTACAGATAGATGACAATCTCATTTTAAAAGCTGTTAAACTCGGTGGACATAGAACGAAAAAGGCCGCTGTCTCAAAGGCACTCATTGAATATATACATCAGTTGGAGCAAGAAAAAATTCTCTCGATGTTTGGGGCTGTGGAATACGACCCTGAATATGATTATAAAAAGCAAAGAAGACGGCCATGAAGGTCATTGTTGACACCAGCGTATGGTCTCTGGCTTTAAGGCGCGATAAACAGGACTCCCCTGCGCCAGTCCAAGAGCTTCGTCATATAATCCATGGCCATCGCGTCCAAATGATTGGCCCCATACGCCAGGAGATTTTATCGGGGATTCGCAGTGCATCTCAGTTTAAAAAACTCCGGAAGCATCTGGAAAGCTTTCCCGATCTTCCAATTCTCACCGAAGACTATGTTACTGCAGCACAGTTTTTCAATCATTGCCGTTCCAAAGGGATCCAAGGCTCAAATACTGATTTCTTGATTTGCGCTGTGGCGGTCAGAAACAAGTTCTCAATATATACTACCGACAAAGACTTCGAGCTATTTTCGGAGCATATACAAATTGTTCTCCACCAAGCTAATTAATTCCAACATTGCTCTTGCAGCCGACAGCTAATCGCTACGGCTGAAGAGCCCGTTCGGTCGCGCTGCGCGCGCCCGAACGGCGAGTTCCGAACCGCTCAACTCGCCGTTGGGCGTCATGAGAAAGGCCAGATGAGCAAGAAGGCCCTGTTTTCCAAGTACCTAAAAGAGCTGTCCGCGGTGACGCTCCGGGGAGACGCGCGGGAGGAGAGCTTCTACCCCGCGCTGGCCGACATGCTCGCGGAGGTGGCGCAGACCAGCGGACGGACGCATGTATGCGTCACGACCCTTCCTAAACCGACCGATGCCGGCAACCCGGATTTCCGTCTCTGGAACGGGACAGACCGCATCGTGGGCTACGTGGAGGCCAAGAAGCCGACTGAAGAACGGCTGGACCTGATCGAGGATTCCGAACAGCTCCGGCGCTACCGCTCCACCTTCCCCAACCTTATCCTGACCAACTTCCTCGAATTCCGGCTGTACCGGAACGGCGAACGCGTGGAGACGGTTCTTGCCGCTCGGCCGCTGGTCTTGAACCGGCTGCGCACGGTCCCGCCCATCGAAAAGCCGGATGAGCTCTTCAACCTGCTCGACCGGTTTTTCGGCTTCTCGCTTCCCAAGGCGTTCACGGCGGAATCCCTCGCCGTCGAACTGGCTAAGCGCACGCGCTTCCTGCGTGACGTTGTGGCCCAGCAGCTCCAGCAAGAACGGGAAAACCCCGGCGTACTCTCCGGCTTCTTCGAGGCTTTCCAAACCTACCTCATAGGCACACTGACCCCGGAGGACTTCGCCGACCTCTTCGCCCAGACCATCGCCTACGGCCTGTTCGCCGCGCGCACGCGGGCCGGGGACGGCGGGGACGGCTTCAGCCGCCGCGCGGCCTTCGACAACATCCCGCACACCATCGGCGTGCTGCGCGACCTGTTCCGCTTCATCTCCCTCGGCGACCTCCCCGAACAGCTTGCCTGGTGCGTGGACGACCTCGCCGAAGTACTGGCCGTGGCCGACGCCCCCGGCATCCTCAACCACTACTACCGCGAGGGCAAGGGCAGCGACCCCATCGTCCACTTCTACGAAACCTTCCTCGCCCAATACGACCCCCCCGAGCGCGAGCGCCGGGGCGTCTACTATACGCCCGAACCCGTGGTCTCCTACATCGTCCGCTCACTCCACGGCCTGCTCAAGACCGAGTTCAAAAAGCCCGACGGACTCGCCGCCGACGGCGTGACACTGCTTGATCCTGCGGCGGGCACCATGACCTTCGTTGCCCGCGCCGCCCGGGAGGCCGTCGCCGAGTTCGAGACCAGGTACGGCGCGGGCGCGCGCGAAGACTTCATCCGGCGGCACATCCTGAAGAACTTCTATGCCTTCGAGCTGATGATGGCCCCGTACGCCGTCGGGCACCTTAAGATGGGCTTCTTCCTCGAAGAACTTGGCCACCGCCTCAACGACGACGAGCGCGTGCCCTTCTACCTCACCAACACCCTCGACACCGAGGAACTCGAGCAGAGCAAGCTGCCCGGCTTCTCCGCCTTGGCGGAGGAATCCCGCCTCGCCGGCAAGGTCAAGAAGCAGACCCCCATCCTTGTCATCCTGGGCAATCCGCCATATTCCGGCCATTCGAGCAACCTTAGTGAAAAGATGACCAAGATCAATAAAGGCCAAAAGTATGTCATTGGGTGGAATCCAAAGTCGGGTGGTGGGGCAGAGGCCGTTGTCCGCGAAGCCAAGCGTGACATAGGCGGCACATTGCAGACAACGTTCATAGGGCGTCTGATAAAGGATTATTTCTTTGTGGACGAGAGGCCGCTCGGCGAGAAGAATCCCAAATGGCTCCAGGATGATTATGTCAAGTTCCTGCGCTTTGCCCAGTGGAAGATCGAGGAGGCCGGCCGGGGCGTTGTCGGCATGATTACCAACCACGGCTACCTCGACAACCCGACCTTCCGGGGCATGCGCCAGAGCCTCATGCGCTCTTTCGACGACATCTATGTCCTCGATCTGCACGGCAACTCGCTGAAGAAGGAGACCTGTCCCGACGGCAGCCCAGACAAGAACGTCTTCGACATCCAGCAGGGCGTTGCCATCGCTTTCTTTATCAAGCGCGGAGGAAAACAGAAGACCACAGCCGCCCTGCCTGTGGGAAACACGCAGACAGGCCTGCGCCACGCCGACCTGTGGGGCACGAGGGAAGCGAAGTATGCATGGCTCAATACCCACGACCTGATGCACACCGATTGGGAGGAGTTGAAGCCCGCTTCACCGTTCTACCTGTTCGTGCCGCGCGATAACGCACTCGAAGCCGGATATTACCGCTTTTTCTCCGTTACCGAGTTGTTCCCCGTCAACAGCGTCGGCATCGTCACCGCCCGCGACGGATTGACCATTCACTGGTCGCCAGAGGGGGTCTGGACAACGGTCACCGTCTTCTCCCGTATGAAACCCGAACTGGCCCGGCAAGGGTACAAGCTCGGCAAGGACGCGGGGGACTGGCAGGTAACCCTAGCGCAGAAGGACCTACTGGATTCCGGGCCGACACGGGACAATATCGTGCCGGTTCTCTACCGGCCGTTCGACGTGCGCCACACCTACTATACCGGCCGCTCGCGTGGATTCATCTGCCGGCCCCGCCCCGAAGTCATGCGCCACATGCTGGCGGGGGAAAATTTAGCGTTGATAACAGCGCGGAGTAACAAATCTCCCACCATGGATCATTTCTTTTGTTCCAAACACATTGTTGAGACGAAGTGTGGAGAATCTACTGTTCAGTCATGTACCTTCCCTCTCTACCTCTACCCCTCCACTGACCGAGGCGACCTTTTCGCCCATCACGAGCCGTCGGAGCGGCAGCCGAATCTGAACCCGAAGCTGGTGGCGGCTCTCTCGGAGGCGTATGGCCGCCAGCCGACGCCGGAGGAGATTTTCCACTACGTCTACGCCGTGCTTTACGCCCCGACCTATCGCGCGAAGTACGCCGAGTTCCTTCGCATGGATTTCCCGCGCGTGCCGTTCACGGCGGACGCGGCGCTGTTCAAGAAACTTGCCCCCCTCGGCGCGCGGTTGGCCGCGTTGCACCTCTTGAAATCGCCCGAACTCGACCCGCCGGCGTGCCGATTCGAGGGGGAGGGCGACAGTCGCATCGCCAAAGGCAGGAAGGCGGGCCTGCGCTACGAGCCGGGCGAGCGGCGCGTGTACATCAACGCGACCCAATACTTCGGCCCCGTGACCCAGGAGGTCTGGGACTACCAGGTGGGGGGCTACCAGGTCTGCGAGAAGTGGCTGAAAGACCGTCAGGAACGCCGGCTTGAGATTGATGACATCCGCACCTATTGCCGCATTGTCACCGCACTCAAGCTCACCCTCGGCATTCAGCGAGAGATCAGCGCCCTGTATCCGCGGGCGGAGAGCAAAACGGTGGTCTTGCCGGAATGCGCGGATTCAAGTCCATCGGAACGCCCAACCAGGCGCTCCAGCGGACGCGGTAAACCACGCCGCTGAGCTTGGTCGTTCGGTCGCGCTGCGCGCGCCCGAACGGCGAGTTTCGCGGAGCGCCTCGCCCGATTTGTCCGACCGCGGGCTGATTCGCGCGGCCGAACAAAATCGTTCGAGCCGTTAGGATGTCCAAATGTACTAAAGAAACACCTCTATTCAAAGCCGGAGGATGCTATGCGGGTAATGAGCACAAAATTTCAGCTTGTCGCAATTTCAGCCCTCTCTATTCTGCTGATAGCCTCGGTGGAGGCAGGCACCCCAAGTTCTGATTCCTCTACAGCACCCCCTACTGCCCCATATTCTATCTCACAAGCACCACCTGTCGCTCAGAAAGGTAAGACAACCGGGGAGATTCAAAGCCCTTCCCCCCAATCCTCAATACTCGACATCATAGAGAAGCTTTTTAGAATTGCTGCATATATTATCGGTGCATTATGGGTCTATTTCAATTTCTGGAAGGGACGAACATACAGACCCCGGATTGAGCCAATGGTAACAGGCCAAATTCTGAATCACCAAGGATCAAAGCTTATCAAGATTGTGATAAACCTAAAAAATGTTGGACTTTCCAAAGTTGATGTCGAGCAGAAAGGAACTGCATTGCGGTTACTTTCTTACGATTCCTCAAACACAAACGATCCTTGGAAGCACCAATCCACTATCTCGATTCTGTCGGCACACAAATGGATTGAACCTGGCGAAACGGTTGGAGAACAGTTTTTAATTCCGTTTACCGAAACCAATTTGATTGCGGTCAAAGCCGAGGTAATACTGGTTTCAAAAAAGACCATGTGGGAGTCAGCCATTATTTTACCTTAATTTTTTGAGTGGAGGTGCAATAATGTCCAAAGAATACATCGTAGAGCAAAAGAAGCTCGATCTTGACAAGATCAACAAAATTGAAAAAGAGAAGGCTAAGAGACAGAAGGAGAAGGACCAAGATCGAATCGATCAGATTGAAAAGGAAAAAGAAGATAAACGGCAACCAAGCCACTCGGCCGAAGAAAAATAGACAGTTTGTAGATTTGATACCCTTGAGTTAAAAGACAACTGTGACGATTTGCCCAAAGAGCGGCTGCCTGAAGTGCAATAGATATAGAAAAATTCACATCCTAACAAATCACTCCAGCGGATGGCTTGCAGCCACCGCTGATTTAAGTCGTTGGGCTGGTCGAAATAAAACGCAGCCGAAATTTGCCTTGGTTTGAAGCTCGCCATAAATACTTTCTGAGTCACAGGTTGCTATGGCATCTATCACCCCATATTCTTCGTCTTCCGTTGGGTTGTTTTCTTGATCAATCCAACAAGCGCAATCCTTACAAAACATAGATTCACCTAATTAACTTATGGGAAAAGAGCCAAAAGAGTTCGACAGACCAGATTTCAATTATGGGATAAATAACTGCTACGATCTCTTTGTAAAACTTAATTATGATGGAGAAAAAGTAGCAGAAGAGTGGCACCAATATGATTGTTTTAATTTTTTTATTACAGCGTGGCACCTTTGGGATGACTGGATACCAAAAGACATTAATCGTCCCAAGCTCTCACTTGAGAAAATCGGTAGAACTCCTGAGAATATGAGAAACTTGATGCTTTCATTAAAAAATTTAACCGATGGAAGCAAACACATGGTTTTGAAAAAGAGAAAATTAAAAAATAAAAAAATAACAAATGTGCAATCACGAATAATAGGTGATTGGCGAGCATACTTTTTCAATGAACCTCAAATATACATCTCAATAGGGAACGCACACTACTCAATGTGGGACATAAGATATCTGATAACGCATTATTTTTCTTGGTTATTTGATGATTCTGTCCCGTCTAGGGAATTCCCTGAATTAATAAAAGAGCATTTAGAAAGATGTATAATAAAATAATTGCCCAACAATAAAATCCACCAGACGGCGGGGAGCTATGGTCTTCGATCCTAGAACAGTGGCCGCCGCTGGTGATTTAAGGCGTTGCGCGGAGCGCCTCGCCCGATTTGTCCGACCGCGCGCTGATTCGCGCGACCGAACAAAATCGTTCGAGCCGTTAGCAAATTAGGAAAAACATCAAACTTGACTATCGGTTTTAATTTGGTACTATAAAAAGACCGGAGGTGATAAAAATGAATATTTCAAAGGACATAAAGCCAGTTACCTATCTTAAATCTAGGGCAGCAGATCTGCTGAAACAGATCAATGACACCCATCGTCCAGTCATCATCACTCAAAATGGAGAGCCCAGAGCCGTACTGCAAGATCCCCAAAGCTATGAAGATATGCGGAATGCCATTGGGATATTGAAACTGATCTCCCAAGGCGAAGAGGAAATTAAGGATGCAAAATCAAAACCTCAGGAGGAAGTCTTTAAGAACATCGAAAATGTCCTGAACGAAAAACTGAAATGAAAAAAAATATGAAGTTAAATGGCCGAATGTTGCTGAGAAAGACTTGATGGGGATCATTGAATATATTGCTGGTGATAATCCAGCTAACGCTTTAAGAATATTCAAACAGATAAAAGAATAAAAGAAAAAGCATCAAGCCTTTATTCCTTCCCTGAAAGAGGCCGCATCATCCCTGAACTATGGGAGCAGGGTATTTCACAATACCGAGAATTAATCATACCACCATGGCGAATGATTTACAGAATATCTGAAAAGACCGTGCATGTCTTATCAGTATTGGATTCACGTCAAAATATTGAAGATATTCTTCTAAAAAGACTTATCAGCTCAAAGATATAAAACTGCTCGAATTTTCTAATCTCCGTGTTCTTTGCGGGGAACTTCAGGGGAAGGAGGCCAGTATGGAAGCCAAGGATGCCTATTTGAAATTAGCGGAGATGATGCGTTACCCGGAATCAAAGGAACTCATCAGCCTGCTGCAATTTTTATTAACCCCCATTCAAGCTCAGATCGCCGCATCTCTCCCCGCTTCCCATCAGGAGTTGGCCAGAAAATTTGGCCTAAATGAAGAAGAAGTGGATAAAAATTTGTGGGATATGTTCAACCGAGGGTTGATCTTCCCCAAGGATTTTTCCAAGATGGATGGAGCCAGGTTTGCCCGCTCTCTGCCGCAATTGCACGATGCCATCTTGTCCGACCTGCGGTGGGACCCCAAGAAGGAATCGG
>Ga0180009_10003252_pt1 | contig 18585 bp, 19 predicted proteins | sample OS_PC_MetaG_FD_123537 | JGI IMG/M metagenome (GOLD analysis project Ga0180009, IMG submission 123537) | Groundwater microbial communities from the Aspo Hard Rock Laboratory (HRL) deep subsurface site, Sweden - OS_PC_MetaG | ecosystem: Environmental > Aquatic > Deep subsurface > Groundwater... | reverse complement strand
ATTTTTCTATCCGACATTACGAAATTGAATCAGACACTAAAAAGGAAATTTAAAAACACAGTTCAACTGATTGATTATCTATCTGATTCGGGAATAGTCTAAAAAATATTTAGCAGAACGAGTGTTCTAAAATTTAAAGCGGAGGTGTTATATGGACGATTTTTTTGCAAACAAAAGAATAACGGTAACAGGCGGTGCAGGATTTTTAGGTTCTCATCTTGTAGAAAAACTAAGGGGGCGCGGCTGTAAAAATATTTTTATACCGAATATTGAAAACTACGATTTAGTAAAAATGGAAAATGTAAAGAAAATGTATGAAGATAGCAAACCAGGTATAGTTATTCATCTTGCTGCTGTTGTGGGTGGAATCGGTGCTAACCGCGAAAATCCTGGTAAGTTTTTCTACGATAATTTAATGATGGGTATTCAACTTATGGAAATTGGAAGGCAGGTTGGTATAGCAAAGTTTGTTGCCTTAGGGACAATATGCTGTTATCCAAAGTTTACATCAGTCCCTTTCAAAGAAGAAGATATATGGAACGGTTATCCGGAAGAAACCAATGCACCTTATGGACTGGCAAAGAAAATGCTTTTAGTTCAAGCACAGGCATATCGGCAACAATATGGATTTAATTCAATCTTTTTGATGCCGGTAAATCTTTATGGTCCGGGTGATAACTTTGACCCTAAATTTTCCCATGTAATACCAGCACTTATTAAAAAATGTTTTGATGCAATAAAAGAAAACAAGAACGAAATAGTTGTTTGGGGAACAGGCAAAGCAACAAGAGAATTTTTATATGTAGAGGATTGCGCCGAAGCAATTGTGTTGGCAACTGAAAGATATAATAAGTCTGACCCTGTCAATATCGGTGCAAGCTTTGAAATTTCAATAAAAGATTTGGTTGAAATGATTGCTAAACTAACGGGTTTTAAAGGTAAAATTATTTGGGATACAACAAAACCTGACGGTCAACCGAGAAGATGTCTTGATACAACGAAAGCCGAAAAAGAATTTGGATTTAAGGCGAAAACCCAATTTGAGGATGGGTTAAAAAAAACAATTGATTGGTATAGAAATAATTTAGTAAAGAGGTAAAAGCTTATCCAGGAGTTTCAGATATGTTGTTGGCGCCAATAGTTATCTTTGCGTATAATCGTCCCCGGCATCTTCAACAGACGATAGAATTTTTGCAAAAAAATGAATTTGCGAGGGAAAGTGAACTTTTTATTTTTTCAGATGGGCCAAGGAATGAGAAAGAAGTAGAAAATGTTAAACGGGTACGGCAATTTGTTAAAACTATAAAGGACTTTAAAAAAATTACAATAATTGAACGTGATGGAAATTATGGGCTGGCAAACAACATTATTAATGGGATTACAAGAATAGTAAACCAATATGGCAAGATAATTGTTTTAGAAGATGATATGATAACCTCTCCGTATTTCTTAAAATTTATGAATGAAGCACTGGAAATGTACGAAAACGAAGAAAGAGTTGCATCTATTCATGGTTATGCTTATCCTGTAAAGGAGAAACTCCCACCCACCTATTTTATTCGGGGAGCTGACTGCTGGGGTTGGGCAACATGGAAACGAGCATGGGATTTATTCGAGCCGGATGGAAAGAAACTTTTAGAGGGAATAAAGAAACATAAACTGCAAAAGCTTTTTGATTTCAATAATAGCTACCCATATACCAGTATGCTGGAAGGCCAGGTAAGAGGGAGAAACAATTCCTGGGCTATCCGCTGGTACGCATCTATTTTTTTAAAGAATATGTTAACTTTGTATCCGTTCCCTTCCGTAGTTAAAAATATTGGACTTGACGCTTCTGGAATTCATTGCGGTTTAAACCCTGGGCTAATTCCTGAACTTTCTAACAAACCGATAGCCCCTGAAAAAATATCTATGGAAGAAAATCAGTACGCACGACGGGCATTTGAAAAATTCTTCCGTTCTAACAGGTTTATGCTTGGTAAAATTGAAAAAGTTCTGAAAATTTTTAAAAACAAATTGAAAGATTTCATAAAACCAAGATAAAAAGCATGAAAAGGATTATAAAACAATTACTCCCACCTGTTTTATTAGGAATGTTCCGTTCCATTATTTACAAAAAATATGGCTGGCGTGGTAATTACAAAAACTGGAACGAAGCTAAGAGTAAAACAACCGGTTATGACAACGAAATAATTTTTAAAAAAGTTGCAAACGCTGCTTTGAAAGTCAAAAGAGGTGAAGCGATATATGAGAGAGATTCAGTTATATTTACTAAAATAGAATATTCCTGGCCATTGCTTGCCGGTTTAATGTATGTGTCGGCAAGAAAAGGAGGTAAACTAAGTGTTCTTGATTTTGGAGGTTCTTTGGGAACTACATATTTTCAGAATCGCAGATTCTTTTTTGGATTAAATATTGAATGGAGTATAATAGAGCAAAAACATTTTGTAAAATTTGGAAACAGAGATATAGCAGATGACAAATTGAAATTTTATGAAAGTATTGACTCTTGTCTAAAAGAACGATCGCCCGATGTAGTTGTTTTATCGAGTGTTTTGCAATATATTGAATCCCCGTACACTTTTTTAAATGAACTGATTGAATACGGCTCTGAATTCCTCATCTTTGCCCGTACAGGATTTACTTTAAACAACAAAGACAGACTTACAGTTCAAAAAGTTCCTCCCACTATTTATAACGCAATCTACCCCTGTTGGTTTTTTAGTGAAACAAAATTTCTAAATACTATTACTAAAAAATATGAATTAATGGAATCTTTTGATTCTACTGACAAAGCAAATATACCATCTGTTTTCAAGGGATTTATTTTCGCCATAAAGGAGAATAAAAATAATGAGTAAGGTCTTAAGATATCTCCTAAGAATAACTTTAATCTTAACGGGGGAGTTGTTCACAAGTATATCTAAATACAGCGGACGGATAAGTTCCAATTTTTTATTCCTTGCACAGAGTGTATTCAATTCACCGGAATGGTTTGACCGCCGACGTCATCTGCTAAATCCCGAAAAATTATTTAATGATTATTGGATAGGGTCTACTAATATGCGGGATAATGGAAATTATACAAGAGATAAAGAGAAATTCAGTAAAGGTCCCGAATATCTCTTTACAGAAAAACGGATATACGATGTTAATAAATAAGATTAAATGTAAGTTCAAAAAAGGGCCCGTGGTATTGGTATCCAAAGAAATAGCTTTTACTTTTCCACTTTCTTACGCATATCTGGCAGGATATCTTAAAATGCAGGGAGAGGTTGTTCATGTTTTGTTTAGGCCAACTAATCCTTCCTATTTTGATTTATTAGTAAAGCAAATTATGGAACTGAAACCGGTATTAGTTGGATTTGGTAGTTTATATCCTGAATTAAACGATATTGCTAAAATAATAAAAATGTTAAATGATGCCGGCCGGGAATTTCCGGTTGTAATTGGTGGCCAGATGGTGAGTCCAATTCCAGAATTTGCAGTTAAGGTTACAGGAGCGGATTTTGGTGTAATTGGGGAAGGAGAAATTGTCTTGCATCAACTAGTTACAACTCTACGAGAAGACAAAGATTCTTCAAATGTTAAGGGATTAGCTATTAGACAGGATAATGAAATTATATTAACAGGCGCGGGGGAAATTATTAAAGATCTTACATTGCTGCCTCCTATCCCGTACGAGTTTTTTCCCAAAGAAAAGTGGTTAAGTATTGGCCGTTGGTACACAGCAAATCATCCACAACCACATTGGAGATTCAAAGACCGGGTAATTAATGTTCATGGGGGTCGGGGTTGTCCATTTTCTTGTAACTTTTGTTATCATCATAGCAAACCCCGATATCGGCCTGTATATCAAATGATTGCAGAAGCAGCGGAAGCCTTAGATCGTTTTGATGGTAATATGCTTTATTTTTCTGATGAAACAGCTTTACCTTCTACGGTAAGAGTACGCCAGGTTATTAATGAGATAAGAACATTAAAAAGGCGTATAGAATATTCGGTTTCTTCAAGATTTGACATTTTAGATAAAATAGATGACAACTTGTTATGTGAAATGAAACAAACAGGTTGCAGAATTATGGGATTAGGAATAGAATCAGGTTCCGATCGTATTCTTAAGGTAATCGGTAAAAACTTTACTGCAGAAGTAATTCGAAGAGGACTTGAAAGACTTAGAAAAGCAGGGATATTGCCTACAGTATCAATAATGGTTGGTCAATATACTGAAACGATTGAGGATGTCGAAATTTCCATTGAATTAATGCGGGAATCCATTCGTAGAAATCCTAATATACAGTATGCTTTTACAATTACAACACCATTCCCCGGGTCACAATTATATAACTTTATATTTGAAAAGGACTATCTTAAAGACCATAAAGAATTTTACGACAAATATTTTCACTCTATTCCCAGAGGTTCAACTGACTGGAATTTCGTTGTCAACCTTTCCCGAATGACAAACGAAGAGTTGCTATTAATGTATAACAAAATCAAACAGGTATATATGAAGGAAAAAATAAGATATTTAAATCCAATAGTAGCTGCAGTAGATTTTTCCCGATTCTTTTTAGGCAAGGTAAATCAAAAGTTGATTTGCAAAATCATTGATAGAATTCCATCAAATAAAGCACTAAAATTTTTATTGAAAATCTATAATTCAATATACGATTACATTCAGATTAAATTGGAGGATTTTTGCTTAAGATTACGACGGCTTCGGCAGTTCAAAAACTAAAAATCGCGGAGAGTAAATGTAATGAATGAGGCGAAGCCCGTGCGTAATAGCAGAAATTATTTGTAAAAGATTATGTATACCCTGGCAGATTCCGGAAATTAAAATATATTTATTAGAAAAAAATGACTGATTTAATTTGGTTATATACTTCAAAAATATTATCTATGGCATTAGGCCTTGTGGTAGCGGTTTTTTATTACAACTATCTTGGTCCTGAGAAAATTGGCATACTTGCTTTTATTTCTATTCTTCTTTTATATTTCGGATTGCTGTCAAATGATATTTCCATACATAATATCGCCATAAGACATGAAAGGGAGACAGAAAATAAAAACAGTTTTTTTTCTGCTGCATTTATTTTAAAAATTTTTATTTCATTTATATTCTTCTGTGCTTTTGTAGCATATGTTAGCTTTTCAAACATAGGAGAAAAACTCATTGCTTATATTCTTGGTATGGCCTTGTTATTTAGTCCGCTTTTAGTATTTAATTCTGTTCTGGAATATGAGCAAAAATTCCGGTTAATTGCTAAAATAGATTTAATAACAACATGGTTGAATTATTCTGTTATTTTTATGCTTGTTTACTTGAAGTCAGAACTACTGGGTTTTGTTATAGTTCAAACTTTTTTCATTATGATAAAGAATATAATTTTTGCATTTTTCTCTTTTAAGAATGGTTTTAAATTAAATTTTTCCAATTTATATAGTAATATTCGTATTTTGTTAAATGGTTATTGGCCATTGTTTATTGGTGCCATTATGGTTTCATTGTATATGCGTGTTGACCAGATAATGATTAAATATTACAAGGGATTGTATTATTTGGGAATATATGTGCTTGTGGTAAATTTAATAGAGAAACTAAATTTTATACCTACGACTCTTGTTTCGTATCTGTATCCAAGGTACGCAAAGTTAAAAACCAGAGACGAGTTTGTTAATTTAACATCAAAAATAGCAAATGTAATTTTACCTTTCATGGCCTTGTCAGTTCTATTTTGCATTTTCTTTGCCCAGGATATAGCAAGATTTTTTGCTAAAAGTTATCCGGTTGACATATTCACGAAAACATTCATTGCTCTTTCTTTTTCTTTTATTGGAGTTTTTTCCGGAAGTATTTTTGCAAGAGTGGATATTTTGTTTGATATGCAGAAACAACAAACCATAATGCTTGGAATTATGTTGTTAATAAATATAGTATTAAACTTTTTGTTAATACCCCAATATCACATTATAGGTGCTGCGATTGCTACATCAGTAAGTTATTGCTTGGTAACTATACTGCCGTATTTCTTAATGCCAAAGATGCGTTTAATTTATAAACTTTTGCTTAAGAAATATTTGATTTTTTGGCCTTCAATGGCATTTATTACAATATTATTTTTAATTTATGGAAACATACAGTCGTTTGTTTTCAGGGTATTGATTTATATATTTATTAGTGCAATTCTATTTTACATGAATAAGGAGGCATTTATCTTTATTTTCCCAAGGTTGAAATTAAAGAAAGAATATCAGAATGTTAAATGACAAAATAATAAAACAATCTGTTTTAGATTTGATTAGAGAAATAAAAATTTTTGTAAAACATATCTTTGCCTCCTTATATTTAAGATATCTTTTAGGCACAAGACAATCTATTTGGTTGGAGTTAGGAGGAGGAATTAATAAAAAAAAAGGATGGATTAATATTGATCTTTACGGTAAAGGCAATTTACATCTGGATTTACGCCGGCCGATGCCATTTCCAGACAATTCCGTTGATAGAATATATACAGAACATTTTCTTGAACATTTTAGTTACACTGATCTAATAGAGTTACTAAAGGAATGTTTCAGAATATTAAAAGTTGGAGGAACATTTAGTAGTGCAGTTCCGGATGCCGGTCGTGTATTTAGAGCTTATGTTAAAGGAAAAGAAAATTTTTATGATAAGAAATATTGGTCATCTCCAGATTGGTGTAAATGTCCTATGGATGAACTTAATTGGTTAATTTATATGGATGGAGAACATAATTTCATGTTTGACGAAGAAAATTTAATTCTGCGATTAAAAGAGGTTGGATTTTCTGATGTTAATATAAGAAATTATGACTCAAGTATTGATAATTATGAAAGAAAAAATCAGTCGATATATATAGTAGCTATAAAAAATCAAAGTAAATGGAAACAATAAATAAATTAAAAAGAAAATTCAATAACAGAGTAATAGGAAGGATAAAAAAATTATATTATAAAATTAGTAAAAAAAATCCTAATTCTCCCTCTTTATGGAATAGAATCTGGACTGGTAAAACGGATTACGGTGAAATGAAGGAAGAGGAACGAATAAATTTGTACAAATACATTGGTTCTTTAATTCCTGAGGAAGAACTAAATTTATTAGATATGGGGTGTGGCGATGGCGAATTTCTTAAATATGTAAACGAAAAAGTGAAAAAAAATGGTATTGATTTTTCAAAAACTGGTATAGAAAAAGCGAAACAGAAAGTTGTCAATGGTAATTTTTCTATTGGAGATATTAATAAAACTCAATTTAATGATTCAGCTTTTGATGTTATAACAATAATAGAAACATTAGAACATGTTAATAATCCGGAGGAAACATTAAAAGAAGCTAAAAGATTACTTAAAATAGGGGGGAAAATAATAATATCTGTTCCTCATCCCGAACATGATATTTATGATGTCCGCGCTTGGCCGGAATGTCATTCACTTCATTTATATTCATTTACCTTTGAATCTTTAAGGGGATTTCTGCTAAAACTCAATTTTCATTCTATTGAGGATAAAACTGCTTTAGATACATTAATTATCTCGGCAAGGAAAATGATAAAAGATGTTTAATTTTTGTGCTTTATTTGATAAAAATTACTTGTATAAAGGAATGGCTTTGTATAATTCGCTACTGGAAGTTTGCGATGAATTTAAGCTTTGGATACTGTGTTTTGATAATATTACATACGACCTTTTAAAGAAGATGAATTTAAAAAACATAGAACTAATTTCGTTGGCAGAATTTGAAGACAAGAAATTATTGAACATTAAAAATACAAGAACACCGGTTGAATATTACTGGACATGTACACCTTCATTGCCTTTATATATTTTGAGGAAAGAACCTTCATTAGATATGGTTACTTACCTTGATGCCGATTTATTTTTCTATAGTAATCCCAAGCCAACATATGACGAATTTGGCAACGATTCTATTTTAATCGTTGAGCATAGGTATGCTTCTTTATATAAAAAGTATGAAAAGTCTTCGGGGAGGTATAATGTTCAATTTTTGATTTTTAGAAATGATTCTAATGCAATTGAATGCTTGGAATGGTGGCGAGAAAAATGTATTGAGTGGTGTTATTTTAAACATGAAAACGGTAAACTGGGGGATCAGAAATACTTGGATGACTGGACAGAAAGATTTAAGGGTGTTCATGTGTTACAGCATAAAGGTGGAGGCGTTGCTCCTTGGAATGTACAAAAATATTTAATAAAAAAGGCAAATAACAAAGTTTTTGTGGAGGAGCAAGAGTTGATATTTTATCATTTTCATCAATTAAACATATTAAGTCCAACGAAATTTGACCTATCAGGGGGATATCTTCTTCCTGAAAGTGCTATTGAACTTGTTTATAAACCGTACATTTATAAAATTAATGAAGCAATCCGGCTTATCTCTCAATACGAACCGTCGTTTAATTGCGGGTACGATACAAAATATTTTTCAAGAGATATATCTATTGGGAGTATTATTAAGAACACAATCCTGAAGAACAAAATACTGAGTAAAATTGCAAGAAAATATTTTGGCCGGTATCTTAGCAAAAGTTATTATTTATATGAAATCAAAATCTGAACGGAGTGTTATAACTATGACTGAAATAGAATTAGCGTCATTTTTTAGAGGAAAGAGCGTCTTGATTACTGGCGGTTTAGGGTTTATCGGGAGCACATTAGCGTACAAACTAGTTCAGTCCGGCGCTAAAGTTACTGCTGTTGACGCTTTAATTCCCGAATACGGAGGCAATTTATTTAATATTCATGGAATTGAAGACAAAGTAAAAATAAACATATCTGATGTTAGAGATAGAACGAGTATGAATTATTTAGTGCAGGGGCAAGATTACATTTTTAATTTAGCCGGTACATTAAGCCATACTGATAGTATGAAAGACCCTTTTACTGATTTGGAAATAAATTGTGTGGCCCAACTTTCAATTTTGGAGTCCTGCAGGAAGTATAATCCAAAAGTAAAAATAGTATTTGCCGGAACAAGGGGACAATATGGTAAAGCAGATTACTTGCCAGTTGACGAAAAACATTTAATGCATCCTACAGATGTAAATGGAATAAACAACATAGCCGGGGAATGGTATCACATTCTTTATAATAACGTTCACGGCATAAAAGCATGTTCCTTAAGGATGACCAACACTTTCGGCCCGAGGCACCAGATGAGACATCACCGCCAGGGAATTATCAACTGGTTTATACGGCAAGTTATAGATGGTATAAAAATAAAAATATATGGTGATGGAAAACAGATAAGAGATACAAATTATGTGGATGATGTGGTAAACGCGTTGTTTTTTGCAATGGTGGATGAAAAAACTAATGGTGAAGTTTATAATTTGGGCGGATTTCCTATAAGTTTAAAAGATATTGCGGAGAAGATGATAAAAATATATGGCAAAGGGGAATATGAATTAATTCCTTTTCCACCAGAAAGCAAACAAATAGAAATAGGGGATTATGTTGCAGATTATTCAAAGTTTAAAAAGACAACTGGCTGGCAACCCGAAATAGATATAGAGGAAGGTTTAAAAAGGACATTTGAATATTATAAAAAACATAAACAATATTATTGGTGAGGTTAAATTATGGAAATACCTTTTTTAAGTTTGAAACAACAGTATAAGGAAATTAAAAAGGAAATTAATTCTGCTGTACTAAAAACGATAGGCAGTGGATGGTACATTTTAGGGAAAGAATGTGAACATTTTGAACAAGAGTTCAAAAACTATTTAATAGGTGCCCCTGAAGGGTATGTTATCGGTGTAAATTCCGGAACTGATGCAATAAGGATAGCACTTGTTGCATCAGGTGTGGGATACGGAGATGAGGTTATTACTGTTGCAAATACTGCTATACCAACAGTCAGCGCGATATGTTCTGTAGGGGCGGTTCCAATATTTTGTGATGTGGATAAAGACACATGGCTCATTGACTACGGACAAATAGAAACGTTAATTACTGATAAAACAAAAGCAATAATACCGGTGCATTTGTACGGCTTTTGTGTAGAGATGGGTAAGATTTTTGAAATAGCAAGGAAACACAATCTTATTGTAATAGAGGATGCAGCTCAGTCCTGTGGGTCGGAATATAAAAAGCAGAAAGCAGGAACGATTGGCGACTATGGCGCATTTAGTTTTTATCCTACAAAGAATATCGGTGCCTGCGGAGATGGCGGCGCAATTTTTGTAAAATCAAAAGACAAATACGAAAGGATTAAAATGCTTCGTAATTATGGCCAAAGTTCAAAATATTATGCCGATATAGAGGGTGGAATTAACAGCCGGTTGGATGAAATACAATCAACTATTTTGAGAGTAAAACTTAAATATTTAGATAGATGGAATTCCCTTAAAAGCAAACTTGCTACTGTTTACAAAGAGAAAATTAAGGATAACAAATTGCCGCTGCAATTTCAACAGGCTACCGAAGAAGTAAATTCTGCATATCATCTATTCGTAGTGAAACTTCAAAAAGGTGAAAGGAAAGATTTAATTGATTTTCTTGCTGAAAACGGTATTGAAACTTTAATTCATTATCCGATTCCTTTATATAAACAAGCGGCATTTAAAAAGTATAAGATAAAAGAACTTCTATTTACGGAAGATCTTATGAAAAATATTGTTTCTTTACCGTTCCATCAATATTTACGGCCCGGAGAAGTCGCATATATTTTTAATATATTAAAGGCATATTTTGGGAACCAACTTTATGATTGAGTTAGAATATACAAAATGCGATCTTTGTAATAGCAATGATAATGTTTTCTTGTTCAAAGGCAGGGATTATCGCTTTGGACACAAAGAGGAATATAGTATAGTAAAGTGCGATAAATGTGGTTTGATTTATCTAAATCCCAGGCCAAATATTGAAATTATGTCAAAACTCTACGAACAAGATTATACGCCGGAAAATAAACCTGAAACATTGCCAAAACCAGAAACAAAAGAATGGAGAAAAATTTTAAAAGAAATCTGGCATAAAATCAATGGCCAATATGTAGATGAGATAATATCAGAGGCAAAAGGTAGTGTGCTAGATGTGGGTTGTGGAAACGGTTATTTGTTGTTGTCACTGAAACAAGAAGGTTGTAAGGTTTATGGAATAGAGGCAAATCCTAAGTCAGTAAAAACATGTAAAGAACTTGGTTTAGAAGTATTTTGTGGAACTGTAGAAGATGCTAAATTCCCCAACGGATTCTTTGATGCGATTGTAATGTCTCAAGTATTGGAACACCTACCTTCACCGAGGGAAAGTTTAAAAGAGGTTTACAGAATTTCGAAGCCCAATGGGAAGGTTTTTATTTATTGCCCCAATGCCGAAAGTTATCTGTCCAAATTTTTTGGTAAATTTTGGCACGGCTGGCACATTCCATTTCATTTTTATGGTTTTAGCCAAAAAACAATAAAAAAAATTATTGAGGATACAGGATTCAAAATAGAGGAAATAAATTCTGTGACCCCGGATCATTTTTTTACTGTTTCTTTAAAATGTTTCTTACATGGAGAAAAGATTAATGGGATAAGACCGGTTGACAGGGCAGCAATATTTGACAGTTTAATTTTTCGTATGTTTATTTCACCGATTTTTAGAATTTTAGATTTTATTCTGAAAGGGGAAGGAGATTGTCTCAAAGTTAGAATTATTAAAAAGTAAAAATTATTATGAAGAAAGTTGTATTATTACCGCTGGGAAGATTTTTTAGAATTTCTCTAATAGCCGTACTTCCTGCGACATATTTTATAAAACATGGGATTGAAGCCCAGAGCGTATTTACAAATATCACATTCTGGATATTTTGCCTGGCATATTTTCTTTGTTTGGTTGAGATGTTGTTTTTGTTCAAAACTATTTCTTTTAATTTTATAGATATATTTCTATTTATATTTGCAATTTATATACTTTTATCTGCTCTCTGGTCTCCATTTTTTGATGCCGGCCTGAGAAAAGCGATGGAGTTTGCGCTAATTACCCTGCCAATAGTTTATTTTATGAGATTTTTCATAAGAGATACCGATGAAGTAGAACAAATTATTAAATTCTCTATATTTATTGGATTAATTTTAGTAGTACCCCATGTGATAAATTTTATTGTTTCCGGGAAATCAATAGATCGGGTAACCCTCAACATGGTTCATCCGGTTGCTATGGGTCTATATTGTTCTATCCTTGCATATTGCAGCGCATATTTTTTCTTTAAAAGTAACAAGAAACTTTTTTATTTACTATATTTCATTATTTTCTCAATGAGCTTGTTCTTAACAGGTTCAAGAACCTCAATGTTGGCACTATTTCTTGCCATAATTTGGTATTTGTTAAGAAAAGGCAGGATACAAAAGGTTTATATAAGATTACTTTTTATTTTGGTGGTCTTGTTTTTTGTTATAGATAAGTATATACCTTTTTATGAATATATTATAGGAAGATTTTCAATTGTTTTAAGTTCCCGTGACCCTGCTAGTGAAAGAAGAATGATTTTATGGGAAAGAAGCATAGATGCAATGGCAGAAAGCCCATTATTAGGTAAAGGGACAGGGGCAGAAATATCAGGATATGCGCATAATATATTCCTTGAAATCGGTTCCGAAAACGGTTTAATTGGACTATTAATTCTTGTTGCCATTATTCTGCTTTTAATTAAAATTATAAATAAGATAAAAAATGACAAAATGTATGAACTGGTAATGGGAATGTTTATAATATGTGCTTTTGTCAGTTTATTTAGTTTTTCTTATTCCTTTAACAGGTATCTGTTTTTTTCTATTGGTTTTATTCTGGCGATTTATCATCTTAAGGGAAAAAAGAATGAAGCAACTTAAAGCTTCAATAGTGACACCTTCGTTTAATCAAGGTAGATTTATTGAAGAGACAATAAAAAGTGTTTTAAATCAGGACCATCCTAATATTGAATATATCGTAATTGATGGTGCTTCAACAGACAACACATTAGAAATATTAAAAAAATATTATAACAAGATAATTTGGAAATCGGAACCAGACGATGGTCAAACACAAGCAATTAATAAGGGGCTTAAAATGGCAACAGGCGAAGTTTTGGCGTGGCAGAACGCGGATGACACTTACCTGCCGAATACGGTTAGTATAGTGGCGGATTTTTTCTTAAAGAACCCTGATGTTGGGATGGTTTATGGGTATTTCAATTATATTGATGAAAATTCAAGGATTATATTGACAAAAAAATTGTCGCAGTTTAATTATAGAAAATTTGTTTCCGGTAAATTCACTCCTAATCAACCAACGGTCTTCTTCAGGAAAGATGTAATAGAAAAAGCAGGGTACCTGGATGAGAGGTTCAATTTTTCTATGGATAGAGAATTATATTGCCGGATTGGAAGAGAATTTAAGATAGCACTTATTCCAAAAGTGTTAGGTAATTTCAGAATTCATCCGCAGAGTAAAACTATGATAGATAAAAATAATAAAAAATGGGAAAAAGAATTCCGTTTGATAAGAAAAATGTACGCCCCGGGTTTTGTAAACTGGATTTTAGAATATTTCTATTGTTTCCGCAATAAGATTGCTTATTATTTGAAATATAGAAAGTATCTTAGACAATAATTTCTTGAACAAATGGTTTTTGTAGTTTTACATTAACGTAAAACTTTAAAAATATGGAAAAATTTCTTAACCTGATTAACCTTTCAAGAAAATCCTTAGAGTTTCTTTTATTGATGCTGCCTTTAATATTTTTTGTTGTTCTGGATGTATTGTTTGTATTACATTATAGTCGAAGAGTATACCTTTCTAAAGTTGATCCGGATTATGTTTTAAACCTACATGGTGGAGTTACTATAGCTAAAACCTATTGGGGCGAAAAGATTAAATTCAAAGGCAGAGTTTATCCGAATAGTTTGTCCGCTCACCCGGTAGCTAAAAAAATAGGGATAATACAATATAAACTCAATAAAATCAGTATTTTTGGTTTTGATAGATTTAAAACTAAAATAGGATTAACCGGTACAAGTAACGGTGAAGTTAAATTTTCAGTTGGTATTGATGGGGTGGAAATTCCTGAAACAAAAAAAATTATAACTGGTTCAATGAAACCGCGTAAAATTGATATTCCAATAAGAAATGCAAGTACATTGGAACTATACATAGATCCGAGAGGAGACAATTATAGTGACCACGCTGTTTGGGTTAATGCCGGAATAGTAAGAACCAAAATAAATATATTTATAATAATTGCTTTTATTTTACAAACTACCGGTTATTTGTTATTTGTCATATTAGTTAAAAAGGGAATTATTGGAATAACCTCTTTTTCAGATAAAAAAGATGTAAAAACTACTTTATCTGTAATTGGTTTTGCAGTTCTATGTTTTATAGTTTATATTCAAATAGAAAGAATTCTTACCTTTATAAATAATACAATTATGGGGAGCCTATATTGATAACCGGGATATTTTTATTCGTGCTATCTGTTATTTTGGGTTTACCATTAATTCTTCGGTTGGGAAGATTTTCGACAAGAATTGAATGTTGTGCCCAATCATTCTTAATTGGTAGCGGGGTATACACATTTGGAATGGCATTTGTTGGATTGTGCGGTTTTTCGTACACATCGCTTACCTTGATTGTATTATATATAGTACTTTTAACTTTAACAATGGCATCAATGTCTTTAATAAAACAAAAGGAAAAATATAAAATATCAGAAGGTTCTTCTCTGTTTACAAAGAGCATTCTATTCTTTGTTATATTGAATTTGGCAGTTATATTTTACCAGGCAGTTTCCACACCAATACAAGGGTGGGATGCTTTAGCTGTTTGGTGTAATAAAGCTAATGTTTTGATGAAAACCAAAAGTTTTTTTAGCCTGGCAAAAAGTTGTTATCCTGCTTATCCTCCACATCTTGCTTTTCAAATTTTTTTACTTAAACCATTTGGTGACCAAATTGTTAAAATGTTACCGCCCATTTATTTGATGTGTATTGTGATTATATTTTATGGTCAACTAAAAATTTATGTTCCGTCACGCATATCTGCAATATTTGCTTGGTTGGTAACAACTATTCCTCGGTTTAGAGGTTCATGTGGTGCAATAGATTTATATTCGGCTGTTCCACTGACTGCATATTTAGTTCCTTCTACCATTTATTTATACGGTTATCTTAAAAAAGGTTCTATCGGGTATTTCTGGTTGTGGTTTTTATTAGGGACAATCGGTATTTGGACCAGGCCGGATGGTTTTATATCAGCTTTCATTAATCTTTTTATTCTTACTATTTTTATCACCAAGAGGGAAATGCGTTTAATAGCAATTCCTATATTTTTTTGGACCGGGCTTTTATTTTTATGGAGATATATTTATATCAGCTTTTTTTATTATGTGCCATATTTTTATAATTCCGAAATACAATTTGATTTTGAAAGGTTAAGAAAAATTATTCAATATTGTTTGGGCTCATTATCAAATGTTGATTATTGGGGCCCGCTTTTTTGGTTTACTGTAATTATGGCGCTTTTTTATCAACATGTCCGGAGGCATATCGTAGTTGTTGGTATTTTTATTTTAAATCTTATTGTTTTAATAATTACCTACCATGTAGTCAGTACATCTAATGAAATGAATATAGATTGGTGGTTAGAAACTGGTTTTAATCGCGGAATTTTACATTTTATTGTAATTTTATATTTCTTTATTGGATTAATTTGTGGAGAAGGATTGCATCCCATTGTGGTTTTTATGGAAAAGGTTTATTTTAATTCAGACAGATATATTTTTAGAAAGCGCGAATTATGAAATTTTCCGTAATTATTCCTGTTTTTAACGGACAGAAAACTATTATTGAAGTTAGAAAAGCATATCAAAAGATCATTTGGTCTTTTCATTATTGTTGCGGGGGAAAAGATATATGACAGATGAGGCCATGGAATTTGAAATAAATCGTCCCCATAATGCAGGCCGGTTGTATAATTTCTTAATTGAATATAAATTTAATAAAGCATTAGGATCGATGCCATTTTCTGTCAAAAATATGTCTGTACTTGATGTTTGTTGCGGCTCCGGGATGATTTCAGAATATTATGCTAAAGCCGGGGCGAAAGTGATTGGTATAGATTTGTCCGGGGAGGCAATTGAACGCGCTAAAACAAGAGAGGAAAGATATAATTTTGAAGCCGATTTTAAGGTGGCGGATGCCGGTAAATTGTCGTTTCCAGATAATAGTTTTGACATAGTTTCTGTTCATGACGGACTTCATCATTTAAAAAATCCGCAGAAAGCGGTTAGTGAAATGGTGAGGGTAGCTAAAAAAGGAGTAATTATCATAGAACCGGCAATAGCATTGATAACGAGAATTTCTGTTTTTTTGGGTATTTCAACAGATTATGAAGGTGAAGATTTTGTATACCGTTTTAAAAAAAACGAATTACAGGAATGGTTTAAAAATACCGGTTGTAAAGATATCAGAATGAAACGGTATATTATGTATTATCCGCATCAGCCGGGGAAACTTTTTAAACTTTTTGATTTTTATCCTTTATTCCTTGCGACGAAAATATCTTTTTTTCTAATAAATATCTTGTTGGGAAAACTCGGGAATAAGGTACAGATAATAGCACTAAAATGAAAATTACTGTTTTGGGAATAAATTTTTATCCGGAGCTTATTGGTATCGGTGTATATAATACAGAATTGTGCGAATATTTAAGAAATGTCGGGCATGAGGTAACCATATTCACTGCTCTTCCTTATTATCCCCATTGGGAAATACCAGAACACTATAAAAGAAAGCTCTTTTTAACTGAAAATTATAAAGGAGTGGTTATCAGGCGTTCGTATTTATATGTTCCGAAGAAGATAATAACTATATCTCGTATTTTCCACGAATTTTCTTTTATGATTTCGTCATTTTTTAATTTACTTTTTTCAGGGAGACCTGATATAATTTTTGTTGTATCGCCACCGTTAGGATTAGGTTTAGTGGCTTATGTAATTGGCAAAATAAAGAGCGTACCGTTCGTTTTTCATATTCAGGACCTTCAACCGGATGCTGCTGTTGAACTCGGGATGTTAACGAATAGAAAATTGTTAAATTTACTTTACAAAATAGAAAAATTCATTTATCAGAAAGCAAAAAGAATCGGAGTAATTAGCAAAAAAATGGGCGAAAAAATTATCTCAAAGGAAATTAACCGGAAAAAAATTTTATATTTCCCCAATTGGGTAGATACCCAATACATAAAACCGTTACCCAGAAATAACAAATTCAGACAAGAAAATGGGTTAGGGAATAGGTTCGTAGTTCTCTATTCGGGCAATATTGGTATGAAACAGGGATTAGACATTATCCTTGATGTGGCGGATGAAACCAAAGATAACAAGAACATTATTTATATTATTGCAGGAGACGGCGCATACAAAAAAGAACTCATCAGGAAATATAAAATACAAAAACTTGAAAATGTATTTTTCTTACCAATCCAGTCTAAAGAAATGCTACCGTATATGCTTTCCGCAGCTGATGTGTGTCTGGTCCCTCAACAAAAAGCAGTTACAGATGTGGTTATGCCTTCTAAACTTTTAGGAATAATGGCCTGCGGCAAACCTGTAATCGCAGGGGCAAATCCCGGCAGTGAACTCTATAATGTAATAAAAGATTCCGGATGCGGGATAGCAGTTGAACCTGAGAATCCCAAACAACTATTGGAAGCAATAATGAAGTTATACGATGACCCCAAAAAGGGGGAAGAATACAGTAAAAAGGCAAGAGAATACGTTATTAATGATTTTTCAAAGATTAATATATTAAAATCTTTTGAAGAAAAGTTAGAAACAATAAAACTACTGGGGTTAAACTATACTGTCCCCCATTAGTAGGGCAGGCGAGTTAAGTTAGAGAAGGGGTTCGATGCTATGGAGGAATGGACAGAATTTAATCAAGTATGAATAATTTTTTAAAGTATTTGATTTTCATAATTGTAGCAGTTATCCCATTTGGCATTGAAAGAAAAGTGGCCATTATGGGCATAGATGTATGGATAACTTTGGCAGATGCATTGATAGCCATTGCTTTACTTGTATGGATATACCATAAAATTAAAACCAGCTCCATAAAAACACTGGCCGCCGCGCCCCTTTTCAATCTTTTTGCTTTGTTGATATTGACATTCCTTTTGTCATTTGTTAACTCGCTCAATGGTTATCTTGTTGCAAAAGAGTTAACAAAACTTATAGTTATAACAGGGTTTTATTTATTGCTGGTTGAAAATGTGACGGATAAAACATTAGATGCAATATTAAACACAATATGTCCTACATCGTTTATTATCACGGGGTGGTTTTTAATAGATTTTTTAAATGGCAGGGTAGAACCGTACGGGCAAAGGTTGTGGCTTAGGGGTTTGGGCAGTTATGTTCACCTGAACTCTCTCGGAATATTTCTGACAATAACCATACCAATTAATCTGTCAAGGTATTTTAACTCAAAAGAAAATTTTTTAAAATTTGCTTTTGTAATATCTGCTTTAATGCAATTTGTTGCACTTTATTTAACATTCTCAAGGGGTGCCTGGATT
>Ga0180009_10003251_pt1 | contig 18588 bp, 15 predicted proteins | sample OS_PC_MetaG_FD_123537 | JGI IMG/M metagenome (GOLD analysis project Ga0180009, IMG submission 123537) | Groundwater microbial communities from the Aspo Hard Rock Laboratory (HRL) deep subsurface site, Sweden - OS_PC_MetaG | ecosystem: Environmental > Aquatic > Deep subsurface > Groundwater... | reverse complement strand
TTATTTGTTTAGAAAAAGTAGGATGGGCTACTCGTTGCCCATCAATAGAAAGCAATGTTGGGCAACAAGTAGCCCAACCTACGAGCTACGAGCAGATGCAAATTTCTAACCGGACAATGCTGACAATAAGTAATATTATTTGCCGGGCATAAATAATAAATAGGCAATTATCATCACCCCAAATAGTAGGTGAACAGGCTGTGTCATCATACAAAAATGGGTGAGCTGTTTCAAAATCTGAATCAACTATCATCCCGGCCTTGAGTCGGAATCCATCTTAATTAAAGATCATTTTTGAGAGGAGATACTAAATGGCGTTTGACAGAACTGTAACAACCGTTATTGATCAGGAAAAATGTGAGGCTTGCGGAGAATGTATCAAGGTCTGTTCCCAGGATACAATCACTATGGTTAATAAAAAAGCTACTATAACCGGGAATGAGTCTCTTATCTGCGACCATTGTCAGGCGGCCTGCAAATCGGGTGCAATCAGGGTGGGGGGGATTGATGAATCTCTATCGAATTTCAGTAGTTTTAAATCGGAGAAAAAGTGGATACCCCACGGAGAGTTCGATACCGTCAGCTTGGTTAATCTGATGCAATCCCGCCGCTCCTGCAGGAATTACAGCAACAAACCGGTCGAGAAAGAATTGTTGGAAGATCTGGTAAAAATAGGAGTGACTGCCCCTTCCGGTTCCAATTGTCAGATGTGGTCATTTACAGTCCTGCCGGATCGTAAATCAGTTGAGGCTTTGGGAGAGCAGATTAAAAAGTTTTTTCATGACCTAAACCGTCTGGCTGCAAAAGGCTGGTTAAGAATGTTATTAAAGCTACTCGGAAAACGACAGTTGTCTGATTATTATGATAATTACTATGAGCGTATCAAAGAAGGGCTTGAGGAGTGGGAGGCGAAGGACAAGGATATGCTTTTTCACCAGGCTCCTGCCGTCATTGTAATAGCTTGTAAACAAGAAGCCAGTTGTCCTGCAGAAGACGCCCTGTTGGCAGCTCAAAACATATTACTGGGAGCACATTCCATGGGATTGGGAACCTGTCTTATCGGCTTTGCCGTTAGTGCCATGAAAAAAGAGCGAAAAATATGCAATTTTATTGATCTGCCAAATGATGAGGAAGTCTATGCCGTCATTGCCATCGGTTATCCAAAAGAAAAATACATCAACGTCACAGGGCGAAAACCCTTTCCCTTAAGATTTATTAACAGATAGGGTTAAGCCGAAATCCGGATTATCAATTGGTTTCTTCAGGTGTATCGGCAACCGGTGGTCCGGGTTCAAATACCTCTCTTTCGCCGCAGCCAATTTGTGCGGCATGATAAATCGAGGTTGCAGTAACCTGCCGGTCTACCAGCACACCCTGAACTCGGTACTGTCCCCTTCCCAAGTCTTTGACAATAGCTTTCCCTCCGACAACAAATCCGCCACAATCGAAATGCCGTCTTCCCTGGTGATCTGTCCAGAGATACTCGATGGCCAATGCAGGGATGGGCAGGAGCAGAGCAACTAATAATAAGAGTTTAACAACCACTGTTTTCATGGGAGATATCTTCAAAAAAAAGTTATTGAGAGAAGATGACGTTAGCTACAGTCTACCTGAATCGAAGATGAAGTCAAAAGGGAAAACTCACGGTATATCACCTCAAAATGCCCTGGAAAGAATTGTAAATTTCAGGGAATTAAGATTTTTACAACGATCCCCGGTTATGTTAAGCTAGTCGCAAATAATGAACCAGATTCACTCACCTTTGTGTAAAGCAACACTAATGCCAATCATCACTGGGCAAGTTCGCTTTAGATTTGATTGATGGGTCGTCTTTGCAGGCTTATTGACGTTTTATCAGACACTTTTTTAAATAAGTGTGATAATTGAACGAATGTTTTCTCTAACAACCGGTTTTTTAAAAACCAGTTCAACATATGGGAGGGAATATGACTGGTTTCAAAAGATTAATTCCAATTGGTTTAGCACTATTGCTCGCGATGTGCAGTTTGACTTCTCTTGCTGATGAAAGATTTAAGGATAATGGAGACGGAACCGTTACCGACAGCCAGCTCAATTTGATGTGGCTAAAGACGGATAACCAGGGGGATATCGGCTGGTTGGACGGATTGAGGTGGGTAAAGTACAATGTTTTTTACCTGTTACCGGAAAATAAGTATGATGATTGGAGGCTACCAACAATCAGTGAATTGAAAAGCCTGTACGTAGACAATCAAACTGTAGAAGGAGTTGAAGCTGATTGCGGCATGACCGTTCGGATTATTCCCCAGATATCTCTGTCATGCGGTTGGGTGTGGTCATCGGAGAGCAGTAAAATATCAGCAACTGTTTTTACTTTTCGTGAGGGCTATCAATTCTCGGATCTAAAAATGCATAAGAAAGCACACCGGGTGCTAGCCGTCAGGGATATAAAGTGATGCTGGAATTGGCTACCTTCTAACCTCCCCTATGCCCGGTTTTTGGTTGCAAAGGTTTTGGAATCAGGCCAGAATGGACAGATGATTGCGAGGATTGGTTTCCTCAACTCAAAACTATTTTACCATCTTCAGTTTTTTCCTTTCATGATGATCATGATGGTTGAAAAGGGGGGATTGTTTTTAGATTAATCAAGGGTGCTTGCAGAACATGGAAAACTTGGACGACCACCAGTGGAGTGTTACCAAAGATAAGCTTATCAGGGAAATAATGTCCACATACGAAGCAATTTCAAAGTTTCAGGATCAAAAAATGAAATCGAATGAGGAATTGGAATCGTTATCAATGGACGATTTGCATGCCGAACTTCAAACTCTGGCAAACCTGCTTGATAAGCTGGTCAGTAATTGGGATATCAAAAAGTAAATCTCAGTAATCCCGCCCAAACAGTAAGAAATAAAAAACTCATCTTGCAGTCTTGCCTAAACGGTATGTTTTTAGCATTTTTTAATAATGATTTAGGCAATGGCAACTCACGCGTTCTAAATTCGTTTATTTTTTATTGGAAAAACATAAAAATCGCAGCAGCATAGTGAGATCGAGATGAAAAACTTCCTCATTTTTTTGTTGGTTCTATTATTTGCCAATCAAAACCTATTTGCCCAGCAAGGACCAGAACAGGGAATAAATGCCCGAATTCAGCCGCCACTGGAGCGTCATGACATTTCCGAACAGGTAAATCTTCTGGAAAACCAACTGGCCATTGCCAGCAGGGAAGTGGATTTCTGGCGAAATGCCCGCTTTTATAATGACAAGAAAAAAGAGAGGATGAGACAGGAGAAGTTGGTATACTGGGCACAAAAGACCGTTGAAATCAGAAACGAGATCACCGAACTAAAAAAGGGGCGTGCTTATTACCAGCATAATTATTCAGGAGATGAGAAGTTTTACTATAAAAAGGATTAGGGTTTCAGTTTTTGTCCGGTGTAGCGTTTACTTATCAAACAATCACTTTTACTCGGTAATTTGAAATTGAGAATCAGGAACATACTACCTGGTTTTTAAGCGGATCTTAAATTCAGTTCCATGATTTTCTGCATTATCCTCTTCAGAAGTTGAGTTTACGGATATTGTCCCCCCATATTGTTCAATATATTTTTTTACCAAAGGCAGACCGAACCCTGTTCCCCTTTCTCCCCGGGTTCCGGAACGACTTGTTTTTTCGGTGTTATCAAATATTCTATCCATTAAATGTTTTGACATGCCCATACCCTCGTCTTTGATCGACAAAACAACGCTGTTTTCTTCCGGCACGCAGGATATTCTGATGGTTGAGCCGGGATAAGAAAACTTGATGGCGTTGCTCGTTAGATTATTAATAACCGAATTAATCAAAGATATCCTTTCCGCAATAACAAGCAGGGAATCAGGGATATTACTTTCTATGGTTATCTCTTTATTTTTATACTGGTAAGATACGATTTCCAACGCCTCATCAAAAGCAGCTTTTAAATCAACCTGTTCCAAATCCAGCCCTTTTTCTTCCAAAGAATTCATTTCTCTAATTAGATTAATTATTCCGATACCATTCCTAACAGAGATCAACAATGATTTCATTAAAAAATCAGTTGTTTCAGGTTTTTGTTGAATCAATTGCAGAGTGGCCTCCACATGACCCAATGGATTCATTATGTCATGGCAAAGCGTGTGGAGGAGCTTTTTTTGTTCCATAACAGATTGAAAAAGCTCCTCCCGTGCCTTTTTTAATCTCAGATGATTATCTATTCTGACAAACAACTCCTCAAGATTGAAGGGTTTGGTGACATAATCGACAGCACCAAATTTAAATCCTTTAACTATATCTTCGATATCTGACTTTGCAGTCATAAAAATAATTGGGATCTCTTTATTAACAGGGTTTGATTTAACTCTTTGGCAGGTTTCGTAACCATCCAATATAGGCATCATAATATCCAGCAAAATCAGATCCGGTGGATTACGTTCAATCATATCAATCCCTAACTCTCCATTTTCCGCCTCCGTTGTCTCATAACCTTTTTTTAAGAGGTGACGTCGCAATGTCTTTCTTATTCCCGGGTCATCATCAATGATTAAAATTCGAGCCATTCTATTCCCTTTTTATAGATTTCGATTAAGTCCAGATTTAATTTGTAAACCTCTTGTGGAAATGGAGCTAAGCATTCAGTTGACTGCATGCTGAATCGGTATTTTGACCGTAAAACGACTGCCCTCACCGTATACGCTGACAACTTTGATTGATCCGTTATGTTGCGCGACCAACTTTTTTGTTATTGCCAATCCGAGACCGGTGCCACCGACTGACCGTATGAGTGAATCATCGAGTTGCCTAAAAACATCAAATATAACTTCCTGATTTTCCTCCTTAATACCGCAGCCTGTATCAATAATCTCAAAAACAGCCATTTGGTCCTCTTTTCTAACATTGACTGTTATGCTTCCCCGCTCAGTAAATTTAACCGCGTTGCTTAAAATGTTAAAAAGAATCTGCTTCAGTCGAAAGGGATCTGCTTCGATGGTAAATTTTTCGATATTGCGGATCATTGCCAGCTTTTTACCTTCAAGGAGTTTATGAACATTCTTTAATACTTCCTCCGTTATTGTATCGACGCCCATCTGTTCGAATGACAGGGTCATTTTTCCGGCTTCAATCTTGGAAAAATCAAGAAGATCGTTAACAAGGGTCAATAATTGTCTGGCCGATTCTTCAATGTCTGTTGAAACATCTATCACATCATCAGGAGATAGCATCTGCTCCTTATTTGTCAGAAACGGAGTGTTTGCCAGAATAACTGTCAGTGGCGTTCGTAATTCATGAGAGACAATATTCAAAAAATCCGATTTTAAACGGTTCATCTCTTCCGCCTTGTCCCTGGCTAAGATCAAGGCATCCTCAGTCCTTTTCATTTCGGTCACATCATTGGATATGGCAACTATGTTAGTCACTGTGCCTTTTTCCCTATATGGGTAAAAAACAGTCTGAAAATGCCTCTCCTCGGTTCCCTTATGCATGTGGATTTCGTCCGACAAAACAGTGTCTCCGGAGAAACACTTGTCCAGTACGGGTTTTACCTTTTCCTCAAAGACATCTTTTTGAAAGAGGTTTGAAACATGAAGTCTATGCAATTCCTCCGGAAAACGATTTTGCGCCCTCGCAAATGAATTGTTGAAAGAAATGAGATGGAACTCCCTATCAATCATGCACATGGGATTTTTGGAGGTGTTCACCATAAACTCGATCTTTTTTCGTTTCTGCTCTTCGATTTTCTGCTGGTTAATATTGGTTATGATCCAGATACTTTCATGTGACTCACCCACGATTTCAATCGTTTTTTCCTGTATGGAAAACCAGGCGTGATTTCCACTTGCAAGCTTTAAGCGCCATTCTCCGGCATAAAACCCATTTTTCTTGAGCTCGGGATCTGCTGCTTTTGTGTAGCGGTCATATTCTTCCCGATTGGGAAACAACATGTGCAAGCCGGCGTTTTCCAGATCCGATTCGCAATAATTCAGCATCGTTTTTGTACGATCATTGAACCATTCAATTATCCTGTTTTTTAGAAAAACGACACCAAAAACAACATTTTCCAGTATTTTTATCTGGAGGTTTAAAACCTTCTCCATTTTTAAGGCATGTTTGTCTGCTACTTTTTGGCTTTTATCCAGTTTGATGGCGACTTCCTGCCGTTCATTTTTTTCTTTTTGTAATTGTGTACTGATATCCGTCAGTGAGCTTTTTTGCTGTCGGACTTCACTTGCCAGTCTTTTGTGGATCTTTTTAGATTCCTCCTCCATTTTTTTTCGTTCGATAAATCGCCCGATTCTAAGTGACAATGCGTCAATCAAGTCCCTTTCCTCTCTCAGAAACGGGCCTTCAAACAGATCCGGTTTTTTTTCAAGATAGCCAACCTCTAAAGATCCAATGGTATCTTGTTGTTGATAAATAGGCGACTTTTGGAACCATTCGGTTGGCAAATAATTCGGGGTTTTGTATTCTCGTTCGTGTAACCGGATGCGGGCACATGCCGTTTCAGGATACAACCAGGCCAAAGGGACTAAACCGGTAATCTTTTGCAGGGTTTCATCAATGGGCATTGTTTCGTTCTCCATCAAGAACGAAACTGAGAAGAGACAATCAAGCTCTTTTACCCTCTTTTCCAAAGCTTCCGACTTTCGCTTTAATTTTAATTCTGTTTCAAGTTTCTCGGAATACAGGCTTTTCAGTTTATTGGTTCTGGATTTCTCCAATCTTTGGGATTTTATTCGCGAAATTGAATACCGAATTGCCCTTCCCAGAGATTGTGTTGAGATTTCACTCTTTAGAAAATAGTCCTGAACTCCGATGGATAACAGGGATCTTGCCAAGGGTTCGTTCATCTCAGGCATCAAAATAATAAACGCTGATTCATCGAAGTATTTCCTGAAATCTGCCAATGCTTTTACGATTTTTGTATTGGTTACTTCCTGGTTTATCATTACAACATCATACTTTTTTTTCTCCAATAGACTGAGTGCAACGGAATAGCTTTGAACCTGCTCCATGACAAAATCTTCCAATCTTGATTGATCCAGCGCTTCTTTGACTATATTGGCCTGTTCCGACGATTCATCAATGATGAGTAATCTAATGCAATTGATGACGGTTTTCTCAAATTCTTGAAAGTCAACAATACCCACGTTTTCTTTGAAATCCATCTTTTCCTTTATTTGCCCTTTTTCAATAACCCGCCCCACAATTGGAAAGTTAAGTAAACCCAGAGCAAGTCGCCCCTGGCGGTTGCATGGGGCAATCATGTAAGATACCTTATTCGACAGGCTTTTCTTTTATCATCTAGTTATTGCACCCCGTTTTCTACTTTTAGGCCCCAAAGCCAACAAAGAACATTACCGGTAAAAAGGTGATCAAGCGTTTTATCTGATTCTGCTACCGGAATAATCAGACGTCTAACTCCTCATCAATGGAATACATCTCTTTTGCACAATCATTACAGATGATTTGGCTGAATGTCACATTTGAGTGTTTTTTTATATAATCTTCCAGTTGTTGCCAAAAGTCTTCATTGATACTGATTGACTTACAATTATCACAAATGGGAATGATTCCCCGCAGGATTTTCATCTCGATATGGGTTTTAACCCTGGCTATAAGTTCCCTGGGATTGAAGGGTTTTGTCACATAGTCCACGCCTCCTGCGTCAAATCCTCTTTCAATGTCTTCGATCTCGGTTTTTGCCGTCATAAAAATAACAGGGATATGTTTTGTTTCCCTGTTTCGTTTAAGTAGCTTACAAACACCGTAACCATCCATTCCGGGCAGCATGATATCCAGAAGGATAAGATCCGGAAGTATACTCCTGGAACTTTTTAATCCCGCTTCCCCGTCTTCAGCCTCAAATACTTCATAGCCATTCTTTTCTAGAATTTTACGAACACTTCTTCTAATGCCCGGTGTATCTTCAATAACCAAAACTTTTCCCATTGCAGGCCCCTTTATAAAGATTCCTAACCCAGAAAATCTGGATATGTACCTAAAAAACCATTTCCTACCAGAAAACGAAGAAAATAATATAAGGTACTAAAATAACGTCAGTTTTGTTTTTAACAAGCAAGCACACGCTTACAAGAGTACTTGTTACCCATTATACAATTCATCGTCTTCAAGGTCAAAGAATCAAAAAAAAATTGTAACCATATGTTAAGCTCTGATGTGATTCCAATGAACCATTGAAAACTATATCTAATTAAATACTACCTGGTTGTTACCTTTGTTTCTGGCCATGTTCAACGCTTCCTCAACACGCCTGAACAGATCGTTTTCGTCGCATCTGACTTCTGCAACTCCTATGTTTATGGCCAGTCTGCCAGACCTGGTTTTAGTATAGGTTGAAAAAGCCTTTAATAATTTGTCGGCCAGTACTTGTGAGCCTTCGATTTCAGTGGCTGATAAAACGATGACAAACAGCTTTTCGCCCCAGCGAATAAGAAAATCAGATTGTCGAATCTGTTGTTTTAGCAAATGAGCCATCTCAACTATAACCTTGTTATTTTCCTGCCCGGTTCCGGAGGTTGCACTCTGTTGAAAATCATTTATTTCCAGCAGCATCATTGTCAGATTTCCCAGGTAGCGATTACATCGTACCAGCTCCTGTGAAATGTAATCATTAAAGAAACTCCTGTTATAGACACCGGTTAAAGGATCAATGTTTACCATTTTTTTAATCTGGCAAAAGTGCAATCCGAGTTTAATCTTATCAAGCAAATCATTTACTTCAAAAGGTTTGGTTATGTACTCGTCCGCTCCGATATTTAAGCCCAACGCCCTATCTTCATGCTTTGCTTTTGCGCTTAACATGATGATATAAAAAACCAGATAATTGTATTCTCTTCTTAAGATCTGACAGGTTTCATGACCATTCATAACGGGCATCATGACATCAAGCAGGATTACTTCCGGATTAAATCTGGTAACGATCTCCAGTCCCTGTTTCCCGTTTTCAGCTTCTTCAAAATCATACCCCTCTCTTGTAAGGTGCCTTCCTATTGAACGCCTGATCTTTTCATCATCATCAATTATTAGGATCTTTGGTTTATTCATTTTTTTTGTGGTCTCAATTATATTTTTAAAAAGTGAAAACAGGCTTTTAATTTTATCTTTGCAGTGCTAAAGATTTCTCTCACTACCCACATTAGGTATTTTTCATCAAAGGGATGGTGAAAGAAAACGTACTACCTACATTAACTTCACTTTCCACGGTAATTGTCCCGCCATGCATTTCCACCAGCTTTTTTGTGATAGGCAAACCAAGTCCTGTACCTCCTGCTGAACGGGTTAGAGAATTATCCAATTGTCTGAAGACGTCAAAAATTAACGGGATATCATCTCGTTTTATTCCCTTTCCTGTGTCAGTCACTCCTATAAGTGCTTTTTTACCGGATTTTTTTACAAACAGGATTATCCCTCCATCTTCAGTAAATTTGATGGCATTTCCGACCAGGTTTAATAGTATCTGTCTAAGCCTGGTCGGATCGGCCTGTATGGTGAGATCTTCCACTTCCTGTTTTAAATAGAGCGATTTTGCATCAATCAGAGTTTTCAAGCTATTACAAACTTCCATAATTGCAGTTTTAGTACTGATGTCTGTAAGCTTCAGATCCATTTTGCCAGCTTCAATTTTGGAGAAATCGAGCAAGTCATTGATTATGGTTAACAAGTGTTTTGCAGAATCTTCAATATCCACTGCAATTTCTGCAATTTCTTGTTTATCCGGGAGGTCATCCGGATTCATCATGAAAGGAATGTTGGATAGAATTACTGTTAAGGGGGTTCGTAGTTCATGGGAAATAATATTAATGAAATCGGATTTTAAGCGATTGGTCTCTTCCGCCTTTTCCTTGGCAAACCTAAGCCTCTCTTCAGACTCTTTCAACTCGGTTATATCATGGGAAACGGCCACAATATTTTTAACTTTACCGTCATCCAGGTATGGATAAAAACTGACATCCATATATTTTTTCCCCAGGGAGCCAAAGGTAAATTCATTCTGATAATTTACACTTTCCCCCAAAAAGCATTTTTTAATTTTTGGCATAATTGTCTGATTCACCGACTCCGTCCCCCAAACATCTTCCAGGGATTTTCCCAGCAGTGTTTCCTTGCTTTTGCTGTGAGCGGCAACAAAGGCATCATTAACGGCCACATATTTCAGGTTCTCATCCAGCATACTCATGTAGTCCTTTGAGGTATCGGACATAAATTTATACTTGCGCAAATTCTCCTCGGTCTTCTTTCGATCGCTGATATCTTCAAAAATCCAGATGGTCTCCATGGTTGTATCATCCAAATCCACAGTTTTCCCCTGCGCTTTACACCAGAACAACTCGCCATTGCTCTTTCTGAATTGATATTCCGAGGTAAAGACTTCACCCCTCTCCAACACAAGATTGGATTCTTCCAGAAACTTATTAAATGTATCATTATCTTCAAACAATATTCTTAAGCCTTTTTTTTTCCACTCTTCATCAGAATATTGAAACATGGTTGTTATCTGACTATTCCACCAGGAAACCTTCGATTTAACTTCTTGTAAAATCCCAACAACCGAGTTTTCCAGAATGGTTTCCTGCTGCCGGATGACCGCTTGCAAATATTTTTCATTTTTTTCCAGTTTGACTTTGCTTTTGAACAGGGAATTTCCATATTCTTCCCTTGTTTTTATCTCTTTCTCCAGCATGGCGTTGGCTTTTTGCAGCTCCAGGGTACGCTCATTGATTTTGATTTCCAATTCGGAATGTGCTTTAACCAGCTCTTCTTCCACCTCCTTTCTTTTGGAAATATCCTGAATCATGGCAGTAATAAAAACACCTTTACTCGTTCTCCAATGAGAAAGTGCAATCTCAATGGCGAATTCTGTGTTATCCTTTTTCAACCCGAATGTCTCAACCGGTGAAAGGAATCTGCGCATCCCAGTCTTTTCGAATCGACTTATAGCTTTTTTGTGGAGATTTTTCAGGTATTCCGGGACAATGACGGATACATTTTCTCCTATAATTTCCTGATTGGAGTATCCGAACAATGTTTCCGCAGCCTTATTCCAGAAGATTATATTTCCCTTAAGATCTGAATTGATGATGGCTAAGCTGGCGGTATCAGCGACTGATTTAAACCGTTTTTCACTCTCTCTTAAAAAGGCCTCTGTTTCTTTTCTTTTTGTGATATCGAGGAAGGTTGTGATCAATCCGGTTAGATGGTGATCTTCATTTCTTGAATAGATCCAATGAATTTCAAGATTTATGACAGATTTGTCCGATTTCTGATGGGTCAGTTCCAGGACGGTTGGGGGCGGTTGTTCCTTTACAATTGCTGCTAGGATATTCTTCAATTCCTTTTTCATAACAGGAGACTGCTGAGTGATCCAGATCTTTCTCCCCAAAACTTTTTTTTCTTCATAGCCCAGAATATCACAAGCGGAGTGGTTCATGAACGTGACAGTTCCGGATGTGTCAACCTCAACAACACCAACCGGAAGTCCGTTCATCAGAGTTTTATACTTTTTTTCACTTTTCTTTAACTGTTGAGTCAGTTTTTCTATCTCATTCAGCCTGCTCTCAAGGTGACTTTTATCAGCCTTCAGAATCAAGGAGTCTTCCTTGATATTTTTCAAGAGCTCCATTCTGTGAATAGAGTTTTTGATGGCCCGAACAATTGATTTTTCTGTAAAATCCGTCTTCACAAAAAAATCCTGTACTCCTTTTTCCATCAAAGTGGCGTATTGATATTCGTCTGGTGATGATGTCAGGACAATGATGGGTACTTTGTTTAAATATTTTTCTACTCGGGTGACCGAATCTATGCCACCAGAATCCGGCAAAAAAAGATCCAACAATACGATATCAAATTGCCTTGTTTCCAGTTGCTCAATGGCTGATACCATGTCACTTACCCAGATAACTTCTGAATTTATCTCCTTTGATTCCTCTATATGGTATTTAAAATACTCTCCCTGTAATTTTGAGTCTTCAACCAATAATATAGTTATGATATGATCTTTCATTTTGACGGAATAGATTTTACTTAGCTTGTTGGTGTAAAACCGGACGAATTATTGTTTTATCCGGTCAGATTCAGCATTGTCCGGTTAGAAATATGCATCTGCTCGTAGGTTGGGCTACTTGTTGCCCAACATTGCTTTCTATTGATGGGCAACGAGTAGCCCATCCTACTTTTTTCTAAACAAATAATAGGTAAAGTTAAAGTAATGGCGTCTTTGTACATTCCATTATTTTGAAAGTTTCTCGTTATTGTTGCAATAACCTAACCGGACATTGCTGGGTCAGATTAAAATAGACCATCATTAGGAAAAGGAATATATAATACTTTTTATACAAGTCCAGGAAACGATTACTTGACATTCACTGAAAAAAAGCGGCTTCTCTTGGATTTTAATGACAATTTCTTTTAGCATCTAACATATGACAGGATGCGAAGCTTCATCTGAATTCAGACAATAACATTTTTCAGCAATTGATTTAACTGTTGAAGCAGTCATTTGTTTGAAATCGGTTTAATTTATCATGCATCGTGAGTCTCTGGCAATATTTTCAAAAATTTAACAAAAAATTCAAATAATGGGATTATATCTGAAACAGCTATCGTTTTATTGTTCCATTGAGGTTAAATTTATATGAAGCGACTTTTACTTGTCGGACGATTTGTATTAAAGTATACTTGTCTGTAAAAATAAGGAAATCAGATCAAATTCTTAGATGCCAGCTTATTTATTAAGCTCAGACCCGATATGACCAGTTGCAATGAAAGGCCTTTGTTCCTGTTGGCAATCATACATTAAATAATCAATCAAAACCTTTTCAAAAAACCAATATGTCACTTAAAGAAAAAATAGAAGAGTCCCTTGAATCGAAAATCAATATTATTGTTGTGGATGATGAGCCAAAGATATTAAAAGCCTTGCAACGTGTTCTTGGTGGACTCCCATACAATGTCGATTATTATGATGGCCCCCTCAAAGTTTTGGAGGGCATAGGAGATAAGGAGATTTCACTGGTGGTATCAGATAATATGATGCCTGAAATGTCGGGGCTGGATTTGCTGGCCAAAATAAACGAAAAACATCCCATTTGTCAGAAATACCTGCTAACCGGGGCAACAGCATCACAACAGGCAATAGACGCATTCAATAAGGGAACCATCAATCAGTTCATACCAAAGCCATGGGATAATAATCAGTTGATTGATATTATAAATGAAGGAATATCAAAATATAAAAAAGAAAAAGCGGAACAAATACGGGGTCAATTAAAAGACCATGTATTACTTAAACAATCAGAACAGTTTGAAAAAGCCAAACAAGCTTTAAAGCAAACCCAAACTGAGCTTGAATTGAAAAAATCCCTGGATAACATTGATAAGATAAACGTTCCCGCGGAATTAAAGCAGTTGGCGATTCTAATAATTGGGCATAATAAGAATATAAGCAACGCCATTCTTGAAGCGCTGAAAAAGATTGGCTTTTATCAATGTGAGGCTGTAAATACCATTGAACGTGCCATGGAGATTCTGATCAGGAGTTCCTGGGTGAATGTAATTCTATCTGATGGGGATTTTATTGACGGCCTGAAACTCTACAAAACAATTCAGAGTCAATCCGGTATTCATCCGAAGCCCAGCTATATCCTCATTACCACCAAATCACAAAAGGATGAAATAGAGCAGGCGATACAATCAAAGATTGATGGTTATATTATAAAACCATTCAGGCTGGAAACACTGTTGGACCAGCTGAGCAATGTTGCTGATAAATTGGGCTTTTTTTTAGACAGGTCACAGAAATCAAAAAAGGAAAAAAATAGTTTTCTGATCGCTGGCAAGGATTTTAACGTGTGTAATACAATCAGCAACCACCTTATTCTGGGAGGTATTGAAAAAGTATCGATTACACACTCCGGAAGGGCTGTCTTTCACATCTTGAAGGCTAAACGCATTGATGTTCTGTTCTATCACGATGACCTTGATGACCCCCATTGGCACAATCTTGTGCGTAGTTTAAGGGCGGAAAATATAGATTATTCTGATATGAAGGTGGTTATAACCAGCCATTCAGGGATAAAAGCTGAAGAGCAAGTTGCCCATAATTTTGATTCTCCCGTGAGTTTCTTAAACAGACGCTTTGATAAGAGTGCAATTTTTGTTGCACTCAATCAAATCTTAAACGGTAATAAACTGGCTGACTTTAATTATCGAAAATAACCTCACCCATGGTGGCTACAAATCGCTTGTGAATCGAAGTTATAAAACCGTTGCCCGATTCATTGGATCTGCCAATAAAGATCAAACCTTATAAATATCAAATATTAAAAAACCGTTTATATAATATGGCAAGAATACTGATTGTCGATGACGAGCCAAAAATAAGACGTTCCATCGTACGACATCTTAAAACTGAGAAACATGAAGTATTGGAAGCTGAAAATGGCAAAATCGCCATTGAACTAGTGAAAAAATCCTCTCCTGATTTGATCGTTCTGGATGTTATGATGCCGGAGATGGATGGCATCGAATTCTGCAAATGGATACGAAACGATGCTGCATTGAGTAATGTGTACATCATTATGTTGAGTGCAAGAGCAAGATCCGAGGACAAAGTTTTCGGCTTGGATATCGGTGCCGATGATTATCTAGCAAAACCATTTGATCCCAAAGAATTACTGGCAAGAATCCGAACGGGTATCAGAACCCATGAAGTCATAAAGTCGGCGAATATTGATGCTTTGACAGGTTTGTATAATAAAGGTTTTTTTAATAGTAGTATCAGACAAGAGATTGCAAGGTATAACAGAAAACAGGAGGTGTTTTCATTGGCATTGGCGGATATAGACTTTTTTAAGAAGGTTAATGATACCCATGGACATGCAGCTGGTGATGAGGTTCTTGTTATGCTGGCAGATATCTTTAGAGGTATCGTTCGAAAGACAGATATCTGTTCAAGATGGGGCGGAGAAGAATTTGCCACTATTCTCACCGGAACTTCTGAAGAGGGGGCTGCTATCCTGGGAGAAAAAATGAGGGCGACTGTTGAGGCGAGTTTATTCCCAAAAGCCGGTTCAATCACAATCAGTATAGGTATTGCTGCCTACCGGGGGGATGAGGATATTTTTTTTCAAAGAGCTGATGCCGCCCTTTATAAAGCGAAACAGAATGGTAGAAATAGAGTAGAAATTGGTTGATTCTTAAAACTGATTGGTGGGTGTTTGGAGAAGGGAGTCTTTTCCGAATAATAATCAAATGTAGTGTTTTTAAGGATGAATAATGGAGTTATTAGAAAGATTGTGGAAAAAAGGTCAGGATTTTTTGGGAGTTCAATATCCGATCATGGCTGGAGCCATGACATGGATCTCCAATCACAGGTTTGTGGCCGCTGTCAGCAATGTCGGTGGATTTGGCTGTCTGGCTGCCGGGAATATGCCGCCCGAACTTCTGGAACAGGAGATTGATAAAACATTTGAGCTGACGGACAAACCGTTCGCAGTAAACCTCATCACCATCTCACCTAACTACCAGAAACACCTGGAGCTGACAGTCCGGAAAAAGGTTCCCTTTATCATTTTTGCCGGAAGTTTTCCCAAGGCAGCCGAGGTGCAGGCTGCCAAGGCAAGTGGGGCAAAGGTTATCGCTTTTGCTTCCAATGATTCCATCGCCAGACGCATGGTCAATTCCGGAATTGACGCCCTTATGTTGGAAGGCAGTGAAGCCGGCGGTCATATTGGACATGTGTCACTTATTATTCTGCTGCAACAGGTGCTTTTGAAAATGGATGATGTTCCCATTTTTGTGGCGGGTGGAATTGCAACAGGGCAATTGATGGCACACCTGCTATTGGCAGGTGCTGCCGGAATACAAATGGGAACCCGCTTTATTCTAACCAAGGAGTGTGAGGTCAACCCCAGGTTCAGGGAAGCCTTTCTGAAAGCCAGGGCCAGGGATGCCATTGCCACACCGTCTGTCGGTTCCGAGCTCAATGTGGTTGCTGTAAGGGCTTTGCGAAACAAGGGTATGGGAGAATTTACCGATCTGCAAATGGATTTGATCCTCAAGAATCGATCAGGTGAAATCACCAAAAAAGAAGCCCAGTTTGAGGTTGAGAAATACTGGATGGGAGCCCTGAAAAGAGCTGTTGAAGACGGAGATATCGACCACGGTTCCCTCATGGCCGGGCAAAGTGTGGGATTGGTCAACCGTGTGCAGACTTTGCAGGAGCTCTATGATGAAATGATAGCGGATGCCTCCTCCACACTGGAACTGGCGAAAAGGAGACTGGGAGCATAATCTATTTGTTCCACGAAAACGCCACTGAGCCGATGATCAGAAATCCGATTGTCATGGATAGCAGGAAAACCAGCTGATAACTAATGTCGGCAATTCCTGCTCCATCGTTCATGACGGCACGGATTGCAGTCAGCAAGTGGGTTAAGGGAAAGGCTTCAGCCACAATCTTCACCCACTGGGGGGCACCCTCCAGGGAAAACCACACCTCCGATAAAAACATCATCGGCCAGCTGATAAAATTAATAATCCCCGACGTGAATTCCTCACTAATGCCCCTTGAAGCCAAAACCAGTCCTAATGCTGTCAAATTCAGACTGCCGATGAAAAACAGGAAAAATAGCATCAGGTATGAGCCTGCCATTTGAAAGGAAAAAAGGAGATCACACCCGACCCAGACAATAATAATGGTAAACATGATGAGAAAATTCCTCGAGAGCATCTGTGATCCCAGATATTCGAATGCAGTCAGGGGGGTTGCTTTCAGTCGTTTTAACACCCCGTTTTTTCGGTAGCGGACAACAAAGTATCCCACTCCGTACAATGCGCTGAACATCATATTCATGGCCAGAATTCCGGGAAACAACCAATCGATATACCTAATCTCAAACCCCTGGATGTCCCTTTTATTTCCCAATACCACGTCTTCCGGTTTAGTGAGAGCCGCATTAAAAAGCTGTTCAACAATATATCCCTTCTGTGATGTTCCACTAACCCAGTATTCATTGGTTGCTGAGTTGTCTTTTACCAGGAAATCTATTTTGTGATGTTTAAGCTTGTCGAATGCCTCTTGATCACTCGCGAAAGGGATAAACTCAAAACTGCGCTGTTTCTTAAACCTGTCCGGTAGTACCAGTTGCTCAATCTCGACCGCACTTCCGGTTACTGGAAAAACACCTATCTTGTATTCATTGTACCGATCACTACCGAACACAATGGCAAATCCGCCCACCAATAAAAAGGGGAAAAGAAAATTCCAGCCGAAAGCAGCCTTATCCCTGAAAAATTCATGATTCCGAGCTAAAAACATGGCCCACAAACGCCTAAAATTCATATTCTATTCCCTTAGTTTTTTCCCTGTTAAATTGAGGAAGACGCTTTCCAGGTTTTGGGACTGGATGATGATGTCACTTAGATTGATATTCCTGGACAATAGAGACTCCAGGCAGCGGTTGGTGTTATCCGTGAGAATTTCTATCCTGTCTTCAATGATTCTGTGGTTAAGATTGTCCATCTCTTTCAGGTTGCTGAAACTGGATTTCGGCAGAATCACCGTTACATCACCGCCATGTTGTTTAATCAGCTCCACCGGTGATCCCTGAACGACGATTTTACCGTTATCCATGATGGCAACTTCATCGCAAAGATACTGGGCTTCTTCCATGTAGTGAGTTGTCAGGATTATTGTCTTGCCCTCACCTTTAATTCTGTTGACAATGTCCCATAGGTTACGACGAGCCTGGGGATCAAGACCGGTGGAAGGTTCATCGAGGAAAAGCAATTCCGGTTCATTCACCAGAGCCAGGGCAAGTAAAAATCTCTGCTTCTGGCCGCCGGAAATCTTATCATTCATCTGATCCAGAAAGTCATGAAGGTAACACAGCTCTGCCAGGCTTTCTATATCTGCAGTCCGTTTATACATGCTTTTAAATGTTTGCAGTGTCTCCCTGACCGTTAAAAACTGCAGAAGAGAGGTCTGCTGAAACTGGATGCCGACCTCTTCATGAAATGTTGCGGAACGTGGCGCCCCTTTGTATAAGATTTCACCGGAAGTGGGAGGAAATACATTTTCGATGACTTCAATGGTGGTGGTTTTCCCGGCTCCGTTTGGGCCTAACAGGCCAAAACATTTTCCTTGCTGTACGGAAAAACTGACACCCTGAACAGCCTTGACCTTTTTGTAGTTTTTTACCAGGTTTCGAACTTCCAATAACGCTGACATCTTATCCTGTGTTAAAGCAGATATTCATAAACTCGACAATATCTTGTTGATTCAATAAGATTTCAGTCTATCTATCTCCCTTTTTATCCGTCAAGTTGTTAAAATACTTGTTTTCAACCTTAAGCTTGTTCGTCCGTGCAACAAATGATAGCTCTTAATCTGTTATCGGATAAAACAGGCTAAAGAACAGCATGGACGGAAATGACATTATCAATCAGCATTGTCCGGTTAGAAATTTGCATCTGCTCGTAGGTTGGGCTACTTGTTGCCCAACATTGCTTTCTATTGATGGGCAACGAGTAGCCCATCCTACTTTTTTCTAAACAAATAATAGCTA
>Ga0180009_10003250_pt1 | contig 18592 bp, 18 predicted proteins | sample OS_PC_MetaG_FD_123537 | JGI IMG/M metagenome (GOLD analysis project Ga0180009, IMG submission 123537) | Groundwater microbial communities from the Aspo Hard Rock Laboratory (HRL) deep subsurface site, Sweden - OS_PC_MetaG | ecosystem: Environmental > Aquatic > Deep subsurface > Groundwater... | reverse complement strand
TTGTAGGTCTGGATCAGGACCCGACCCGCCCGCTCTCCCCGGCCCGCGCGGCCCGCCACCTGGGTCAGCAGCTGGAACGTGCGCTCCGAGGCCCGGAAGTCGGGGAAGTGCAGCCCCTGGTCGGCGCCGATCACCCCCACCAGGGTCACCCGCGGGAAGTCGTGCCCCTTGGTCACCATCTGCGTCCCGACGAGGATGTCCACCTCGCGGCGCGTCACCTGGCGCAGGATGCTCCTCGATCCTTTCGCGGTGGCGGTGTCCCGGTCCAGCCGCGCCAGCCGGGCCTCGGGGAAGCGCAGCCGCAGCCCTTCCTCGAGCTGCTCCGTCCCCATGCCCATGTGGACCACCTGTGCCCCGCTGCAGGTGGGACAGGTGGTGGGCACCGCCCGGACGTAGCCGCAGTAGTGGCAGACGATGCGCTCGAGGCTGCGGTGGTAGGTCAGGCTCACCGAGCAGTTGGCGCAGCGAAAGACATGGCCACACATCCGACAGATCAGGAAGGCCGAGAACCCGCGCCGGTTGAGGAACAGGATCGCCTGCTCGCCTCGCTCCAGCACCTGTTCCAGTGCCTGGGCCAGCGGCGCGGTGAGGAAGCCCTCCGGCCCGGTCTGGTAGCGCCGCAGGTCCACGATCTCGACCTCGGGCAGCGGCCGGGGGGTGGCGCGGTGGTGCATCTCGAGCAACCTCAGTCGCCCCTGCCGGGCGCCGAAGTAGCTCTCCAGCGAGGGCGTCGCCGAGCCCAGCACCGCCACGGCTCCCGCCGCCTTGGCCCGCACAAGCGCCACGTCCCTCGCGTTGTAGCGCACCCCCTCCTCCTGCTTGAACGACGAGTCGTGCTCCTCGTCGACGATCACCACCCCCAGCCTGGCGACCGGCGCGAAGATCGCGGACCGCGCCCCGACCACTATCCGCACCTGCCCGCCGCGGATCAGTCGCCACTGGCCGTACCGCTCGGCGCTGGTCAGCGCGCTGTGCAGCACCGCGACCTGGTCGCCGAATCGCGCCCTGAACCTGGCCGCCAGCTGCGGCGTCAACGAGATCTCCGGCACCAACACGATGGCGGCGCGCCCCCGCTCCATCACCTGTGCGATCAGCCGCAGGTAGACCTCGGTCTTGCCGCTGCCGGTGACGCCGTGGAGCAGGAAGGCCGCAAACGCCCCGCCGCGGGCAGCCTCGACCAGCGGCTGCAGGGCCTCGACCTGCTCGCCAGTCAACGTCAGGGGACGCTCGACCTCCACCGGCTCGGCCGCGAACGGGTCGCGCGGCACCTCGACCTGCTCGAGCCGCACCATCCCGCGTTCGGCCAGGCGGCGGGCCAGCTCGGGGGTTGCGCTCACCCCGCGCTCGCGCAGCCGGCCGAGGCGTGCCCTGCCGCCGAGGTCGCGCAGCGCCTCCAGCAACGCCAGCTGCTTCTTCGCCCGCCCCAGCGCATCGAGGTCGATCGGCTCCTGCAGCTGCAGCTCCAGCTCGGTGCGCAGGCGCCCCCCTCCCCTGCGCTGCACCACCTCGCTCACCAGCTTCCGCTCGAACAGGGTGGCCAGCGCCTGGCCGCCGGGCTGCAGCGTCCCCAGGCTCAGCGTGCCTTTGCTGGCCCGGCTCAGCTGCCGGAGCAGCTCCCGCTGGCGATCCGTGACGTCGTCGCTCTCGGAGCGCAGCACCGCCGACTGGGCCTCGAGCACCCGCGTCCCCTCGGCGGTGATCCGGACCAGCTGGCGCTCCCGCGCGTGCAGGGCTGAGGGCAGAGCGGCCCGGATCACCTCGCCCACCGGGGCGAGGTAGTAGCCCGCCATCCAGAGCAGCAGATCCAGCAGCGGCTGCGGCAGCAGCGGCTCGGCGTCGAGCAGGTCGTCGATCGGCTTGATCGACTCGGGCCCTTCGGGCCGGACCCGCCAACCCCACCCGCGCGCTTCTGGTGAGCGACAGGGGCCTGCCCGCGCTGTCTGCTCTGGCAACCGGGCGGCGGGCCCCATCGTCGCCGGACCGACCACCACACCCATCAGCCGCTTCTTCGAGCCGAAGGAGACCAGCACCCGGCAGCCCGGCCGCACCAGCCCTTCCAGCGCGGCCGGCACGCGGTAGGTGAAGGTGCCATGCACCGGGGCAAACGCAGCGACCTGAACCAGCGATGACATGTCCGCTACCGCTGGCGGCCCGAGATGCGGTAGACGAATCGCAGCACCTCCGCCACCGCCTCGAACAGCTCGGCCGGGATCTCGTCGTCGAGCTCGAGATCCACCAGCGCCCGGGCCAGTGGGACGTTGCGCACGATGGGGACGCCGCGCTGCCGGGCGATCTGTCGGATCTTGGCCGCGATGAGCCGGCGGCCGCGTGCCACCACCTTCGGCGCGCCCATGCTCTGATCGTCGTAGCGCAGCGCCACCGCCACGTGGTCGGGGTTGATGATCACGCAGTCGGCCAGCGCCACCGACTCCAGCATCTGGTGCTCCAGGATCTCCTGGTGCAGCCGGCGGCGCTCGGCCTTGCGCTGCGGATCTCCCTCCGACTCCTTCTGCTCGCGCCGCAGCTCGACCTTGGTCATCATCTGCCGCTTGCGGTAGCGCCAGCGCTGGTACAGCAGATCGGCCGCTGCCAGCAGCGCCGCCAGCACCAGCACGCGCAGCGCGATGGCTCCAGCAGCGTCCGCCACCACGAGCAGGCTGGTCTCGGGCGGCCGGCCCACGGTGGCGACGATCCGGGGCAGGTGGTGCCAAAACGCGACGAACGCCACATAGCCGATCCCCACCACCTTGACCACCGACTTGAGCAGCTCGAACAGCGCCGCCTTGCCGAAGATGTTCTTCGCGTTGTGGATCGGATCCAGGCGCCTGAGGCTCGGCGTGACCGGCTGCAGCGACAGCACCGCCCCCACCTGGGCGTAGCCCGCCACCATCGCCACGACGAAGGCCGCGCCCAGCACCGGCATACAGACCAGGCCGAGGGTGGTCAGCCCCTGGTCCAGCATCAGCGTCGGGGAGGCATCGAGGCGGGTCGCGGCATGCAGGTGCATCGCCATGGCGCTGCGCAGCTGCCCCACCAGGTGGGGCCAGCCCCAGGCCACCACGGCGGCCGCCGCGGCGAAGACGGCCGTGGAGACCACATCCCGGCTGCGGGGCACGTCGCCCTTGCGGCGGGCGTCCCTCAGCTTCTTTTCGCTCGGCGGCTCGGTCGCCTCGCCGCCCTTTCGCTCCTCGGCCATGGCTGCCACCATCTCACTCCCCTCGGGTTATCGTCAATCCACGGCCATGGGTTGCGTCATTGTTGTCCGGTGGGGCGGGTGGGCGGAGCAGGCAATTGCCTGTCCTGGCCCGACCGGGTTACCCTCTTCACGTGAGAAGTACGCTCGCGGTGCTGCTGCTGGTCCTGCCCCTTGGCGCCTGTGAGATCAATGGATCGACGCAGACCTACCCCGGCGCCTCGGTATATCAGGCCCCAGACAATGGATTTCATTTCCATTTCCTCTCTCCGCCGTGGCGCTATGCCGAGAAGGAGCAAAGGCACCTGGTCTACCTGGTGGTCGACAGCTTCAGCCAGTTCCATCGCGCGGGCGATGTCACGATCAGCTACAAGCTGTGGGTCAGCCACGACCAGAGCGCGAGCGCGCAGGTCGGGGCGGTGGCGCTGCGCGACAAGGCGCTGGGCGCCGGCAAGATGATGCACACCGACCTCGAGTCGTTCGAGACCCTGACCGGCGAGCAGGGCTGGCAGTACATGGCCTACAAGGACGACCCGAAGGGCGAACGCTACTACCACCGTGACTCCCTGCTGACCGACGGCCATGGCCGGGTGGTGCTGTTCTCGCTCACCGCGGCCTACCCCCTGTGGGAGCAGGACGTCGACGATGTGATCCTCAGCTTCTCCGACGGTCCGGACCTGGACGACACCCAAACCCCGCCGAAGCGGCCCGACGGCGGCCCCGGCCCCGACGCGGCCACCGACGCGGCCACCGACGCGGGAGGCACGCCGTGAGGCTGCTGTTGCTGCTCCCGCTGCTGCTCGCGACCTCCGTCGCCCGGGCGGACGAGCCGGGCATCGTCGCGCCCTCCACCGAGGAGCCCGGGCTGCAGCGAGCGCCTGCCGCCCCCTCGGGCGCGCGAGGCTTCTGGAAGCCCCGCGAGCGGGGGCCGCGGCTCAAGTTCTCCTACCGCACCTTCTCCATCGGGGAGATGGCCAACCGCGACGCCCGCTACCACTGCTTCGGCGTCGACGCCTACATCTACTCGGGCTATCTGCGGACCGGCGCCGGCCTGGAGGCCGGCTTCGAGGACTCGCAGCGCGACAACTTCATCGCCTCGGGCGTGATCAACGTCGGCGCCCAGTACCCGACCCGCATCACGCCCTTCCTCGACCTGACGATCGGCCTCGGCCTGCTGCGGCGCGACGTCCTGGAGCAGGACCTGGTCGACTTCGCCTACAGCGTCGGCATCGACGGCGGCGTGGAGGTCTTCGTCGGTGCGGGCCTGCTGGTCTCGGTCGGCATCGGCTGGCGGCGGCAGCTCTTCCGCCACGACGGCAACGACCAGGTCGAGCCGATCTACGTCTACTTCGATAGCTTCACCGCCAAGGTGGGCTTCGGGTTCTGAGGGCCTTCTCGAGTGCCCGAGCTCAGGAGTCCTTCATCAAGCGAAGCAGGTCCTCGAGAAACATCCGGTCCACGGCGTCCTTCGGACGTAGGGTCTGCTTGAGTCTGACGAGGTCAGCAGCCGATGCGTAGCGTACCGGGACGCCGTCGACGATGCCGGTGACCACGTTGGCCTCGATATCCTCCAGCGTCACACCGCAGGCGCGCCCCATCAGGTCGACAACCACCTCGTCAGCGACCCGGACGACGGTGTAGGTCATCAGGTCCGTCGGCTCGACCTCCAGCGCGGCGCGATCCTCCAGCACGCACAGCGCTTGACGAATGCGCTCCACGTTGTCGGGGGACGGGTCGACCAGCAGATCGATATCGGCAGTGGTTCGCTGGTAGCCGTGGAAGATCACGGCAAACCCACCAATCACCGCGTATCGGACTCCCTGCTCGTCGAGGCTCTTGGCGATGCGAGCGAGGTCTGCCCGCGTCGGTGCTCGAGGGCCTTTCTCACCATCTGGTTCCTCAGCCACTCGTCGGCCTCCTGGAAGGAGCGAAAGCGAAACACTCCGCGGGCACAGATCGCCCGCTCCTCGTACATCTCTGCCATCGCGTCCTGCAGGGCAATGGCCTCGTCGGGCGGGAGCCGTTGTGGCACGCTACGCCCCACGGTCTTCAGCGTCATTGTCGTCGACCTCACTTGACATGATACAACGGCCGCTGGCCGTCGTCACCGCCAAGCTGGGCTCCGGGTTCTAGATCGCTTTCAGGTTGACGCGAGCGCGTAGCCAACGTCCAGCACACCGCGACGTTGACGGGTCGGTGATGCATGCATGCTGGCGGCAGACAAGTCATCCTTGGCCAAGATGCGTTGCTGGGTACAGTGATGCATTTCGGCGCCAGATAAATCATCCTCGGCCAAGATGCATCACTGGTGATGCATTTCGGCGCCAGATGGCCCATCCTCGGCCAAGATGCATCACTGGTGATGCATTTCGGCGCCAGATAGATCATCCTCGGCCAAGATGCATCAGCCGTCGGAGCTGGGGCTCCGGATGTCCGTGCGGGAGAATCGAGGTTGCCTCTGATTAGACCGCTATCACGGTGACGCGAGCGCATGGCCTGCGTGCTTCGTCCAGGCGCAGATGTCCGCGGTGGAGATCTCATCCATTGCAGCCAGTTCTTCTCCGCCGTCTGGGCGTAGTAGTACGAGGTATCCATGGTGAAGCTCGTGGAGCCGCCTGGGTTGTCCAGCTGTCCCCATGGCTGGTTGCACGCATCGCCGGCCGAGTGGCTCCGCCCGCTCGAGGGGTACCTCCACATCTCCGACCGGAAGACGTGGTAGTTCCCGGTCTGTCGCTCGGCATGCTGCACGCCGACCCTCGCCGTGGCGTTCGACGAGCTGCTCCGGGATTGTCTCCCAACGTCGCCCTCGAACTACATGAGGCTACTGACCTGACGACCTCCAGGGGCGGAATCCAGAGAGTCAGGTGCAAGCTTGTGTGGTGTCGTGCCCCGGTGCTAGCCTGAGACCATGCGTTGGACCGAGGCTTGCGCCACCCACCCAGATCGGTGGCTTCTGATCGAAGCTCTCGAGGCCCACACGGAGGATCATCGGCGCGTCGTCGACCACATGGCCGTGATCGAGGCATGCCCCGACGGAGCCACGGCCTTCCGGCGGTATCGGGAGCTACACCGCGACCATCCCGAGCGAGAGCTGTACTACGTCCACACGAGGAACCTCAAGCTGGAGATCGAGGAGCGGTCCTGGCTCGGCATCCGCAGAAACGATGCGCCTCACCCTCCGCGATGAGCTGTCATTCGTGGCGGCAACCATCTTCCACCGTGGGAAAAAGGTCGAGGTCGACATGCTCGTCGACACGGGACCGGCCAGTACGCTGCTCAGCGCCGATGTCGTCGCCAACATCGGCATTGTCCCCGAGCCCTCTGACCGGCTCCGCGCCCTTCGTGGCGTGAGCGGCCGTGAGGTCGTTTTCTCGCGCCGCATCGACCGGCTCGAAGTGGGCGGGCACGGCCTGACCGGCCTCGAGGTGGAGATCGCTTCGCGATGGACTATGGCTTCACGATCGATGGGATACTCGGCATGGACTTCCTCATCAGCACAGGTGCCATCCTCAACCTGCGCGACCTCACCTTGGGCTACTCCTGATGTCCAGGCCTGGGGTGCCTCACCGCCTCGCGAGCTGGCAAGTCTGCGTGGCGTAGTAGATGCTGTTCGGTCCCTCGTTCGTGTCTCCCACCTCGTAGACCAGGTGCACCGCACCCTGCCCGTCGACCAGCAGGTCGGCCGAGACGGCCTCGGCGGGCGTGTCGATCGTGTGCGCCTGCCAGCCGTCTTCGCCGCCCTGGTAGACGATGACCGCGCCGGGCGTGACGATCGACAGGTAGGTCGTATCATCGACGACGGTCATGGCGGTGGCCAGGCACTCCGGGAGCGGGTAGGGCGGCGCGTGCAGGACCGGCTTGTCGAGGTCGGCGTAGGCCCAGGCCTTGCCCGATCGCGTGGCCACCCGGACTGACTTTTCGCCCGAGGGCCAATCGGCAATGGTGTAGGCCAGCCGGTCGCAGCAGCCCTGCTTGGGCAGGATCGGGCAGGAGGCCGCGCTTCCGGCCACGTCTGCGTCGTGCACCCACTCTTTGGCCCAGCCGCTGCCCTGCGGAGTCCACAGCACCAGGTCGCGGACGCTGTACCCCGTAGACTCCATGCCGCTGGCAGCCACGCGGGCAACCCCTCCGTCGTCCACGCCCACGTCGTGCGCGAACCGACAGACCCACATCGGGTCGATGTCAGGGCACAGGTCGGGGATCTGACTCCGGCGCCACGTGGCACCGTCCCAGCTCTGAATCGCCAAGGCAGAATACACGAACTGCATTCCAAGCTCGCAGCCATGAACAACCAGCTGGCCTGCCGTGCTGCTGCTGCCAACGTCTCTCAGGCGAAACCCCATCGCCTCCTCGTGCCAGCCACTCGTGTCCTTCCAAAGCCGCGACACACCCTGGCACTCGCGCAGCCCGGCCACGAGCTGCAGCATCCCGTTCACCTGGTGCAGCCGCGCGCCGCTGGGCCAGTACCCCGCATCGCGCTGAATCGTCTCGACGGCCTCGCCAGCGCCGCCCGGGTTGGTCACGACCGTGATCCGCCCCGCGGGTGGGTCGTCGAATGACAGAACCACATCATCGGCCGACAGGACAATGGACGGCCCCACGCCCTGACCCACCAGATGCGGTGCCTGCCAGGTGCAGGTCATGGACCGGTGGTCGCAACCGGCCAGCGCCATTGCGCAAGGGACCAAAGCGAGGAAGCGACGCATGGTCTCAATCCGTCGCGAAGGCCCACCCGACCTTGGCCGTGGTATGGTTCGTTCCCCAGTAGGGCATGATATCGATGTACCACATCTCGTTCGAGTAGCATGGCACATCCAGGTACTCGTAGTTGTTGTCATAGGAGGCTGCGCAGCCTATCCACTGTCCGGTGGACGCCCGGCGCAGGCAGACGTCGAAGTCATAGCCCTGGGCCTCGGTGCAGTCTGGGATCCACCCGTGTGCTGGCCCGGCGTCGTGCATTTCGGACCCATGACATTGGCCAGGTTGGCTGCGTTGATCCCTCCCGCACCGGCGGCCCACTTGCGCTGGTCATACCTGGCCTGGATGCCCGTGATGAGCGGACCCCATCCGGCCCGCTGAGCGGGCGGACCGTGATGTTCCGGGTGGAGGAGGCGATCACCTGCGCGCGGGCCGTCTCGAGGGCCTTCAGCTCGTCGGTATTGTACACGCACTTGGCCTCGCGCATGGCGTATGGTTGGTGAGCTTTCAGGCTGTCATGTGGCATCGCCACGGTCAAGCGCTGCTCGCGCTGCTCGTCAGGGGTACGGGCCAGCCGGAGCTATCGCCTACTGGCTCTTGCGCGTCATCTCGAACGTGCCCGAGCCCGAGCTCGAGCCGTCGGCGCTGCCGCCCTTCCAGGTGCCAGTGCACTTGTCGCCGACGAACTTGCCCGAGGTGGTGCCCGTGGACTGGACGCCCATGATGTTCACGTCGCCCGTGGCCGCCAGCACGCCGCACTTCACCTCGCCCTGCATCGGCTGCTTGAACGGGAACAGCTCGAAACCCTTGGCCCAGGAGGTCATCTCGCCCTTGACCACCACGTAGTTGCCAGGGGTATCGCCGGCCTTGAGCTCGGCCCACAGCTTCCCCCCCACCTGGAAGGTAAAGAAGCCCGTGGTGGTCCCCTGGAGCGTGCCCTCCCACGTGCCGGTCACGTCGGGGCAGCTGGTCGACGGAGCGCCGGAGTCGTCGGTCGTCCCCGCCATGTCGCCGGGCGTGGGCGTCAGCTGGTCCGGGGCCGGGGACGCAACGCCGGAGTCGAGCCAGGCGGTGGGCTCGCCGTCGGCAGCCGGCGAGGCGTCGTCGCCGCAGGCCATCAGCGAAAGAGCAGCGATCAGCAGAGCAGCGAGGAACAACCATCCTTGGGTACGCATCGATCACCTCCTCTGCTGGATCAGAAAGCAGGATGCGTACCATCGCGGCGAAAGGCCGAACACCGCGCGATCCATGGGGCTCGTTCGTTCGTCGACGGGGGGAGAATCCCCTCGATCAGGGGACCAACCCCACCACCAGAGGCGAGATCAGGGCATGGGGTGGGCGGCGAAGAAGTCGAGGATGTAGCTGGTCGCGTCGAGGTCCTGGTTGGTCGGACCGAGGGCCGATCCCAGCAGCGGGTCCTGCCCGGCGCCGGGCCAGGTGTGTCCGGCCCCGGTGATGGTGCACAGCTCGACCTCGGCGTCGTCGTCGCATCCGCTCCACGACTGACAGCTCACGTCGCCCTTGGCGAAGGTGGCGCGCGGCCCGTCGGAGCAGTGGTAGAGGGTCAACCGGTCCTCCACGCTCTTGACCGACCCCTTGCTGACGACGGTGGTGGTCATCCCGGGCAGGGTGACCGGCTGGCCCGCCACCTTCTCCTGCGGCTCGTCCTTGCTGAAGATGTGCAGCAGCGAGGAGGCCCGCGCGGGGCTGCAGCTCGTCGTGGCGTCGAAGCCGGAGACCACGGCGATGGCGGCGACGCGATCCGCCATCTCGCAGGCCAGGCGGTAGCCCATCACCCCGCCGTTGGAGAAGCCGGCGGCGAAGACGCGGCGGCGGTCGACGCAGAGCCTGGCGGACAGCTGGTCGAGCAGCGCCGCGATGTAGCCCACGTCGTCGACGACTCCCTCGGTGCAGCACCCGCCCCCGTCCCAGCCGACCGGCGTCCCGGTCCCCTCGGGGTGGACCGTGATCCAGCCGCGCAGCTCTGCCGCCTGCTCCACCCTGGTGTAGCCCCTCTGCCACTTGGCGTCGAAGTAGAACGGGTGGAGGTTGAGCACGACCCCGGTGGCGCGGGTGGCGTCGTAGCTCGCGGGGACATGAACCATCGCCTCGCGCTCCATCCCCTGGTGGTTGACCTTGATCACCAGGTCACCGGTCAGTGAGGCGAGGCCCTCGCAGCTCGGCGTATCGGCGGTGTCGCAGCCGCCGGGCAGCAGCACGGCGAGCACACAGATCACAAGAAGACGGATATCGGACATTGACCCTGGGTGCTGCAATGCTCGTGCCTGCCGCCAAGCCAGCGGAACCTGTCAGCCACGGGTGGGGCCCCATCCACCAAAACGCAGATCGATCCCCCCCACCTCCCATCCTGGGGACCATCCTGGGGACAGACCCCACCTCAAGTGCGCTTTTTCACTGGCATCCGGACGATGGTCTTGAGCTTGTCGGGGGCCGTGCGCCGTGGGTCGCTGATGTAGATCTCGTGACCTGGGCCGATGCAGACGAGCCCGTTGTCCTCGGCCCAGGCGCCGAGCCTCTGATAGGTGCCACCCACCTGGTCGTAGGGGCCGACGTGCATCGTCTGGACCGCCCGGCCCTCGGACCAGGTGATCCGCTTGACCGCGGAGGTGTCGAGCTCCTTGGACTCGAGGATCAGCTTGCGCATCCGGTTCAGATCCGCCGCCCGGAGCGCGTCCGGGATCCGCACCATCAGCCGCCAGTGCCACTTCTCGATCGGCGTGGCGGGATCGTCGGGCCACAGGCACTCCAGGTTGCAGACGCCGAAGTCGAGCCCGCCCTCTCTCTTGAGCTGGAACTTGGTGGTGTAGGCCAGGGTGTAGATCTGGTTGATGGCCTGCTGATAGGCCTCGGCGCCGGGGCGTCCCTGCCCGTCCACCGCCAGGAATGTGGCCTTTCCTGCCTGGACCTCCTTGATCTTCTGCGTGGCGGTGTACAGCTCCTTGTGCTCCTGCTTCAGATCGATCTTTGCCGGCATCGGTCCTCCTCTGTGATCGACCGCAGGCTAGCGCTCGGTCCCGTGCAAGTGCAACAATGGAACAGGGGGATTCGATGAGGCTCGCTCTGATGTTGACCACTGTCATGCTCGCGGCCGGCTGCGGCCCCCCCTGCGGCCGCTCGGCTGACACCGCGGTGACCGGATCCGTCGACGGAGAGGAGGTGGCCTTCTGCCATGCCTTCTTCGGCATCAACGTCGACCTGGGCAGCCACATCGAGCAGCAGACTGGAGCCCCGGTGCACCACGGTGTCGCGCTGCTGCTCGCCGAGTCCGACTCGGCCTGCGAACAAGCCGACTCGGAGGACCCCTTCTCGCCGCCCGGCTCGACCCTGGAGTACTGGCTCAACCTTGACGAGAAGAGCCAGCACTCCGACTCCTTCTTCACCTACCACGTGGCGGGACACGACTACCTGCTCGGCTCGGGCGATGTCGCGTTCAGCGTCATGGCGCCCGAGAACCTGCCGCAGCGCGAGGACGGCGTCGCCCCCTACCCGGATGTCCGCGGCCGCTTCGAGGGCAGCGTCCAGATCCAGCTCGCGACATCGGAGAGTGGTGAGGCCGACAAGGTGCTGGGGTCCGTGCAGGGGAGTTTCGTGGCCCGGCACTGCGAGCAGATCGACGGCACGATGCTGGAGTAGGCTGCGAGTGAGTCCTGCGTCAGGGAGTTTGCCTTGTACCAGCCGATCTTGTCCGCGTTGGGGTCCTTTGTGCACGAGTCGCAGGCGCCGACGTCGTTGTCCCCGCTGTAGTAGGCCGTGGTGCTCCCGGCACGGTAGGCGTACTCCCACTCGGCGTCGGTCGGCAGGCGGTAGCCCGGGCAGGTGTAGATCTTGGCTCCGTCGTAGGTCGCGCTCTCCTGGCAGCTCACGCTCTCGCCGCTCCCCGTGCAGTCGTAGCACTGCGCGTGGCCCTCCTTCGACGACAGCGCGTTGCAGTAGGCCGCGGCCTCGTGCCAGCTGACCTGCTCCACTGGACAGTCGCTCCCACACGAGGCGAAGTAGGATGGGCTGTAGCCCATCACGCTCGTGAACTGGCCCCGGGTCACCTCGGTGCTCTGCATCTCGAGCTTGTTGGTCAGGGTCACCTGATGCAGGTCCTCCTCGGCGTACCGGCAGCTCTCCGTCGCGGGCGAGCCCTGGGGTTTCGGACGGGACCCGGGCACGGGACCCGGCAAGGCTTGCAGGACGCTGGCGAACTGCTGCCAGTTCCTGCATTATCCCCGTGGCGGGTTCAGATGGGCGACGAACAGCAGCGAACAGTCACGCTGGCAACTCTGGGAGCATTCGATCTCGGCCCCGGGGGCCGTGTGTCCCTGCTGATCTACCACCGAGATGGGGTGGAGGCGGTGCCGCTGGCCGAGGGACAGAGCGTGGTGGTCGGTCGCGGCGACCCAGCCAGGGTGCAGATCCCTCACCCGAGCCTCTCGCGCCAACACGCCCGCTTCGAGCTGGTGGAGGGCGCGGTCTGGGTCGAGGATCTGGGATCGACCAATGGCACGCGGGTAGGCGGCGAGCCGTTGACCGCGCGCTGCCGGGTGGAGCCCGGCGAGGAGGTGACCCTGGGCGCCGCGACCGTGGTGATCCACGCGGCGCCTCTCACCGACAGGCATCCCGGAGGGCTTCTCGAGCACGACAGTTTCCTCTCCATGCTGGAGCAGGAGATGGTCCGGCACCGGCTCTTCGGGCACACGCTGGGGTTGGCCCTGGTCCGGAGCGGGACTCGGGACAGGGGTGCGATGGACAGCTGGCTCCCCTGGCTGCTGGAGCTGCTCGGACCGGTGGACCGCGCGGGACTTTATGGCCCCACGGCGGTCGAGATCCTCGTGCCGGAGGCAACGGAGCGCTCCCTGCGCGAGCTGGCCGGGACGATCACCGGCGCCGCGCACGGATTGACCTGTGGGCTGTCCCTCTTTCCTGGCGCGGCTGCCTCGCCCGAGGAGCTGATCGAGGTCACCCGCACTACGGCCCTTCAGGCAACGACCAGGCAGCCTGTCCAGCTCGCGGCGACGAGCACCGAGCCGGTGGCCCGGGGTCCGGTGGTGGTCGAAAGCGCCGCGATGAAGAAGGTCCACGCGGCAGTGGACCGGCTGGCGCGGGCCTCGATCCCCGTGCTGGTCGTGGGGGAGACAGGCACGGGCAAGGAGGTGATCGCGCGCATGATCCACGAGCAGAGCCCGCGCGCGAACGGGCCCCTGCGGTGCGTCAACTGCGCGGCGATGCCGGTCCAGCTGATCGAGAGCATCCTGTTCGGCCACGAGAAGGGAGCCTTCACCGGTGCCGACCAGCAGACCAACGGTGTGTTCCAGGACGCCGACGGGGGCGCGGTGCTGCTGGACGAGATCGGCGAGCTGTCGCCGCCGGCCCAGGCCGCGCTGCTGCGGGCGCTGGAGACCGGCCGCGTCGCCCGGGTCGGCTCGACCGAGGAGGTCGCGGTGGACGTGCGGGTGCTCGCCGCCACGCACCGCGACCTGGAGGCGATGTGCAAGGCAGGGGAGTTTCGCTGGGACCTGCTCTACCGCATCGACGTGATGACGCTGAAGATCCCGCCGCTGCGCGAGCGGGCCGAGGAGATCGAGGCGCTGGCCCTGTGCTTCCTCGAGCAGGCCAACCGGGACAACGGCCGCCGGATCGAGGCGATCGATCCCGACGCCCTCGCCCTGCTGCGCAGCTACCCCTGGCCGGGAAACGTGCGCGAGCTGCGCAACGCGATCCATCGCGCCGCGGTGATGGCGGACGGCGAGACCATCACCGTGGAGGACCTGCCCCGGCGCGTCCTCGACTGGCAGCCCTCGGGTCCGGAGCCCGAGCAGCTCCCGGCCGTCGAGCCGCAGGGGGACGGCGAGGAGCTGGACTACCGGGACCGGGTCGAGCGCTTCGAGCGCAGGCTGATCGAGGCCGCGCTGGCCCGCACGTACGGCAACCAGTCCGACGCGGCCCGCCTGCTGCGTATCCCGATCCGGACGCTGTCGTTCAAGATCAAGGCGTTCGGCATCTCCGTCGAGAGCCAGTAGACGCGGTCAAGGCGGTGTCAGCTTCCAGATGTACAGGTCATAGCTTGTCCCCTTGGCCGTCAGCGTGGTGGTGCCCAGCGTCGTTTCGCCGCGCCACTTGCCGACAACGATGAGATCGCCGTTGGCGTCGAACCTCGCGGCGTAGGCCCTGGTGCAACCCGGATCCTTGGTCTGGCTCGACAGCACCCAGGTCGGCGTGCCGCTGGTCGCGTCGTACCTCGCCACGAACCCCTCGAGGCTGACGCACCCGGTCAGTTGCCAGCCGCCGATGGTCATGGCGTGCCTGTACGCGCCAGCGAGGATCAGATCGCCGTTGGGGGCGAGGGTCACGTCGTGTCCGATGTCGCTGGGGTAGGACATCGACCCGGTGCCACCGGAAGCGTTGGCCCAGGCAAAGGTACCGCCGGGCGCGATCTTGGCCACGAAGATGTCCCCCCCCTCGACGTGGGGCACCTGGATCGTGCCGAAGGTCGCCGGGCCCTCGATCGTGCCCGTGACGTAGGCCGCGCCTCCCGGCTCCACGACGAGCGCCAGGGCTACGTCCTGGGCGGCGCCACCCCCCCGGGCGGTCCACTGCACGGCGCCGGTCGGGGAGAGCTTGGAGACGAACACGTCAGCGTCACCCGTCGAGGTCAGGGACTGGGCGCCGAAGGTCGCGGTGCCCTGGAACAGCCCCGCAAGGTAGACGTTGCCGCTGCTGTCGAGGTCCAGCGCCGAGATCTGGACGACCTCCGTGCCGCTTCCTGGCTGCCACGCCTCGGTCGCCTGGCCCTGCGGGTCGAGCTTGAACACCAGGGCGTCGATCTTGCCCTGGGACGTCAGGGTCTTGCTGCCGACGGTGATGGTGCTGGCGAACCCTGCCCCGACCACCAGGTTGCCGCCCGCGTCCAGCGCGCAGCCATAGGCAATGTCGTCGCCCGTGCCGCCAAACACCTTGGTCCACAGGTGTGCTCCGTCAGGAGACAGCTTGGTCACGGCGATGTCCATGCCTCCGGCGGAGTTGTGGCTCTCGGTGCCGAACGTGGCCGAACCACCAAAGAAGGCGGTGGCGTAGACATTTCCCGCGGCGTCTGCGCTGACGCAGGCCCCAAGATCCTGGCCCGTGCCGCCGGCCGAGAAGGCCCAGGCGAAGCTGCCGTCCGGCGCGAGCCTGGCGACGAAGATGTCGTAGCCTCCCTTCGACACCAGCGTCGTCGTGCCGAAGGTGGTCGTCCCGCTGAAGATGCCCGTGATGTACACATCGCCGCCGGGACCGACGAACGCTCCGCTGGTGTAGGGTTCCACGCGGCCCGTGCCGCTCGACGCGGCGGTCGCGATCCATTTCGTCGTGCCGGGGTGGGCGGCGTCGCCCACGGCGACGTCCAGGACAGGCATCTGGTCGCCGGCAACGTCAGTCGTGACGTCAACCGTGGTGTCCGCAGCAACGTCCGGCGGTCCGGCGTCGGTCGCGGGGGTCGTGTCGTCCGAGCACGCTGCCGCGCCGAGCGCGACGAGCAGAACAAGGACCACCACGACGCGGGCAAGTGTGATGTCATTGGGATGCATGCCCCAATGGTCAGGCGCTCCACGCACAGCTCCGTCCATTGCCATCTCCTTGGAATAGTGGTTCCGGGGCTCCACTGCAGATGCCGCGCCAACAGTCGGGGAGCCGGATTCGCAGGGATTTCCGGCGCGGGCTGGAGGTGCGACCCGGCAAGGCTTGCAGGACTCTGGCGAACCGCTGCCAGCTCCTCCGTATGTGGCGCGATCTTCCTCCTGACGGGCGGGATCAAGGCGTTCGGCATCTCCGTCGAGCGCCAGCCTCCGTGATATGATGCGCGTCCCGGGGCAGGGACGGGATGGGACAGCCAGATCCGAGCACAGGCGCAGAACCACGCTGGCTCTTCACGGCCGGCGAGGAGGTCGACCAGTTCCACGTGATCCGGTCCCTGGGCCAGGGCGGGATGGCGCAGGTCTTCCTCGCCCGGGACACCAGGCTCGGCCGCAAGGTCGCCCTCAAGGTCGTCCGGCCCGGGGCCCTCGGGTCGAGGCAGGCCATCGATCGCTTCCTGTTCGAGGCCCGGGCCACCGCCCGCATCAACCACCCCAACATCGTGACGGTCTACTCCGTGGGCGAGCGCGAGGAGACGCCCTACGTGGCCCTGGAGTACGTCCAGGGCCAGACGCTGCGCGAGCGCATGGACCAGGAGCAGCTCGGCGACCGACAGATCCTGCGCATCGCGCTCGCCATCGCGGAGGCGCTCGAGGCAGCCCACGCGGAGGCGATCATCCACCGCGACCTCAAGCCCGACAACGTGATGCTCGGTCGCGACGGCCGGCTGCGCGTGCTGGACTTCGGCCTGGCGCGGATGGTGGAGGCAGCCGCGACAGCCCCGGACGCCGAGACCGCGTCGCTGGCGCACGACTCGACAGTGCAGCTGCCGTTCGAGTCGCGCGACGGGGGAGTGCGCGGCACGCCGAGGCTGTGGGATGTCGCGGGCCGCGGGCCCCGAAGGCCGCCGCCCGTTCCTCCGGCCGTCGGCCTGGTGCGCCTGAGCCCGGACAGCGCCGTCCTGGCCAGCACGAACAACGACAACAGGATCTGGCTCTGGGACGTGGCCACCCAAAGCGTGACGGCGATCCTCCAGGGCCACGGCTCGGACATCACGGACCTGCGCTTTCACCCTGGCGGCGGGATGCTGGCGACATCGAGCCGCGACAGGACCATCCGGCTCTGGGACGTGGGCGCCCGCAGCCACCTGGCCACGCTCGAGGGCCACACCGGCGGGGTCTGGGCCGTGAGCTTCAGCCCGGACGGCCGCCTGCTGGCCTCGGCCGGCATGGACAGCACGGTCCGGCTGTGGGACGTGGCATCTCGCAGGCAGCTCGCCACCCTGAAGCACGCCAGCCGCGTGACGAGCGTGTGGTTCAGCCCCGACAGCGAGCGGCTGGCCTCGGCGAGCTACGACAGGACCGTGCGGCTGTGGAACGTGCGAACGCACAGGGAGGTGTCGACGATCGAGGGCGTGGGCGCAACGCTGACGCACGTGCGCTTCGGCCCGGACGGCCGGCTCCTGGCGCTGATCCCGGGGCGCACCATCGTCCGGATCCAGGACCTGAAGACCCGCTCGGTGATCCGCTCGCTGCCACATCCTCAGAGGGTCCTGTGGCCCGAGTACGTGCCCGGTGCCGAGCTGGTGGGGGCCCCGTGCTCGGATGGCACGGCCCACATCTGGAACCTGGCGACCGGCTCGCACCGGGTGCTGCGGGGGCACCGGGGCCCGGTCGACAGGCTGAGCTTCAGCCGCGACGGCCACCGCGTCGCCACCAGCGGCGAGGACGGGGCCGTGCGGATCTGGGACGCGCAGACCGGCCGCCCCCTGTGGCGGGCGCCGCTGATGCGAGCCGCGCTGCGCGCGAAGCGAGGAGCCTCCCCTGGAGAGCGGGCCGAGCGCGCTGGATTTGCACTGCCGGAGCTCTGCACCCACCGCGGGTGGACCCGGCTCGACGGCGGTGGGAAGGCCTCCACCGACGGCCAGAAGTGGCGTCGGGCGGTGGAATCGAGGGCGCACGCGGCGGACGAGTCTCTGGACGGGAGCACGCTGTGCGTCGCCACCCACGAGGGCGAGCTCGAGCTATGGGACATCGCCGGCGACCGCAGGCTCCGTTCCGTGCGTCTGCCCGGCGCGAGCCGGGTGCTGGCCCTTTCCGGCAGGTGCCTGGTCCTGGCTCGAGGCAAGGCCCAGCTTGTCGACCGCGCGTCCCGGGTGCGCGAGCTCGTGGGCGCCCATGCGCGGGCCATCTGGCGCGACGGCCATTCCATCCTCGTGGCCACCCGCACCGGCGTGCAGGTCTTCTCGACCGGCGGCAGGTTGCGATACCAGATCGACGCCCGTGGGGGCATCACGGCCCTGGGTGGCAGCGCTGACCGCCTGGCCCTGGGCTTTCAGGACGGCACGGTCCAGCTGTTCTCGGCGCGCACCAGAAAGAGACAGAAGCTCTCCCTCGAGAATGTCCCTTCGAGCCAGGTGGAGCGGATCTTGTTCGGCCCGAAGAGCACCCTGATCCTGGGGCACGCCAACGGGGAGCTGGGCATCTGGAGCCTGTTCAGCGGCAAGCGCCTGAAGCACGGTCGCCTCCTCGGACCGGTGGTCCACCTGATGCTGCAGAAGGGCCGGCTCTACGCGGCGTCCGAGCTGGGCAGCCACCTGGTCTGGGACTTGCGGGTCCTGGAGCAGGACTACTGCGAGCTGATGCGCGAGGTGTGGCGCAGGGTACCGGTGCTCTGGGAGGGGGGCCTGCCCGTGCTGCGCGCACCTCCCGGGACCCATCGCTGCACCGCGGACAAGCCCTGAAGGATCTACCCGAGCCTCTGATAGGTGCCACCCACCTGGTCGTATGGGCCGACGTGCATCGTCTGGACCGCCCGGCCCTCGGACCAGGTGATGCGCTTGACCGCGGAGGTGTCGAGATCCTTGGACTCGAGGATCAGCCCGCGCATCCGGTTCAGCTCCGCCGCCTTGAGCGCGTCCGGGATCCGCTCCATCAGCCGCCAGTGCCACTTCTCGATCGGCGTGGCGGGATCGTCGGGCCACAGGCACTCCAGGTTGCAGACGCCGAAGTCGAGGCCGCCCTCCTTCTTGAGCTGGAACTTGGTGGTGTAGGCCAGCGTGTAGATCAGGTTGATCGCCTGCTG
>Ga0180009_10003249_pt1 | contig 18592 bp, 21 predicted proteins | sample OS_PC_MetaG_FD_123537 | JGI IMG/M metagenome (GOLD analysis project Ga0180009, IMG submission 123537) | Groundwater microbial communities from the Aspo Hard Rock Laboratory (HRL) deep subsurface site, Sweden - OS_PC_MetaG | ecosystem: Environmental > Aquatic > Deep subsurface > Groundwater... | reverse complement strand
GTTTTATTTTCCTCTCAAACCTTTTTTTACTCCACTTGCAAGTCCTTTTCCAACTGCATGGGTTATTCTTTCAGCTCCTGGGGAGGTTTCTTCTGCTACATAAGATGTGATTTTTCCTATTGAAGCAAAGTAGATAATCATTCCTCCGGCCCCAATTAAAAGTACACCAACAAAGATTAAGATCATTCCTAGGCCTGTTCCTATGAACATTCCTCCAATGTTTTCTGGGGATTCTATTTTCCCTATGTTTTTAGCAGAATTAAAAAAGCTATAAATTCCAAGGATAATTAAGATTAAACCTATTATAATTAAAGCAATTCCTAATTTTTTTGCTGTTTCTTTATTCATGTTTAATCTAGGTGAAATGGTTTTTTAAAGTTTATTAGTATGAGGCTGCACAGATTTGAACTGTGGACCCCTGCCTTGCTGAAGTCAAACGAGTTCAGCTGACCAAACAAGTTTGAGTCTATCAGAGCAGTGCTCTAGCCAGGCTGAGCTACAGCCTCATATTTAAATTGAAAAAAGAAAACGTTATTTAAAGGTTTTTGTTTTTAATCCTTAACACCTAGTTCAAGAATTAGTTTTTCTTTTTCTAATTTGTACTTTTTTAAAGGAAGATCTATTGCAATTACCTTTTGATAAGCAATATCTTTTGCTATTGCTTTAATTTCAATGCTATTTTCTAATTTTATTATTGAAATGTCTTTTACTGAATTTACTCCTGGAACATCTAGTTCATAAATTACTCTATTTGAAAGTCTTCTAATGTTTGCTGATGGCTCTTTTTTTGGTAGTTTAGAAAACTCTTTTATTTTTTCTTGATCAAACATATTCGATGCTGTTATTTTTTTTGTTACTTCTTTTGTTGGAATTTCTTTTCTTGTTACTTTTATGTGCTCTGGACTTATTCTTTTTCCATTAATATATAGCTCAAAGTTTGTTTTTGGCTGTGTTGCTGTATTTTGCATATTCTTTTGCATTTCTTTTTCAAGCATTTTCATTGCACCACCAAGCATTTTATTAAACATTTTTCCGCTTATTCCTCCCAACATGTTTTTTGACATTTCTTCAAAAGGATCAGCAAAGTCGTTTTTTCCTAGAATTCCATAATCTTCTTGTGTTTGTTCTGTTGGATTTCCACAAATAGGGCAATAGCTATATTTTTCACTAATTTTTTCATTACATTTTTTGCATTTTATTTTTTTAGAAAACATTGTTTTTATTGAAAATCAGGTTGGTTTAAATATTTTTGTATTTGTTTTTAGCAAAATGTATTCTGCATGGCTCCATCCTAAAGGATTTGCCCAGTATACAATTTTTCTGTTTTTGAATTTTCTTATTGTTTTTTCTGCTTTTTTAGTTTCATTTATTATTCTTGTGTTGAATTCTATTTCATTTGTTTTCCAGTCATCGTACTCTTCTTTTGTTGATATGTGTTCTGGTAGTAATCCTCTGGATTTTTTACTTATTTCTTTAATCCATTTTATACATTCATTATAATTTTTTTTGTCTCCAATCTTTTTATAGAATTTTGCTGCCCAACAGGTTAAAACAATCCAACTTCCACTTCCTCCAGTATACCAATGCCAGTCATCAACAATCTCAAATTTTCTAAATCTTCTAAATCCTCCAATTTCTTCGTTCCACAAGTGTTTATGTAGGAAAGAGAGAGTTTTTCTTAGTATTGGTTTTGAGTTTACTATATTAAAATAGAATGGAGATAACTGAGATATGTCTGGAGATTCTTTATATTTTGTATTTTTTATATATATCCCTAGCTTTTTGTTAAATAACTTTTTGTTAATATTTTTTAGTATTTCTTTTGATTTTGTTTCCCATTTTTTTGCCAAGTCTTTATGATTTAGAATTTTTGCAATTTTTGCAGCATCTTTTAGTCCACGACATGCTGCACTATTTGCCCATATTTCATATCCTTTTTCTAGTTTATCAAATTCATGAATGCTTCTTTCTGTTTTTACTAATCCGGATTTTGAATAGGTGATTAATAAGTTTGCTGTTTCTTTTGTTAGTGGCCACATGTTTTGTAAAAAGGTTTCTTTTTTGTTGTGTAAGAAAGTGTGGTATATTCCATGTAATAAGAGCCCTTCATTATCATTTTCATTTCTTCTTGTAACAGAAGGATATCCATTATGAGTATAACGCTGAAAAACTTCTTTGTAGATTTTTAGTTTTAAATATTTTTTCATGAAGTAATAAAATTTTTCAGATTTTTTTGTTAGTCCTATTTTGTTTAGTGCTTTTGTTATTATCACAGCATCCCTAGTATAGACATAAGGGTAAGCTCCTTTTATGGGGGTTGCTAAAATTCCCCCACTTTTTACTTGAAGGTTTTTAAGAATTTTTATGCTTTTTTTAATTTCATTCATTTTAAGAATCTTTTTGTGAATTTAAAGTTATAATCATGTCCTGCATCTTTTGAATAGATTGTGAAAACAACTAATTTTTTATTTCCTGTGTTAATTAATCTATGTGCTGTTTTTTTTGGAATTATATATATTTTGTTTTTCTTTAATTCTAGAACTTTAGAGGGTTTTCCTTGTAGTAAGAGTTTACCTTTTCCGGATAAGGGAATATATATTTCTTCTACAGGGTTTTTATGTTTGTGGCCTTTTGTCATGAAGAATTCTTTGTTTATACATCCAGGATTAATAATAGTTAAGCCGTGTTCAAAGTTTCCGTAATCTTTTATAAAAACTTTGTAGAGAATAGGGTTTCCTTTTATATTTGGATTTTTGAAGCTGTCTTTTATATCCAAAAATTTTCTTACAACTATTTTGTCATAGTTTTTTTCTAGGTTTTTGGAATTGAATTCTATTTTCATTTTAACTCTTTTTTGCTATTCTCCATAAAAGATTAAAGTATTTTTTATATCCTTCGGAAATCTCTTTGTTTTTTATTACAATTGCAAAGGGGTTTTCTTTGCTCCATAATATTATTGCTACTTTCTCTTTATATATATTTATTGCAAGAGGAGAAGAGTATTTTTCTGGAAGATACTTTATTTCTGCATAAGGTATTTTTTGTTTTTTGCTTGTATTAAATATTATTTTCATTTTAATTTTCTTTTTCACTCTTTTTTTATTGTACCAATTAAAATAGAATTTTAATATTTCACTAGCATAAATAGATCCCCCCATTATCAATACTTCTTTTCCTCCTTCTAATATCTGTTCTTCAAATACTGTCTTTAATCCTAGTTTTCCTTTGTAGAAATTTGTTTCTTCTTTTTCTTTAGTTTGTCCAAAAAGAGTATTCATTAGAGGCATTATTTCTTGAATTCCTGCTTCTTTTTCTCTAATTAGTTCTAGGAGTCTTTGAGGATTAGAAGCTTGGAAAAGCTTTTTGTTGTTTTTAAGAATATATCCAATAAGTCCTTTTTTAATTAACATTTCTATTGTATCATATACAACCCTTCTATGTAATCCTGTTTTTCTAGAGATGATGCCTGCATGATTTGGTCCTAATTCTAGTAGGGATTGGTAAGTTTTAGATTCATTTTCAGTTAGTCCTGCTAGTCTTAATTGTTCTTTAATTTGCATAGCTAGATTAGGGGAGTTTTATATATAAATATTGTGGTGAGATTTATCCCCTCATAAGTTCAAATATTTGTTTAGTGTTTTTCTATTAATTAAATAAATTTGGAGGAAATAAAATGGAAGATATTGAGAGAAAAGTGATAAGGATAATTGCAACAGATAGAATTGACATTCCAATTTCAAGTATGTCTGGCAAACTTAAGAGGCAAAAACCAAAACTTGCAAAGGGTTTAGGATTAAATCCAGGAGATTCTTTTGAAGGAGAAAGAGTTTACGCAAGAGTTGAAGAAAGAGATGATATTATGAGGGCCAGAGGAATGAAAGAAGGAATTGATAGGTTTTCTAGTGAATATCCTAGGTATGGTAAGATTCTTCGTGGCTATATTGAAGAAGAACGAGCTACTAGTGAAACCCATGTTTATTTTGGGATGTATGATGGTAAGAGATTAACTTCTGCAGATTACATGGAGGTTATGACAAATCTTGGGTTTAGCGAAGGAGTTGCAAGAAACCTTTATCCTGAGTTAATGGATATAAGCCATAAACTAACAAAGAAGAGAGACGGAGAAGAGAGGAGCATTTTAATTGGATAAGCTCATCTGCGCTTGCTAGTTAACGCGGTCACTTCGCAAAGAGAGACGCATTTTAATTGGTTAATTTTTGGGTTAGTAGATACAACACAATAATCTTTATAAATAATTTAAGTTTTATTTTTATGAATAAAATGACTACCCAACCACAACTTGAAGAAGTAGCTAGGGAATCTTTTACTGGGGGAGTTGATTTAACAAATTTGGATATAGAAGCAGTTGAATCTGGCGTTCTTAAAGATATGTTAAAATCAGGGTATGCTCCAACAGAAGAGGGTTATTCTTCCTCATGGAGTAGGACTAGTTACACCAGAAAGGTTAGACCTTGTCGATTGATTTGGCCATAAGTTCTTCATTATATTAAAATGCAAAACATTTCCCCAATTGTAAAATCAACTAATGATTGTAATCTAAGATGTAGTTATTGTTATGTTTCTGATGATAATGGAAATCCAAGATTTTTTATGCCTGACGGTGTTTTATCTAGTACTGTTTCAAAAATTCTTGATTATAATAATCCTTCACAACCAACAGAATTTATATGGCATGGCGGTGAGCCATTATTGGCCGGGACGGATTTTTTCAATGGTGCATTAAGTTATCAAGAACAATATTCAAGGGGACATGATATTGAAAACTCTATTCAAACAAATTTAACAATTCTAGACGAGAAAATCCTTAGTTTTTTATCTAGAAACAATTTTAGAGTTGGAACAAGCATAGACGGTCTAGCTCAAACACATGATGCTAATAGAAAAACAAAAGCAGGAAGAGGTACCTTTGATACAGTCTACACTAATTTAAAAAGAGTCAAAGATGCAGGACTAAAAGTAGGAGCAATAGTTACCTTAAACAGACAGAATCTAGGAGAAATGCAGAACATATATTCTTTATTCAGAGATCTTGGGGTTAATTTCAGAATAAACCCGGTTTTTTATGCGACAAGGGAAGAGAGATATACCAGCGATTTTTCAATGACTCCAAGAGAATACGGTCTAGCAATGAATGAGTTATTTGACCTCTGGTTTTTTGACAAAGATCATAAAATTGAGATAGATACTTTTGTCAATATCTTAGATAATCTTTTACATAAAAATTTAGGAGATTGCCATTACTCAGGAAGTTGCCAAAGCGGGATTCTTTTAATAGATCCCAATGGAGATGTTTATCCTTGCGATAAATTTGATAAAAAACCAGAATTTGTGATGGGAAATATAGCCACAGATACTCTTAAAAGAATACTTGACTCCCCAATAAGAAAATCCTTAATGAGTAGAAATGTTGGTGAAATAGATGATTGTAAATCCTGTGAACAATTAGACTTGTGCAACGGAGGATGTATGTATGATGGATTTGTTGAAACCGAAGATTTCAATGCTAAAAGTTATTTTTGTGAAGGAGATTTTTTAATGTTTGACCATATTAAAAAGAGAGTTTCAGAACAATTGGAGAGAGCAAGAATTAAAAAAAGCAATGATTAGAAAAGGACAGATGTACAAAGCCATACTTATTGGAACTATAAAAGTTTAGATGAATTAATGGACAATATAAACGACTTGATGGATTAAGAGGATATTTATTCAGGCGACATAATTAGTCTTAACTATAGTTCTGTTTTTGTTAGAAACTATGATATTGATGGAGAAAATTATGCCGGATTACTTTATGGGGGTATTCTTATATTCAAAAGATCAATGATTTTTACTAAACAATCAGGTCAGACTGTCCGGTAATTAATTTTGACTTGATTAGAGACGATATCAGGGACGAAAATTTTTGGGTTATTAAAATGAGTTAACTTAAGATGTTTTTGTTTAATCTTGTTTTACTGAGACTGTCTGAGACCTATCCTAGAAAAGGGATAATCCCTATTTTTCAGCTGAATTGTCGGACAGTTTCAGGTATTTGTTTATTTTGGAATGCTAAGGGATAGAGGTTGTTTGGTTTTAAAGGGGCAGGTTATTTACTCATAATTCATGCGCCATGCGGGAATCGAACCCGCGTCACGAGCTTGGGAAGCTCGGATCATGCCATTAGACCAATGACGCATTCCCCTATGAGAATGGTTAGGTTTTTATAGATTATTTTTCTGTAGTTAACATGAAGAAAAAATTTTACATTACTACTGCTATTGATTATGTTAATGCTAGGCCACATATTGGACATGCATTTGAAAAAGTTATAGCTGATGCTCTTGCAAGATTTCATAAGCAAAAAGGAGATGAGGTTTTCTTTTTAACAGGAGTTGATGAAAATGCTCAAAAAAACGTCAAAGCTGCAGAAGATGCAGGAATTAATGTTAAAGAGTTTATAGATAAGAACACTGCTTTTTTTACAGAGTTATGTAAAAAATTAAATATAAGCTATGATAGATTTATTCGTACAAGTGCAAAAGAGCATTCTGTTGTTGTTCATGAAATTTTAAAAAAAATAATTAAAAATAAAGATATTTACAAGGGAAGTTATGAGGGATATTATTGTTCTGGATGTGAGAGTTATATTACTGAAAGAGAATTAGTTGATGGAAAATGTCCTGAGCACAATAAAAAACCAGAATTCATGAAAGAAGAAGCTTATTTTTTTAAGCTTTCAAAATACAGAGAAAAACTAATTAAGTTTGTAGAAGAGTATATTGTTCCTGAGTCAAAAAAGAAAGAGATTGTTTTTAGATTAAAAGAAGGATTAAATGATTTATGTATCAGTAGAAGCAATGCAGACTGGGGAATAGATTTTCCAAATGATAAAAGATATAAGGTTTATGTGTGGATTGATGCTCTTATTAATTATATTAGCGGAGCAGAAGACAAGTGGCCTGCTGATGTTCATGTTATTGGAAAAGGAATTAATTGGTTTCATAGTGTTATTTGGCCAGCATTATTAATGTCTGCAGATTATAAATTGCCTTCAACCCTTTTGGTTCATGGTTATTTAAATATTGGAGGTAGAAAAATTAGTAAGAGTTTAGGAAATACAATAGATCCATTGGAACTATTAGATAAATATTCTGCAGATTCTATAAGATATTCTTTATTGAGATGCAGTATTTTTGAAGATTCTGATTATTCTGAAGAGCTTTTAATTGAAAGACATAATAATGAACTAGCAAATAAACTGGGGAATTTAGTTTCTAGGGTAAGTGGGCTTATAGAAAAATATGGAACAGAAAAATGTGAAAATAAACTAATTAAAAAATTAAATGCAAAGAAAATACAGGAACTTTTTGGAAATTATGAACTAGATAAGGCCTTAAATGAAATATTTGCTTTTATTGATGTTTGTAATGAATATGTTCAGAGTAAGAAGCCTTGGGAAACTAAAGACAAAAAAGTTTTGTTTGAGTTAAAAGAATCTATTTTAAAAATTGCAGAGTTATTATGGCCCTTTATCCCTGAAAGTTCAGAAAAAATAATAAAGATTTTTAGTGCAGCAAAAATTAAAAAGAGTGATCCCCTTTTTGTGAAGATTTAAGGTAGTTTAAAGCGTCTTTCTTTGTGTTGCTTGGTTGCTAATCTCTTCTTTTGGCATCATTTCTGTTGCTTTTAATATTTTATACTGGTCGTTTGTTGTTCTTCTGAAACTATACTGTCCTTTACTTAAAACACTATATGGAATTTTTACTTCTATTAATACAACTCTCTCTCCTCTTATTCTGTAAAGGTGTTCTTCTTCACATATATCTTCTTGATTATTTTTATTATTAAAAACTAAATTAATTCCTCTACCTTCCCTAAGCATCTTTTCAAGTTCTGCAATTCTTTTATATGCTTTTTGATGATCTGCCTCTAGATTTAAATCAATTGTTTTTGGATCTAGAAAAACAAAACCACTTGTTCTTCTTCTCTTTACTAGTCCACTAATATTTTTGAAAGACCTTGAATTTTCCTCTATTTGTCTAGAAAAATTATCAATGCTAAAAGAGTTTTCATTGAGAATTAGTCCATAGGTGGTGTTTTCTAATTTTTTAAACGGAGGTCTTAATTTTTGTCTTTTTTTTGCTTCTTGATATTTTTCAAATGAGCATTCTTCAATGGAGATGTCATGTCTATCCAAGATCATGTTATTTCATTAGTCTGTTGATATATAAAAATTTATATAATATATTTTTATTGTTTAAAGATGACTGAAGGAATTGTAGCTTTTGATGATTGGGGCAAGCTTGATTTAAGAGTAGCACAGATAAAAGAAGTTGAAGAAATTCCTGGAGCTGATAAATTGTTTAATTTAACGTTGGATGTTGGTGAGGAAATTGGCGAGAGAGTAATTGTAGCAGGAATAAAACCATATTATTCAAAGGAAGAACTTATTGGAAAAAAAATAATTTATTTTTCAAATCTTGCTCCGCGAAAAATGAAAGGAATAGAGAGTCAAGGAATGCTTTTGGCAGCTTCAACAGAAAATCATGAAAAAGTTGTTTTAATTACTCCTGAAAAAGATATTGATGTGGGATGTAGGATTGGTTAAGATTTGCTTCTTTGAAGAGTTGTTTCATATAGTTCTGGTAAAAGGGGTATTAGTATTCTGCTCCATGTTTCGTAATCTGTAAAACGATTAGGATCAACCATTACTCTTTTTATGGGGAGCATTCCCCCCTGGGGGATTGATTTTTCATCAGGAATTGCCCCCCTTGTTGAAAGAATAGAATATACAATTCCAAAATGAACTTGATCTACTTCTTCATTTGGCTGATACATTGTTCCTAAGACTATGGGTTTGCTTCTTTTTCCCATGATTATAGTTTCTTCTTTACTAACTTCTCTTTCTAAACCTTGGGCAATATAATCTGGAGCATCTCCTTTTAATATATGCCCCCCAAGACCAATAGAGTGTTTCCCAAATAGTTTTCTCTCTCCGTAGTCCCTTATATCTGAGGCTCTAACATAAGAGAAAACTCTTTTTTTATTATCAAAAATAAGGACATAAGGAATAATCTGTTGGGTTAATGGATCATCTTCACAATCATAACGAGAATGAAATAGTGGGTTTTCTTGTATTCCTCTAATTAATTTTTCTGCTTCTCTTTCACTTATTAGTTCAAATCCTGTTTTTTGTTTTCTTGTAGCTAGTAATCCTTTTGTATCTTCAACTAAGACAATTTTTTGTAATTTGGCGTGACTTCTTGCAGCAGTTTCAAAATCAAAAGATTTGAAGTACTTTGCTGTTTTTGGTCCTGTTTGTCCTTGATAGTGTGATCCGATTCCTTTTCCATAAAGTTTATCTGGTTTGTGAGTTCTAAATATTTGTAATTCTCCTATGGGCATACCATGTCTTAAAGATATTTTTGTTGATTCTTGAGAAGTAACTTCAAAAACCAAATCCCCAAAAAAGTAATTATCTACAAATCCTGCTCTATGTAAGGGACCACTTAATCCTAGATGTGAATATGGTCCTAACTCTGCATTTAAATTTGAAGGAATTCTTAGTACCTCTTTACTTGCTAGAAGATAATGTTCTCCCGGCATTATTGTTAACTCCCCCCCTATAGCTTTTAACGGTTCAAAATAATCTTCTGCATGATATTCTCTTGTTTTAGATAAGTCAATTGGCATAGGGTTTTGTCTAGCTCTTAGTGCAACAATGCCTCCAGTTTCAGCTCCCTCTAAATCAAGGTGTATTTGAAGAGAATTTGCAATTCTTGGATCTTGGATTGGATAAGTTTTTCCATCCAAACCTTTTTTATATAAAAGAGGATGATCTTTCCATACTTTTAATATTTGTTTTGGACTAAGTTTTGCTCCAGATCCACTGAAAAATCTGAGTTGGTTAAAACTCGTTCCAGGTCTAATAATTTGATTGAATGCTAGCGGTTGATATAATAACCAGATTTCTAAAGGGGCGTCTGATTGAGGAAATATTTGGATTTCATCAAAACTTGCATTGTAATCTGCCAAGAGTCTTGCTGTAGGGAAAGTTCTTCCAATACTGCTTTTTGGTGAAGATAAAATAAATTGGACTTTTTTAGTTCTTGATATTTTTTCTTCTAGATGCATTAAATAACTATATCCTCTTTTTACCTCAAAGCCACCAGTAATGTCTACTCTTTGTCTTCTTCTTTTTGGAAGTTCTAAAAGGGTCCTATATACTGTTTGGCTTTCACGAGGCCTAAATAAACTAACATCTGTATCTAAGATAAATAATTCCCCCCCAATAGTGGGTTCAAATGAAGATGGTTGAATTCTTTCTTCAGAGTAAGAAGGAACAGAAAAAATGCCTCTATCTATTAATTCTCTGATTTCCTGAGAAGCAAGGCATGTGTCTAGTGAGGGCATAATTTAAGTGTCTTTTTAGAAGTTAAATAGATTATTATAACCAGAAATATAGTTTAACTTCTCATGCCTAGAATTCTTAGTATTTTTTCAACTACTTTTTCTTTGTCTTTTTCTGAATCGTAATCAATTTCAAGTATTTTTGCTGCTATTTCTTTATATGCTCTTGCTGGAAGGCCTTTTGGATGTGTGTGAACAACTGCATCTTTTAGGTGCTGTGCTTTTCTTATTTCTTTGTGTTCTGGAACCATTCCCATTATTTGGGATTCAAGCATTTCTTTGACTGTTGATGGCTGCATTTCAAGATCATCTTTTTTAACACGGGTCATTACGACTCCTAAAACTTTTTTTCCTAGTTCTTCAGCTAATTTGATTGTTTTTAGTGCATCTGTTATTGCAGGAAGTTCTGGATTGGTTACTACAATTATTTCATCAGCCATTTCTATTACTGAAATTGCTTCTTGACCTAAACCTGCAGCACTATCCATTATAATATAATCTGAGAGTTTTTTAAATTCATTTTTAAATTCTTTAATTTTGTCTGGTTTTATTTTTCTTAGCTCTTTTATTGATAGTGAAGAAGGCATTACTTTGAGGCCAGATTCGTGTTCATAAACTGCTTCAAAGGGTTCTGCTTTGCCTTTTAATACTCTATTCAGATCTATTGGAACTTCAGGAGAATTTAGAAATAATCCTACATTTGGAGTAGAAAGATTAGCATCAATAACTAAAACATCTTTCCCAAAGTAATTTATTGCAGCACCTAGATTTATTGCGGTGGTTGTTTTTCCTACACCTCCTTTTCCAGACGTTATAACAATTATTTTGGTCATTTTAATAGTCCTTGAAAGTTAGTTAATCTCTTTGAACTTTTTAGGTTAGAAGAAAATGCTTTGTAGTACTTATAAACTTTTCTACCTTGTCTGCATATATTTTTAGAGTCTCTAGATTTATGTTTATCTCTTGCCCTTTATAAAATACCTTTAGAGTTACGTTTTTTCTGAATTCTCCTATTCTTTCTGTTCTTAGTTCACGAATTTTTTTGAACATTTCATATAACTCTAAAACCTCTAGAAAATTATCATCTTTTTTAAAGAGCTTTTTTAAACTCTCAATTTTACCTACAGGATTTGTTGGAATTATAGAAATTTTTTTCTTTTTTTTAGCGTGTTTTAGCAATTTATCTATACTTATGTCAATCATTTCTTTCCATCTGAGAAGTAAGTTTGTTATTACATCACAAGTTTTTGTATATTTCAAACTCACGTAAAGCAGATGGTCTGCGCTAATTTTTTCTTGTATTATATCTTCCATACCAAACTCTTTTTTTAAGAAGTATAATCTATTAAGAAAACCTGGTTTTTATACTTTTCTTAACTATTTGGACATATTTTATTTTTTGTTTTTTCTAGTATTTTTTTTGAAATAGCTAAAATTTCTTTTGTTTTTTCTAAAGATACAACTTGCTGCCTCATATTTTCAGATAAAATAATAATTTTTTCATTTCTTGTAAATTCCATAGAGCTTTTTTTGTGAATCTCTACAATTTCAAATAATTCTATTATTTTTTTCATTTCTTGGTTGGTTATTCCAAACCTTTTTGAGGAGGAATTCATGAAAGTGCTAAAGTTTGCTTTTGCATCTTTGTATAGTTTTATTTTCTTGAATACATATTCATACTGCAAAATTGCGTTTATAGAGTATGCAACTGCTTTTTGAAGCTCTACAACTATCTTTAATAAAAGTTTTTTTTCTTTAATTAGTGGAAAACTAATGTAAACCATGTGATCACAAGCCCTTATTATTTTCTGTGCTTCAGAAAGGTATTCTAGGAACTTTTCCATGAGATATAGAGATAGTTAGAATTAATATTAATTATGGTTGTGGAGTTATTCTGGTTTTTCACTGGCCCCTTTATAATGAAAGTTATATTTTGATTTTGTTCTTTTGTATCTTCCCTTGGTGTTTGATTCTATTTTTCCTCTAGTTTTTAGACGGCCTATTGCACGACCACATTCTGAAGAGCCTATTCCGGCCAGTTTTTCTAATTTATCATATTTTTGTGGACCAGCATTTAGGGCAATCATTAAAGTATCATCATAAACAGTTCTTCTTCTTTGATTTTCCCAGATATATTCTTTTCCAAAAATTGTTATTTTGTACCTTGCTTCAACCCATTCACTTTTTGTATCTTCAAGGGTTTTCATTTTTTTAATTAGAATATTATAATAGAATTTATTCACTTAACTTCAAAATTGCTTCAGCAAGATCCCCTGTTTCTTCTAGGGCTTCTATTGCCTCTTTTTCTGAGCAATTTGTTTTTTCCATTACAGTTTTAATATCTTCTTTTGATATTTTAACTTGGGCAGATTCTACTCTTATGTCTCCTGCAATTTGAAAGGTTTCTTGGCCCTGCATCTTTACTTTTGTGATAGAAGGGTTTTCAATAATTATATTTTCTCCATTTGTTTTTTCTATTGTTACTTTAGATGCATCTATTTCTTCCTGGGAGATTCCCATCTGCTTCATCATTGCATTCATCTTTTTAGGATCAATTCCACCAAACATGATTTTTCAATAGAAAGAAGAGTTTTTATTATTTTCGATTAATTTAATACATTAAAGAAAGAATAACTCTAAAAGCAATTATTAGAATTACAAATCCAATTACATGGACTGGTTTTAGCCTGAATTTTGAATCATACTCTTCATCATATCTCATAAGGCCGCCAAACCCGGCAGGCATGTGAATTTTGTTGTCTTGTGCCATTGTTTTGTATAGGATAGATAGTTTTTAAAAGTTGTTGTGAGTCTTTTTTTTATGCCAGAATATAATACTAAAGAAGTAGAAGAAAAATGGAAAAGTTTTTGGGAAAAGGAAAAAATCTATAAATTTGATCTTAAAAGCAAGAAGCCTATTTATAGTATTGATACTCCTCCACCAACAGTTTCAGGAAAAATGCATATCGGTCATGCATTTCAATACTCTCAGATGGATTTTATTGCAAGATACAAAAGAATGAAAGGATTTAACTTATTTTATCCATTTGGAACAGATGATAATGGCCTTCCAACAGAGAGATTAGTTGAAAAATCAAGAGGTATTAAGGCAAAAGATTTTGATAGAAGAGAATTTATTAAAATTTGCCTGGATTATCTTAAAAAAGAACTTCCTATTTTTATTCAAACCTGGAAAGATATAGGGATTAGCTGTGATTATAGCTTATATTATTCAACAATTGATAATCATTCTAGAAAAATAAGTCAGTGGAGTTTTTTAGATTTACATAAGAAAGGAAGATTAGAAAGAAGAGATGCTCCTTCAATGTGGTGTTCTGAATGCCAGACAGGAATTGCACAGGTTGAAGTTCAAGACAAAGAAATTGACTCTACATTTAATAATATTGTATTTAAAGTTGATGGAAAGGATTTAGAGATCGCAACAACTCGCCCAGAATTATTACCCTCTTGTGTTGCTGTTTTTTATAATCCTAAAGATAAAAAATACAAAGCATTTAAAGGTAAAAAAGCAAAAGTTCCTTTATTTAATTTTGAGGTTCCAATTATGGAAGATGAAAGGGTTGATGTTTCTAAGGGAACAGGTATTGTAATGTGCTGTACTTTTGGGGATCAGACTGATATGGAGTGGCAAAAAGCTTATAGACTTCCTATAAAAGAAGCAATAACTAAAGATGGCAAGATGACTAGTTTAGCAGGAAAATTTCAAGACCAAAAAATAAAAGAAGCAAGAAAAAATATTCTTGAAGAGCTAAAAAAACAAGAATTATTAACAAAGCAGACAGCAATAAAACATTTTGTTAATGTTCATGAAAGATGTGGAACTGAAATAGAGTTTCTTAAGACTCGTCAGTGGTTTGTAAAGTATTTGGATTTGAAAAAAGACATGTTAAGATGGGGAAAGAATTTAAGATGGTTTCCTGAACATATGAAATATAGATATGATAACTGGGTTAAAGGATTGCAATGGGATTGGCTAATTTCAAATCAGAGATATTATGGTGTTCCTTTTCCTGTATGGTATTGTGAAAAGTGTGACTCTGTTTATCTAGCTAATGAAAAAGATTTGCCTGTTGATCCGTTAAAAGATAAGCCTCCAGTTGAAAAGTGCAAATGTGGTGGAAAATTAATTGGAGAAAAAGACATTCTTAATACCTGGTTTACTAGTTCAATGACCCCCACAATTGCATTAAAATTAGTTTATGACAAAATAGAAGATAAGTTACCGATGAACTTACGTCCGCAGGCTCATGATATAATTACTTTTTGGCTTTTTAACACTGTTTTAAAGCAAAATCTGCATTATAATAAGAATCCTTTTTCTGATGTCATAATTTCTGGCTTTGTTACACTTGAAGGAGAAAAGATGTCAAAATCTAAGGGAAATATTATTGAACCGGTTGAAGTTATTGAAAAATTTGGAGCTGATGCATTAAGATTTTGGGCAGCTTCAAGTAAGCTTGGAGAGGATATTAATTATCAGGAGAAGATTGCTTTGACAGGAAAAAAATTTGTTACAAAATTATGGAATGCAGCAAATTTTGTTTTTATGAATTTAGAGGGATACAAGGGAGAGAAGCCAAAGAAATTAGAGAAGATCGATGATTTATTTTTAAATGAATTAAATAAAGTTGTTACTGCTGCCACATATAGATTTGAGGCATATGAATACTCTAGGGCTAGATTTGATACAGAGGATTTTTTCTGGAAAGAGTTTTGTGATAATTATCTTGAGATAGTTAAGAAGCGAATTTATAATGAGAAAGGAGATAAAAAAATTTCTGCCCAATATACTCTCTACCAAAGCTTGCTCACAATATTAAAATTAATTGCACCAATAATGCCTTATGTGGCAGAAGAAATTTATCAGAAATACTTTAGAAAGAGTGAAAAAGAAAAAAGTATTCATTTAAGCAATTGGCCAAAAGAAGATAAGAAAAGATCAGAAGCATGGACTAAAGATAGGTCTCTTTTCGAGTTTTATTCTATTCTTGATCAAGTTAGACAAGAGAAAACAAAAAAACAAAAGTCAATGAGAGCAGAAGTTATTTTGACTATGGGGGAAAAAGATAAAAGAAAATTAGATGGTATGCTTGAGGATTTAATTGCTGTTACAAATGCTAAAGAAATTAAAATTGGAAAGTTTAATGTTGAGGTTTTGTAAAAATGCCAATCACAAAAGATGAACTTGGAGAATTAGTAGATTTATTAGATAGTTATAAAGCAAGAGCCACAGAATTAATTACTGTTTATATTCCTGCAGGGCAAAATATTTACACTGTTGCTGACCAACTAGATTCTGAAAAATCTACTGCAAAAAATATAAAGTCTACTTCAACAAGAAAAAACGTAGGTAATGCCTTAGATAAAATCACAAGAGCATTAAAAGATTATAAAAAAACTCCTGAAAATGGGCTTGCTCTTTTTTGTGGAAATGTTTCTCAGATCGAAGGCCAGGAAGATTTAAAGATTTGGAGTGTTGAGCCTCCAGTACCAATTAATACTCGGATGTATCGGTGTGATAAAGAGTTTATTTTAGAACCATTAAAACAAATCCTAGAGATTGATGAGATTTTTGCACTTTTAGTTATGGATAGAAAAGAAGCAGTTATAGGGTTATTAGAGGGGAAAAGAATCGAGGTTATACAAAAAATGACTTCTGGAATTCCTTCAAAAGTGAGGGCTGGAGGGCAATCGTCTCAGCGTTTTCATAGAATTACAGAAGGATTGACTAAAGAATTTTATAAAAGAGTTTCAGAAGAAATGAAAACTAATTTTTATGAAATGAAAAAGCTTAAAGGAATCTTAGTTGGAGGCCCTATTCCCACAAAAGATGAGTTTTTAGATGGAGAGTATTTACCGACAATTCTGCAAAATAGAGTTATTGGAAGAATTGATATGGGGGATACAACAGAGGCAGGATTAAAAGAGTTAGTTGAGAGGGCTCAAGATATTTTAGTTGGCCAGGAAATAATCAAAGAAAAAAATCTTTTAGAAAAGTTTTTTCAGCAGCTAGGAGAAAAAAGAGATTTATCAACATTAAGAGAAGAAGAAACAAGAAAAGCACTTGTATTTGGGGCAGTAGATCTTTTGATTCTTTCTAAAGATGTTCCTAAGGACTTATCTAGAGATTTGATAAAAATAGCTGAAAGTACAGGGTCAAAAGTAGAAATGGTCTCTACAGAAACAGAAGAAGGAGAGCAATTTATGAATTTAGGAGGAATTGGAGCTATTTTGAGATTTAGATATAACTAAAAAAGATTTTTAATGTATTTTTTCCTTTATTATTAATGTTACAAGAAAATTTGAATAATTTTTTTATGTTTGTAAAAAAGAACAAGTTTTTATTTCTCCTTTTTATTCTTTCTACTAGTTTTTTTATTTTTCAACATTATAAGCTTTTAACTTGGGATTTTTCAGCCTATGTTTTAAATGCCAAATATCTTTTTTATAATGGATCTTATTTTGAATTATTAAGGCCTCCTCTGGTGCCGGTTATCTTAGGCATTTTTTTATTTTTAGGAAAAATTTCTGAATATATTTTTATTGTTATCGTGTCAACTTTGTTTTTTTATTCAAGTGTTTATCTTTCTGATGTTTTATTTAAGAATGCTAGTGTAAGAAAAGAAGTTTCAAGATTTTTCTTTTATCTTTTTTTATTGAGTGTTTATGTTCTGAGTTATGGGCTAAAAGAAGGAACAGAATTAATTAGTCTTTCTTTTTTAATGTTTTTTGTTGCTTTTGTTTTAAGAAAAAAGATTTCAGGTTATTTATTGGGGTTTGGGGTTTTATGCAGATATAATCTTATTATGTTTACTCCTTTTTTATTTTTTTATAAAAACTATAAGAAAATTTTAATTAATATTGGGTTATTTGCTTTAGTTCTTTTTCCTTGGTTTTTATTTAACTATTTAAATTATGGTAATTTTATGGCAAGCATTATTGATTCAATTACCCTTAATATTTTAAATAGAGGTTATTTATTTGAGGCTTTTACTTTCTATCCTTTATTAGAAATTATTCTGTGGTTATTGCCTTTGTTTTTAATTGGACTTGTTTTAGGAGTTATTTCTATTGTTAAGAGGAATAAAAATAAGTATCAGAATATTGTTTTTTTCTTATTGTTAATTTTTATCTTGTATGATTTTATAACAAATCCCCAAAAAAAGGTTAGATTTTTATTTAATTTTGTTTTGCCTGTAGCTTATTTTTCAAGTTACTCGTTTTTATTTTTTATTTCTAAATTAAAAGAGAAGTATAATAATATTGAGTTTAAGTTAATTATTCTATTCTTTGTTATTTTTGCTTTTACTGTTTTGGTTTTGGCTTTTAGTATCCCTCGGGGGAATGATGTTTTTTATAGGGCTTCAGAAGATATAAATAAACTTGGGTTGGAAGGATGTGAAATTTTGTCTCCTCACTGGGTTCCTGTTGCTTACTATACTCAAAATGTTTATCCTTTTTATGATCTCCCAATAAAAGAGATGGTTGAAGAAAATAAGACTGTTTTAATTTTTAAGAATCTGGGTTCTATTGATTTTACAAATATAGATCTAACAGAACATAGAGAATTGGTTTTTTATGAAAATAATGATTATGTGTTTTTTTCTAGGGGCAGTGAAGTTTGCTCGAAGAAGTATGTTTATGATAAATCTTATGTTGATTATTTATTTTGTCCTTCAATAGCAAGGAGATTTGCTGATTATGGTTTAGAAGATAGTTTTAAAAGAATCTGTTATCTTTTTAATAAGAATTAGAATGGAGTTTAGTTTAGTAATTCCTACATATAATGAGAAAGAAAATATTGAAATTTTAATAAAAGAAATTTTTAATGTTTATAAGAAAAATAAGATAAACGGAGAGGTCATAGTTGTTGATGATAATTCTCCTGATAAAACAGCTAGGTTAGTAATTAAGTTAAAAAGAAAATATAAAAATTTAAGGGTTATAGAAAGAAAAGGAAAATTAGGGCTGTCTTCGGCAGTTCTTACTGGATTTAGTGTGGCAAAAGGAAGTGTGTTGGGTGTTATGGATGCTGATTTAAGTCATCCGGTTGAAAAACTTGGGGTGATGTTTAAAGAAATACAAAAAGGAAATGATCTTGTTATTGCAAGCAGATATATTAAAGGAGGCGAGATTATTGGGTGGGGTCTTCTAAGAAAAT
>Ga0180009_10003248_pt1 | contig 18596 bp, 15 predicted proteins | sample OS_PC_MetaG_FD_123537 | JGI IMG/M metagenome (GOLD analysis project Ga0180009, IMG submission 123537) | Groundwater microbial communities from the Aspo Hard Rock Laboratory (HRL) deep subsurface site, Sweden - OS_PC_MetaG | ecosystem: Environmental > Aquatic > Deep subsurface > Groundwater... | reverse complement strand
GGCCCCCCTTGTGGGGAGCGACGCCTTCGTCGCGATTTCGAAGCCGGGTACGTTAATCAACAATAAAGGGTATCTAGGTCACATTCGCCAAGCTGGCAAGACGGTATCTACGACTTATGTATAACGGCGAGCGCAGAGCATGGGAACGAGCGTTTTGTGGGGATACCTCTGACCCCTTTTTCTTTTTTGAATTTAAACACTGTCGCATACACTGCTGGTTGACAAAAAAAGATCGAGCAGTACATTAGCTCATGAAGTAACGGCTTTGACTGTTCTTATCGATTGTAATTACTTACACTATTAACTGATTACAAATGCCATCTTCATTAAAAAAAAATCACCAGGCTACAGCGGAAATTTCGCGGCAAAAATTAATCGCAGACTACATTCGTGTCCGCAATATCAGTCTTCAAATTTGTGCGCCGTTAATGGCCGATGATTATCAAATTCAAAGCGGCATTGAGATTAGTCCGCCAAAATGGCATTTAGCTCATGTGACCTGGTTCTTTGAAACCTTTCTATTGGAAGCATTCGAGTCGGAATATCGCCCTATCGACCCCCAATACTCTTATTTATTTAACTCTTATTATCAAACGGTTGGCGCTATGCATGCCCGGGCGAAACGCGGCTTATTGTCACGTCCGACGATTGAACAAGTGTTTCATTACCGTTCTGAAATTGATAAGCGCATCGTTGATTTTATAGACAACCTCGACGAATCCCAGTGGAAACAAGCTGCTTTTCGTCTAACTCTGGGCTTACACCACGAACAGCAGCACCAGGAATTGCTGTTCATGGATATCAAGCACAACTTTTGGAGCAATCCCTTAAAGCCCAGTTATCTGGAGCGCTCCCAACCGGCAATGAAAATGACCGGAAAATTGGATTGGGAGGAAAGGCCAGGCGGCGTGGTACAGATCGGAACGAATAATGATGATGGCTTTACCTTTGATAACGAGAAGCCTCGTCACCAAGTTTGGTTAGAACCGCACCGTTTAAGTTCTCGACTGATCACAAACAACGAATTTCTCGACTTCATGGAAGACGGAGGCTACTCCAAATCTGAGTTGTGGTTATCCGATGGCTGGAGCCACATCCAGAATACCCAATGGAAATCTCCGCTTTATTGGGAAAACCATGATGGTTTATGGCTTGAATTTACCCTTCATGGACTTGAGACTATGAACCCGTCCGCCCCTGTTTCTCATATCAGTTATTACGAAGCAGACGCATATGCACGATGGGCAGGCAAACGGCTGCCATCGGAAGCCGAAATTGAAACAAAGTTGCTGGAAATACCTGTAACTGGCCATTTTAGTGAAAGCGGCATTTTTCACCCGCAAGCAGGCAAAGGTCAATTTTACGGTTCGTTATGGGAGTGGACCGCATCCCCCTATCTGGCTTATCCTCGCTTTAAACCGCTCGAAGGCAGCATGGGTGAATACAACGGTAAATTCATGTGCAACCAATGGGTCTTGCGAGGTGGATCCTGTGTTACACCAGAAGATCATATCCGTCCAACATATCGCAATTTTTTCTACCCACATGATCGCTGGCAATTTTCCGGCATCCGTTTAGCGGACGACCTATGAATATATTAAGCCAAAAAGTTAGTTTCCACGATTTTGAACCCGAACAGGAAACCTTTCGTGAAGCAGTTCTTAAAGGCCTATCCCGCAGACAAAAACAAATACCGCCTAAGTTTTTTTATGATGAAATCGGATCTCAATTGTTTGAAGCAATCCTGGAACAGCCGGAATATTACATCCCTAATGTTGAACGTGACTTGTTAACAACTTACGCGGATGAAATTAGCCGTCTTATTGAGCCGGGATCGGTATTGATCGAACCCGGAAGCGGAAGTTGCGAGAAAGTACAATTACTGCTGGAAAGTCTGCTTCCTTCCGCCTATGTACCGATGGATATTTCCCGTGAGTTTCTCAAGCAATCGGCCTACGGTTTAAGTCATAAGTATCCCTGGTTACCGATTTATCCTGCCTGCCTCGATTTTACTCAACGGATGCTATTACCTCATGGTATTCCGCATGGCAGGCGTGTCGTATTCATTCCGGGATCTAGTTTGGGTAATTTTGACCCGCTAGAAGTTCAGCATTTTCTGACCGGTATACACCGGCTAACCGGCAATGGTGGTGGTTTACTTGTCGGGCTTGATCGCAAAAAGGATCCATCGGTCTTGAATGCTGCCTACAACGATGCTGCCGGCATCACCGCAGAATTCAATCTCAATCTGCTCACCCGTATCAATAATAAACTGGACGGTAACTTTGACTTCAACCGCTTCGAACATCGTGCTTATTACAACGATCAGCGAGGTCGTATTGAAATGCACCTGGTCAGTAGCGAAGATCAGCAGGTTAGTATTTCAGGCCAAGACTTCCGCTTCATAAACGGCGAATACATTCATACCGAGAATTCCTACAAATACAGTCCTGATGAATTCATTACCCTGGCTAATGCCAGCGGTTTCAGATTGATCAAAACATGGTCTGATAACCAGCATCTTTTCAGTGTTTACTTTCTTGAAGCCGTTTAAAAACCTAATAAATAAACACAACAAGGAGCAAAATCATGAAAGCTATCTGGAACGATGTCATCATTGCCGAAAGCGATGACACAGTAATGGTCGAGGGCAATCATTATTTTCCTGCCGATTCGGTCAAAGCCCAATTCCTAAAAGAAAGTAGCACGAACACCTTCTGTGCATGGAAAGGTAAAGCCAGCTATTACGATCTCTGCGTAAACGATGCGATTAATCGCGACGCTGCCTGGTTTTATCCCGATCCAAAACCGGAAGCGTTAAACATTAAAAACCACGTCGCTTTCTGGCGAGGAGTAGAAGTTATTCAATAATAAAGGTAATTATTCGCCCCCTATCGTTCCCACGCTCCGGCGCTCGTCTTTATACATGAGTATAAATATATCTATACCTTTCGCACTTCAAATTTCGGCAGTGCTAGAGGAGGCGCCTGGGTGTTCGACAAAGGCTTTGCCAGCATGGAGCTGGCATAGAGCCTACATGGACGTATTCACGGCGTCCTTTGGCGGACACCCAGGCGCCGAATTTTGATCTACGACGGGTATAATTGTGCAAAAAGTAGCGACCGAGCGCTAAATGGTTGTGTTGCCCGGAAATGCTATTGGTGTTTAAGCGTTACTGGCTTCGATAGTCGCGACGAAGGCGGGGCTCCCACAGAGAGCGGCGGACGCTCTGTGGGAGCGATCCCCTGATCGCGATCTCGAGGTCGAAAGCGTTAAGTAACAATAAATGGTATCGAGGTCTAATGGGTTAAGGTTGCAAAAGGGTTATTTTTGACTTATGTATAACGATGAGCGCCCCGGCGTGGGAACGATAAAAAAATGCGGAGAACGCTCTTCAAGATACGCCAGCTATTTTATCGAAGCCTGTTTTTGCTTTTTGGGTATGCCCCCCTGCGGCGTTCAAAAAGTATATTGCGAAAGAGGTAAACTCCTTACCCGTTGCCCTGTCAATTTAAACAGGGCATTACAGACCGCCGGGGCGATAGGCGGGGTGCCGGGTTCTCCGATACCGCCGAGCGGCTCGCCGCTGTTGATAATTTCGACTTCGACATCTGGCATTTGATCAGGCCGCAAGATCGGATAGTCGTGAAAATTGCTTTGCATCACGCGGCCTTTCTCGAAAGTTATTTCCTCGCTCCAAGCTGCCGACAAGCCGTAAACAATACCGCTTTCCATTTGCATTTTAACGATGGCCGGATTCACCGCGAAACCGCAATCGACCGCACACCAGACACGGACAACCTGGATCTCACCATCGTCAAGCGCCACTTCGGCCACCTGTGCGACGATGCTACCGAACGATTCATGCAATGCAACGCCCATTGCATGTTTGATACCGTTTTCGTCTTGCCATGCCTCGGATTTCCAGTCTGCCATGCCGGCGGCGGTATCGAGCACTTTTTTGAATCGCGGTTGTTCGGTTAACAAGTTACGGCGAAATTCGACCGGGTCGGCACCTGCCGCATGGGCCATTTCATCGATGAACGACTCTTTGAAGAAGGCGTTCTGCGAATTCCCGACCGAGCGCCAGTAGCCGATCGGCAACGGCTTAACCGGCACACTGACCACATCGGCGCGCTTATTCGGTATTCCATAAGGCTGATGCGGACCGCCTTCGAAGATGCTCTCGTCGATAGTAGGGTCTTTCAGAAACTCGGGATTGAGCCGGCCCGATGGCCCTTCGCCCGCCGTTGTAATTTGAATTGCGAGCGGATTACCTTGGGCATCAAAGCCAGCCCGGTATTTAGCTGCGGTCATCGGGCGGTAATGGTCGTGTTGCGTATCTTCTTCGCGCGTCCAAATAACTTTGATCGGTCTGCCCAGATGTTTCTTGGCCAGCGTTACCGCCTGCGCCGTATAATCCATGATGAAGCGCCGTCCGAAACCGCCGCCGAGGAAAGGCGTGATCACTTCGATAGCATCCAATTTTAGGTCGGTAATTTCGGCTGCGACCTTGGCGACGAAATCGGCGCCTTGATTCGGCGCCCAAACCTTGCAATGATCCTTCGTAACCAGTGCGGTGCAGTTCATCGGCTCCATCGTTTGATGCGCAAGAAACGGCGCATGATAGACCGCCTCGATAGTGTTGGCCGCTTCGGACAAGGCTTTTCCTGCATCGCCGATATCTTCGACCCTGACTCCCGATTCGTTCAACGCGGCTTTAAGTTTTTCCAAATACGATTTCGATGAGAAATCGGCATTATCGCCTTCATCGAAAGTCACCGGTAATTGTTCTAAAGCCTTTTTGGCTCGCCAATATTGATCGGCAATCACGGCGACACCGTTCGGTATCTCCTCGACCGCAACGACGCCTGGCATTTTGAGCACTGCGTCTTGGTCGTAGGATTGGACCGAACCGCCGAATACCGGCGATTGTTTGACCGCGGCATACAGCAGTCCATCAGCCTTGATATCGATACCGAACTCGGCTTCTCCGGTGGCTTTAACCCGATTATCGGTTCGCTTGACCGGTTTACCGATCAGCCGGAAAGAAGCATCGTCTTTTAACGGCACGTCTGCGGGTATATCCAGTTTAGCCGCCAAGGGCGCCAATTCGCCGTATGTCAATTTTTTTCCGCTCTCGCGATGAATAACGACGCCCGGCTCTGTCGTACATTCGCCGGGAGCTACGCTCCAGGTGCCTGCGGCGGCTTCGATCAGCATCGCCCGAGCGGTCGCACCGGCTTTTCGCATGGTCATATAAGACGAACGTACGCTGAAACTGCCGCCGGTAAAGCGCGTCGTATTGTTGAACATGATTCGGTATTCCGGCCCATGCGGTGCCTGCACGACCTTGAGCATCGCCATGTCGGCATCCAGCTCTTCGGCCATGATGGCCGGTATCGAGGTGTAGGTCCCCTGCCCCATTTCGATGAAAGGATTTTGAAAAGTCACGACGCCATTTTCATCGATTCCGATGAAGGCATTGATCACGCCTTCGCCTTGTTCGTCAACCTTGGCGCAACCGGGCAAGGATATCCCTAACACGAATACGCCGGCACCGGCCGCGGCGGCCCCGAGAAATTGCCGGCGCGTCATCGACAGATTCGATAAAGTGCTCATGACTGCTCTCCTTGATGTTGCGCCGCTTGTTTGACCGCTTCGAATATTTGCAGATAGGTTCCGCAACGGCAAAAGTTAGTCATTTTGGCTTTGATTTCGTCGTCGCTCGGATTCGGATTTTCCCACAGCAAGGCTGCAGCCGCCATGATTTGACCGGGCTGGCAGTATCCGCATTGTGATACATCTTTGTCGATCCAGGCTTGTTGCACCGGATGCAGTCCTTCTTCCGACGCTAATCCTTCGATTGTCGTGATTGCTTTATCTTTGGCCGCACCGAACGGCATCATGCAAGATCGCACCAGCTCACCATCGAGATGGATGGAACAGGCGCCGCACATCCCTATACCGCAACCGAATTTGGTTCCGGTTAAACCGGCAATATCGCGAATGGCCCACAGTAATGGCATATCGTCCTCGGCGTCCAACTCGTATTGCTTACCGTTTATCATCAAGGTCGTCATCGTTCACTCCTCGGCATCGTAATGGCCGCTTAGGTGGTCGAAATCTTCCTTGGTATCGATATCGAGTTCCGCTTCGGGTAAAGAAATTTTCAGAAGTTTTTCTTCAAATTGCAACAACAGGCTCTTTGCGCCCCGGTCGCCCCGGAGGGAGCGCAACTCACCGAAAAAAGCCGACGGAAATAGCGCCGGAACGCCGACCGTATCATGATACTGACTTGCGGCAATACGAGACGGTTCAATTTGCCACTGTGTCAATAAGTTCTGCATCGCTCTGTAACCGACCAAAGGTTGATCGGATAATAACATTAATAACCCGTCGGCGCTTGTCGGCAGAGTGTTGATGCCGGCTCGAATCGACGAAGCAATACCTGTTTGCCAGTTCGGGTTAACAACTGCGATAACCCCGCCCAAATCAACCTTTTCTTGTATCGTCTCGGCTTGCGATCCCAGAACCACAATGACACGCTCATTCAGTAATGAACGAGCGTTTTCGATTGTATTGCCGAGTAAGGTTCGGCCGCGCCATTCGAGCAGTTGCTTAGGGCTACCCAGTCGGCGGGATGCGCCGGCGGCTAAAATTACTGCATATACATTCTCAAAATCAAGACTCATTGGGGATGACAATCTTTAATACCGAGTTGTCCGCCATCTCGTCCCTTCAACGCGGCGTGAATGCCGGCCATGATCGACAAGGCAATTTCCTCGGGCGTCTCGGCGCCTATGTCCAAACCGACCGGACCGAATACCTTAGCGGCAATATTCGGTGCGTCCCCGCCTAAACTATCGAGGAGTCTATCTCTGCGGTGAACAGGGCCAAGCAAACCAATGAAAGGGATTCGGCTAGCCGCTATGATTCTTAAATAGCGTTCATCATATTCGATACTATGAGTCATCAACACGAGTGCATCGAATCGATCCAATGGCAAACGCTCGTGCAAATCTTCGGGCATCGAATGGAGTAAAGCATCGATATTTGGAAATCGTTCGGGTTTAATATAACCTGGCCGATGATCGACGATCGTGACACGCCAACCAAGTGCTTTGGCGAATTGCACGACCGGAAGCGCATCGGCTCCTGCTCCCAGCACCAGCAGTTGCGCTGACGGACGCATTAAGTCGAAAAACAATTTAACAGCATGACGGTCGATCAAACAGGTATCTAGAGTGGGTTTGCGCCGCCTCCAAGTTTGTTTGGCCGCCTTGGTGATCGATACGGGAGTATTGCCCTTTTGGCTAAGGTCGTCTAATTCGAACTCAGCCAGAAAAAAACTATCGCCGATTGAATAATCGGGATGGTCGGATTCATAAACGGTCGCCAAAATACCGGCCGTATGACTTTCGGATACCTCTACAATTCGGTTCAGCGGGTGAAAATCATTGTCGGCTTTCAATAATTGCAACAATACCCTTACTGCCCCATTGCAACCCAAACCGAGGCCCCAAACCGCATCGTCGGGAGAACGCATATCGTAGAATAGCGTTTTAGGATTTTCGGTTTCGAAAACCGTATGTGCCTGTTCGACCAAATCTCGCTCAAAACAACCGCCTCCCAACAGGCCGTTTAACTCGCCACTGTCGGCAATCAGCATTCTGGCACCGGCTTTTTGATAAGTTGAACCAAGGGTTTCTATAATCGTCGCCAAAACAACATTTTCCGTGTTATTCCGTAATCGCCAATAAGCGTTGATCAAATGGTGGGGATTACAAGTCATGGCAGCGATCCTAACGGCTATTATGCTGCACCATCGGCGCAATGCTTGCAGATGCCGTGAATTTCAAGCGTTTTACGTCGTGCGGTAAATCCTGCTTGCTTCAGTTCATTCGCCAAACTGTCCATGACCGGTGTCGCCGGCCTCTCTTCGATCTGCCGGCAACCTTCGCAGATCAACAGCAATAAATCGTGCTTGCCTTCAACATGATTGCAGCCGATAAATGCATTCATGCTTTCGACGCGGTGAATTAATTTCTGTTCGATCAAAAAATCCAACGCGCGATAAACGGTCGCCGGTTTTGCCGAATCGTTGAACGGCTTGATGCGGTCCAATAAATCATAAGCCTTAACAGCCTCGTGACTGTCCCAAATCAACTCAAGAACCTTATGGCGTATCGGCGTCAATTGGGCCCCTCTTTCCAAACATAGTTTTTCCGCTTTCTCCAAGGCCTCCAGCTTACAGGCTTTATGATCATGGTTAAAGGTGTCGGCACAGGCCTGTTTTGAATCGTCGGTTTGAGACATGAATTAACTCCGATATTTTGGGGGAATTATACATTATCATTCCAGTCTTTGGGGCACCGCAGTGAGAACAACAGCAATTCCCAATTTGGGGATCAAACAGGGTGTGGGTTATGCTTGGCGAGGATGTCGGCAGCAGGGGCCGATTTTTGCTCCTCGGCAATTGCTGAGTTACATGGATGTAATGAATGCAGAAAATGCAGGAGCATTTTTCTGCCCTGCATCGCCTAAAGCGCCTACTGTTGGTGCCCTAATACACGCCATCCTTGGCGCTTAGCTGCCGTCAAGCCCCCATGGATGAGTTCACGGCGTTCCTCGACAGGGATACCCCACCCCCTAAATCCAGCGAGAATGCTCAAACTGGGAATTGCTGGTGAGAACAAGCTTTAACGATAGTATCGATATGAACTATAGTAGTTCTAAAATGCCGCGACTCCTTAGATTGGCGCATAATATAAAAATCTAACTCCGATATGAGACTCATCCATGTTTGAAATTGCCGAGCTGGGGCATACCCTAAAAAAATCAGAATACAACGAACAAATTCCGGAACTCAGAACCCAGTTGCTGCTGCTGCAACAAGAACTCGGCGCTTGCGATTTTCCTGTCATTATTCTTATTTCCGGGGTAGACGGCGGCGGCAAGGGTCAAGTCATTAATTTACTGAACGAATGGCTGGATGCGCGCTACATGGAAACTTTCGCCTTCGACGAACCCAGTGATGAGGAAAAAGAGCGTCCTAAATATTGGCGCTATTGGCGTTCTCTGCCGCCTAAGGGAAGAATAGGCATCTATGTCGGATCTTGGTATAGCGACCCGATATCGCACCGAGTCTACGGAGACATTGATGACAGTCAATTATCGGTGGAACTCAAGCACATCAACGAAATGGAACAGTTACTGATAGACGACGGCGCGCTAATCATTAAATGTTGGCTGCATTTGAAAAAAGAAACTCAAAAAAAACGTCTCAAAGAACTTGAAAAAGATCCGGAAACCAGTTGGCAAGTTACCGAGCGAGATAAAAAGCACTTGAAACTGTATGATGAGTTCGTAGAAATCGCCGAAAATGTATTGACAACAACCAGCACAGGAATCTCGCCTTGGCTAGTTGTCGAAAGAACCGATATTCGTTACAGCAGCTTGACAGTTGGACAGCATGTTTTGCATAGAATCCGTCAACATATCGACAGCCGAAATGGAAAATCGGAAAACATAAACGGCATCTCTTTCGTCAATATCAACCAGCAAAGCTTACTGGACACGTTGGATTTATCGCTCGAACTCGACAAAAAAGACTACAGCGATCAATTGCTGCACTACCAGGGTAAATTGAATAAATTAGTCAGAATGGCACGAGAACAAAAGCGTTCAACAATCCTGGTTTTCGAAGGCTGGGACGCCGGCGGCAAGGGGGGAGCCATTCGGCGCATTACATCGGCAATCGACGCGAGAAGCTACCGCGTTATTCAAACCGCCGCGCCGACTGACGAGGAAGCCGCGCATCATTATCTATGGCGATTCTGGCGGCATATTCCTAGAGCGGGTAAGGTCACTATTTACGACAGAAGCTGGTATGGGCGTGTTTTGGTCGAACGCGTGGAAGGCTTTGCAACTGACAAGGAATGGATGCGCAGCTATTCAGAAATCGTCAATTTCGAGGAAGCATTGATCGAACATGGCATTCTCTTATTGAAGTTTTGGCTGCACATCGATAAAGACGAGCAACTTAAGCGTTTCAAAGCCCGCGAGCAAATCAGTTACAAAAAACATAAAATCACCGAGGACGATTACCGTAACCGGGAAAAATGGGATGATTATAAAATCGCGGTCAACGAAATGATAGCACGAACAAGCACCCGCGCCGCTCCTTGGCTAATGGTAGAAGCGAACGACAAACGCTATGCGCGGATCAAAATCTTGAAAACCGTTTGCGAGAAATTGGAAGCGATGCTGGAGCCTGAGAAATAACCGGTTCGGCACGAAGCGCCTCAGTGATGCCGGCATGCGCCTCATAACTTAAAGCTGACCGGCTTTTATCGGCCATTTCGAGAACAGGCAATATTTTGACGTGGGCCTCTATCTTTCTTAGTTTCAGCATTTTGAATAAATGCGGAATAAAATCATCGTCGCCTATAAATGGCGCTAAGGATTTAGCCTGACCTTCATAACTGAGCGCTACCGGCTGAATAGCAGAATGAGTCAATAAAGCCGGCTGCAGCAGCGATGAATGAAACGGTAAAACGGTTGAACCATCCGAAGTGGTACCTTCCGGGAACGCAAAAACCTTGCTGTTTTGTTTTAACAACCAGCTTATTTGTTCGGACGTGGTATTAATGGCTTGTTTATCTCCCCGACGAACGAAAACTGTTCCGGCCTCTTTCGACAAATACCCGATGACGGGCCAATCGAGAATATCGTTTTTGGCGACAAAATATCCCGGCAAATGCTGTCCCAATGCGATGATATCGAGCCATGAAACATGATTACTAACAACCAACGCCGGCCCATCCACCGCCTGTCCCTCGATAAGGACATCGAGGTTTAAAATCCGCTTAAAGGCCTTGAGCCAAGCCAGTTTGATCCGGTTTACCTTTTCCCGGGCTTGAATCGGCCGGTATGATCGATTGATAATAGGAAACACGCTCAGAACGATCACGAAACCGGATAAAAACAGCAAAACAATCAGTTTTAATTTATAGAGTTGGCGAAGAGTGTTTATCATTGATTGAGTAGTCGGGTTTTAAATAATGTTTCGAATAGCGGTCTTCCAGTTGCGCCAACGGCAACAAGATAAATAAATCCATGACGTTGAAATCTTCGTCCCAAAAAGGACGGCCGCAAACTTGTACACCAAAGCGTAAATACGCTTTCAACAAAGGCGGAATCCCCGACTCGTCTCGTTCGCAACGTAAGCGTTCCGGCACTTCGATTAAGGGGGTTACCGCCAACGAGTCTGACGCCTTGTTTTTTGCATCGATCGATCGATAAACCGCATCGACCGCATAACCGCTCGGCCCTGGCGAAATACTCGCGCACCCGATCAAATAATGGTAATCGCCTAACTGCGCATAGTTTACTAACGCCGACCAAAGCGTGGTTAATACCACACTGCCCCGGTATTTCGGGTCGACGCAGGTACGGCCTATTTCGAGAAAGCGCCCAGGTACAGCCAGCACTCGGTCCAGATTAAATTCTTTTTGCGAATAAAAATATCCCAATTTGCGGGCTTGTTCTTGATTTAGTAAGCGTGTATAGCCTACAATTTTTTCATTAGTCGTATCGACTACGACCAGATGATCGCAATAATGGTCGATTTCGTCATAATCTAAGCCTTCTTTGTCGGTTTTGAGCCTCGCCCCCATTTCCTTGGCGAAAACCTGATATCGCAGACGCTGCGCTTGTTCGATCAAAGCCTTATCGTATGTCACAAAACAATCCAATCGTCGTGTGGAACTAACTCTTATCTGTGTATCGATTAATTTCATAATGTTGTCTGCAAATGCTTTACTTATCGATTAAGATAAATAAGAAATATTTCAATTTCGCGTCGTTTCTATGAAAAATTGGTGACAGAAGTAAATCTTTCGCTCATATTAGGATCAAACACTCTCTTCACGGATCACGCTGATAGACCCTGACTAAAATCAAAATGCTTGCGGCTTGTTCAGATGGGCATCGCGTCATAATAGCCATGAAATAATTGATACCTTTCGCACTTAATTTTAAGGAAGCTCGGTAAATCGCTCGACAAAACACCGCCGACACATGTTAATCGTGTCGCCGAACCCCTTGCGAAATTTGAATAAGTTATTCCCTATTCGTTCCTAAAGCGCTCTATCCTAAAAAAATCAGTTGGAGCGCTTGGAATCCGTTATTGCTTAGCTCTTCGGCTGCGCTCAGGAGAGCTTTGTCGAAACAAGAGCGATCTCCAATCGCCTCCATTGGCTGAGTACTCTTAATCCCGATCACCCTTTCGACAAGACTCAGGTCAATCGGGATTAAGAATGCTCAATTGATTTTTTAGCTTTATTCAACACTTAAATTCTATGGGTCATTAATATCCTTTAGCAATTTACTCTGGCTGAATAGTCTAGCGAATTAGCTGCGCACCATAGGCCCGAAATGCATTGCACTTATTTATCAAATCCACGTCATTTTGAAAATATCACTCCAGCCGTTAGATACTTTGCAACTTTTTCCTGAAAATTATGGCAACCAATAAAGTTTACGACTTAAGAGCGCATGGATGGTCGACTAGAAAAAAAGTCGTTTTCATTATCGGCCTATTCGGACTTATTTCGGCATCCCTAGTCGGCATGATTTACTGGAACGGCAATGTCTTTGAGGGAGTTCGTTCTTATGTGAGAGGAGAAGGTCTCTGGCCAAAGCGCAAAAAGATGCGGTTTTTTACTTGACTCAATATTCCTACAATCATGCCGAGGCGGATTACCTAGCTTATTTGGAAGCCCTCGAAATCATCAGCGGCGATAGCAAAGCTAGAACGGCTTTATTTCAATTTCCACCCGACAAACAAGCAGCAAGAGAAGGTTTTCTTCAGGGACAAAACCACCCGGACGACATCGATACGATGATCCATTTTTTTATACAATTTCACCGCATTTCCTATATGCGCGAAGCAATCGATATATGGCAGTCCGCCGATAAAAAAATCGATGCATTGAACGTAATCGGCGAACAAATACGAAACGAAATGACCGGCTCGCGTCGCGACAGCGAAAAAATTGCCGACTTAAGGCGGCGCTTACGGCAGCTCAATAATGAGCTTCATGAGCTAGAAAACCAATTTTCGCTTAAATTAAGCGAAGGTGCCCGATGGGTTAAACTCATTACATGGCAAATTAGCGTGCTGATATTAACCATCTTTGTCGGTATGGGACTGCTAGTCAGCCGGCAAATTATCAAGAGCATCGAAAAATTCGAAAAACAACTGGCTCTCAGTGAATCGCGTTTTCGAAGCCTGAAGGAATCCAATACAATCGGTATTATTTCATGGCGCCTCGATGGTATGATCGACGAAGCGAACGACCTTTTTTTAAACATGCTGGGTTTTGTCCAAGCCGATATTGAAAAAGGAGCGGTCAATTGGCGAGATATTACTCCAACTGAGTTTCATGCCAAGGATCAACAGGCTATCGACGAGCTTTTAATTCAGGGCCGATGCGAGCCTTATGAAAAAGCGCTGATCCATAAACAAGGATATTGGGTACCTGTATATATCGGCGCGGCATTGCTTAGCAGTAATCGTGAACAAGGTATTGCTTATGTAATGGATCTAAGCGAACGCAAAAAGGCTGAACAACAATTAAAACTTTCGGCCACGGTTTTTGACTTCAGTAGCGAAGGCATTATGATTACCGACCCATCGTTACGCATCGTATCGGTCAATCAAACATTGTGTAAAATGACCGGCTACGATCAAGAAGAATTATTGGGTAAGCCGCCTTCGATCTTGCAATCGGGCTATATATCGACCGAACAATACAAATATATGTGGGATTCTCTAAATCAAAACGGTCAATGGCAAGGCGACATTGTCGATCGCACTAAAAATGGCGCATTATTACCGATGCGAATCAGCATTAGCCAAGTTAAAGACAGTGACAATCAAATCACGCATTATGTGGCAATACTGTCGGATATTTCGGAACGCAAAGCCGAAGAAGAGCATCTCCGTCATATCGCACATCACGACCCGTTGACCGATTTACCTAATCGAATTTTGTTTAACGACCGGTTGGAAAGGGCCATAAAGAAAGCCGCGCGAAGCAATACCAGTCTGGCGGTTTTGTTTCTGGATTTAGACAAATTTAAACCGGTTAACGATTTGTTCGGTCACAAGACCGGAGATCGCCTATTGCAAAGCGTAGCACACCGAATCGCAAGGAGTGTTCGAGAAACGGACACCGTTACTCGATTAGGTGGCGACGAATTCGCGATATTACTCGAGGATGTGACCGATTCGGAAATGGTCGATAAAATTCTTAAACATACGGTCGATGTCATCAGAAAAACCTATTTTATCGATGACCGTATGATCGATATTGGCGTCAGCGCCGGAATGAGCATTTATCCCAACGATGGCACCGACATTAAAACACTACTGGACCGCGCCGATAAAGCCATGTACGAAAATAAAAAAAACGGCAACGGCAGCTAATATCAACCCTTGATATGCCCAACGTAGTTCAACATTCGATAGTTTAACCATGAAAGACATAAATTTTATGAAGGTTCTCAACAGCGGCTTCGTTCAACAAGTTATTGAGTTAACTTCATATTCTTCATGAGCTTCATGGTGAAATACTTTTTCTAGGTTAATCTCTGTGGGCCGAGTTTATTTACGTTTTTACGAAGAATTAAACGATTTTTTACCGATCGAGCGGCGTAAAGTCGAATTTGAACATACGCTTAATCGTAGAACTTCGATCAAAGACTTAATCGAATCCTTAGGTATTCCGCACACCGAGATCGAAATTATTTTGGCCAATGGCCGCTCGGTTGATTTTGATTATATTGTTCAAGAGAATGATCGAATTAGCGTCTATCCGATGTTCGAGTGTTTCGATATCGAGCCACTACTGCGCCTTCGTCCTAAACCGTTACGAGACCCTCGCTTCATTCTCGATACTAATCTTGGCCGGCTAGCACGATATTTACGATTATTGGGCTTTGATTGTTTGTACCGAAATGATTACGAGGATGGCGATGTTGCCAAGATAGCGAGTCAGCAGCATCGAATCGTTTTGACTCGGGATCGCTTTTTATTACGACGGAAAATAATTACTCGCGGCTATTTCGTGCGCTCGGTTCATCCGCGAGAGCAAGTCAAAGAAGTCCTGCAGCGCTTGGACTTATACCGGTCCATCGCACCTTTCACACGATGTGCACGTTGCAACGGCGCGTTGATAAAAACAAGTAAAGATGCCGTCATCGACAGACTGGAGCCGTTGACCAAGCTATATTACAACGACTTCCGGATTTGCCTCAGTTGCAATCAAATTTATTGGTCCGGCAGTCACCAAGATCGTGCCAGGCAATTAATTAACGAATTGACCTCTCAAAACGATCAAAGGACGAAAAATAGAGCTTAGGAACGAGCATGATTTTCAACTCACGCGACAACTACGTTGACAGTATGCTGTTACCCAAGCTCCAGCTTGGGTAACCTGTTCAGGAAGCTCTAGCTTCCCGACAATCAAGGAAGATTGAGAATGTGCAGAGGTTGTGTCGGTCTCAGTAAGCTGGAGCTTCGGGTGTCTTTCCCAAGCCCGAGCTTGGGAAAGAGCGTAAAAATTGAGCTTAGAGTTCGATCAAATAATCTCCCTATTTTTAGTGGAAGGTAGACAGGTGTCGACGGCAGGGAAAGCCGCTGTCTAGCGCCTTAGCAACCTCTTCAGGTGCTACCGAAATTTGATTAGCGTGAGGTATACAATACACTTCAACCGCTTATAGAAACGACTCACTAATGCAATGTATCCGCAATTATGCCGCACTACACCTTAGCCCAAATGGATCTTATAATCATTCTGGTTTATTTCTGTATCGTACTGGCAATCGGTATCAAGGTAGGAACAGAAGCCAAAGGCACGGAAGATTATTTTCTAGCCGGACGATCGATGACCTGGCCTTTCGTCGGCATTTCATTGTTTGCGTCCAATATTTCCAGCACCACGTTGGTGGGATTGTCCGGCGATGCTTATGCAACCGGTATTTCAGTCTTCAACTATGAATGGATGGCTGCGGTGGTCTTGGTATTTTACGCGGTTTTCTTTTTGCCGATGGTGCTACAGGCAAAAGTCTACACGATGCCCGAGTTTTTACAGAGACGCTACGACGCTCGATCACGTTATTTTTTTTCGGGCTTAACTTTAGTGGGCAATATTCTAATCGATACCGCCGGTGCCCTCTATGCAGGCGGTATTTTGCTAAAAATGATTTTCCCCGACATTCCTCTGTGGCAATCGATTTTAGTCTTGGCTTTATTGGCCGGAGCTTATACCGTAGCGGGCGGTTTAAAAGCGGTTATCTATACCGATGCAATACAAACAATACTAATTCTTATCGGCGCTATTGTCGTTTCAATGCTTGCTTATCGAAAAATCGACGGGTGGCAAGCAGTGACTGCCGTTACGCCGGAAAACATGCTCAGTTTGATACAGCCAGCCGATGACACTACTTTACCTTGGACAGGGTTGGTTTTAGGCGTGCCGATTCTCGGTTTTTATTTTTGGTGTACCAATCAATTCATGGCGCAAAGAATTCTTAGCGCCAAAAATATACAGCATGGCCGCTATGGGACATTGCTGGCTGCTTTATTGAAGTTACCGGTGTTGTTCATCATGGTATTACCGGGGAGTATGGCTCGCGTGCTTTACCCCGACCTTCCGAACCCCGATCAAGTTTATCCGACCTTGTTGTTCGACTTACTACCTACAGGACTCTTAGGGCTTGTTGTGGCAGGGACTCTCGCCGCTCTGATGTCCAGTATAGACTCTACGCTCAACTCCGCATCCACCCTGGTAACCATGGACTTTATTCGCCAAATTCGTCCCCAGTGGTCCGATCGAACCCTAATGTGGACCGGGCGGCTAACTGCATTTATCTTCATGGTTTTAGCGGCGGCTTGGGCGCCTTATATTGAAAATTTCAGCTCATTATTCCAATATTTGCAAAACATCTTAGCCTATATCGCACCGCCCGTCGTCGCAGTCTTCATCTTGGGCATTTTCTGGCGCGGAGCAACGGCAACTGCGGCGTTTTATACTTTTATTGTCAGCCTAGGCATCTCGTTTTATTTAATAATTAGTCCAATCGATATGCATTTTCTTCATGTCGCTTTCATGCTCTTTGTCATCTGTATGATTATCATGTTCACAATCAGCATGTTGACGGAAGCGCCAAAATTGCCGCGTATCGCACCTTATCTTTGGAAGATTCGCAGGTTGCAAGAAGAATCGGTTGAATTAAAGTTTCTGCCGTGGTATCGAAATTACCGGATACTCGCCGCTCTGTTATTAGTATTGACTATCACTTTGGTTATCGTGTGGCGGTAAGTTATGTTTTCGGCTTTTATAACAAAGCTATTTTATTCGACGCTTACGTGGAAGTAAGCGCTAGACTGCGCCAGGAACCAAAAGTCATGCATGCTTCTAAAACTCGGCCTGACCGGATATAAGTTTTTTCTGATGTCGCCTGACCCGCCGCATGACTCCTCGCGCGGTAAGTGCCAGTGGACTATCCGTCGCGACATCTGCTTCGCTCAAAGCCTCCATGGTCCAAGTATTGCAGTTATTGAAAATATGATAGGAACTGGTTGCGCTGTAAAAACGGCTATAAGCATACAAGCCTCGCCCTAAATTGATTAAATCGCCCTGCCCGTCTCTTACGAACGACTGATTGATAAAACCCAACATTGCGACCAACTGGCTTTTTGACAACAAGATGCGTTCGATGTCACTGCGCCGAAAATAATGCTCCGGATGGTGCCGAAGCCCAGCGACATGCATGACTGACTCGGTCGGGAAAAACAACGCCTTTATAGCCAACCACAACGAAAATGACTCGGCCTGATAAAAAGCGCGATCACCCCAACCGAACTCGATAAAACCGATTTCATTTAAATCGAACGCCAGTCCGGAAACGCTGTCTGCAGCCGTTCGAGCGTCAACCACGATACCGGTATGCAAACCGTGATCGATGACATGAACAATCATTTGTTCGGCGCCTTTTGCATAAAGCGCCGATGGCGAAGAACCGCAGCCGCTGCATAAAAAGCAGGCCATCCAAAAAACGATCGGTCTGATAAGCATCTCGGTACACTCGTCGGTTCAACAAGGTATACCCATATATGGACTCCTCGTTTATTGCAAGCCAAGTTTTCAAAAATTGATGTCAAAACAGAGATCAAGATTGCTGCCATATATCCGGTCTCTCAACAGAGGCTTTATTGCCTCAGGACTCCTGATGAATCTATCCGTGCGCTTATTCCTCAACCATCGTAACGGTTTCTTAAGAACCTATGAGTATAACGGGTTGTAAAAGCACCGGTCTGACCTGTTGTCATCACTGATTGTCTGCTTGCCTCCGCAATCTTGTGGACTCGGTTAAATCAATCTCACTCATCAGGGTTATCTACGCTTTGTCCACGGGCTCCGAGCTCTCCTCTCTAGCTGGGAGCCCGTGGACAAAGGGTGGATAACCCGGCCCGATGCCCGCGTTAGGCAGGCGCCCCTTGATAAGCTTCGTTTTTCGTGGTC
>Ga0180009_10003247_pt1 | contig 18597 bp, 15 predicted proteins | sample OS_PC_MetaG_FD_123537 | JGI IMG/M metagenome (GOLD analysis project Ga0180009, IMG submission 123537) | Groundwater microbial communities from the Aspo Hard Rock Laboratory (HRL) deep subsurface site, Sweden - OS_PC_MetaG | ecosystem: Environmental > Aquatic > Deep subsurface > Groundwater... | reverse complement strand
ATCGACTTCATCCGTACTTCCTTGAAAGTCAAAAATATGACTTTTATTTTGCGATCCTCATTTCGGGTCTTTAGCCATCTTCTGAACAGAGCCCAGCATCCGGATACGACTGGCCATTGGTGGGATTTGATCGCGATCTACACGGATGTCGAGGAGAGTAGGGCCTGCACGTGTGCAGAGTTTGATGATGTCCAACGCCGCCAGGTCTTCGGGAGAATTGATAACGATACCCTCAGCCCCCAAGGCGCGGGCCATGGCAGCAAGATCAGACTCCGGGAGTTCAAAACCGACAGACTCAGCCCCCGCCAGTCGTTGACCATGCTTGACCATTCCCAGGGCACTATCATTGAGGACCACAAAGATAACGGTCAGTCCATGTTCGACTGCAACGGTGATTTCCTGGCCGGACATCAACAGGCTTCCGTCGCCGGTGAGGCAGACAGTCGGTGTGCCGGGTTTGGCCATAGCGGTACCGATGGCTGCGCCTATTGCCCAGCCCATTGATGCATATTCGAGGCAGGTCCAGAAAATGCTGCCATTAGCTGCGCGTCGTCCGGCCAAACGTCGATCATAGGGATTTAAATAATGAATTGCCCAAGACAGACTATTGCCGGAATCCACGAGATAATGCGTGTTCGGGGGTAAAAGCCGAGTCAGGTCACGCATTAGACGTGCCGGTTTGATCGGGGTGGCGTCGTCATTGATTGCGTCTGCATCTTCGTAGGTGATATTGGATGTACGTCGCAATAGCGCAGCCTGTGGCCGGCCGATGTCAGGTATTTCATTATTCCCCGGCCAGTGCCCAACATTGTCAGCATGCAAGCGTGTCTGCAATTCGTCGAAGATGGTCGCTAGATGGCCGCGTACATGCAATCTCGCCATTGGCGACTTCGTTAGATTGTGTGCAATCGCATCTACGTGAATCAATCGCCGGTTCAAGATCAGATCGGCATTCCAGCCATCGGTGGCGGATTCCGTTAGCGCGGTGCCGACCGCAATGATTGTGTCAATGTTCGGGTCCAGCAAGGCCTGTATGGCGGAGGCGTGACCTGCAAAGCCGATTACACCACAAAATAAAGGATGATAGGGACTGACAAACCCCTTGCCATGGGGTGTGACTATGACCTTGGCCTGAATGGCAAGTGCGATTTCGAGAATAGTGCCGATGGATGAGCCGGCACCTTCACCAATGACAAAGGCGACGCCGCGTGCTTGGGTAATTTCATCTTTTAAAGTGGCAACGCTATCTGGATCATAAGACTTATCTGTTTTGAGCAGATCGGCCAGATCATACGACGGAGATGATAATGCGGCGGCACTTCTGAGCAAGTCTAATGGCAAGCTGATGTGACTTGGCCCGCCAGGTGATTGAAAGGCGCTCATGATCGCTGCAGACAATTTGTGCTCAAGCTGGTCGCGATGTGACACCAGCGTGTTATAGCGGGTACAGTACTCGAACATGCCCACGGTATTAACGCCAGTGCAGGAAGATTCTTGCAATGCGCCACGGCCAAACGACGTGAGTGAGGTCTGCAGTAATGACCAGCATCGGTATATGGTTCTCATACGCCGAGGCGACGCCGGTGATGAGGTTGGTCGCACCGGGGCCGGTGGTGGCACAGCAGACGCCGAGCTTGCCGCTGTTGCGGGCGTAGCCGTCGGCCATGAAGGCGGCACCGGTCTCATGGCGGGCGACGATGATGCGCGGGCCGCCGCGCCGTTCGCTGCGTGCCAGGGCATTGAACAGGGGCTCGATGGCGCCGCCGGGCACGCCGAAGACATATTCGACACCCAGTTGTTCCAGGTACTCGACAATGATGTCCGCGGCTTCGTGTTGGGGTTTGGGTGTTGCAACAGACGTTAGATGTGTCGCGGTGATTTCCTGACCCATGACCAAATCATCTCCTCGAAAGAATATCGTTTCTAAGCGCATTTAACAGTCCATTGAGCAGACTATCCCTGCGCCCCCTGCGAGGATTGGAAGTGATTTACCGTAGCCAACAAATCACCGGTGTACATATACATGTGCCGGATACCCTTTGGCAACCATTCGATGTATTTATTCGGATTGAGGTCTAGCGCATGGCATGCCAAATAATCGTCGATGAAAACAGCTTAGGTGATGCGGCACTACTCTTGAAAAAGACCCTAGGGAACCTCTGATTAATTCGCTGAAGCGGCATCTGCTGCGTTGCAGCCGGGCTCAAAATACTCATTTACGCTGTGTAAACTCCGTTTTATCGCCCGTCTGCGCCTTGCATCTGCTCGCTTGATCAAATTAATCAGAGGCTCCCTAGTTTACCTCTGTCATATGAATGTTGTCATATCAGGAGATGTTTCAGGCGAACCTGCCGAGCGCCACCGCGGTAAGCAATCTGCGCCAGCAGCAGTTCCGCCGTCGCGAGCGCATCGCTGAGTGCATTGTGAACGGGATAGCGTGGTAATCCGTAGCGATCCCTGATGGCGGCCAGGCGCAGGCCACCCGACGCCAGTGTCACCTGGCGACGATCAATCCAGCGGCGTTCCAAAACCAGGGTATCCACGGTGGGGAATACCACATCGCAGGCATACAGTCGACGGCAGGCCTGGCGCAGAAATTCCGTTTCGATGGGCGCGTGATGTGCAACCAGAACCTTACCGCTGAGTTGTCGCAGCAACAGTGGAATGGCCTGAGTGAGTGGCATGCCCTGCGCGGCCTGGTCGTCGAAGATGCGATGCACAACGGCGCTGGATGCCGGGATGGCACCCTCAGGTTTGAGCAGCATGCTGGAACTGCCCCCGAGTGTGATGCGTAGATGCCGTATCGGTACGCAGCCGATACTCAGTATTTCATCCTGTTTGGGATCAAGACCGGTCGTTTCCAGATCCACGGCCAGAAACTCGACCTCATTAACGGGGGACTTTCTGGAGGGGAAGGGGGTGCGAAGGTAGTCAGCGAGCGGGCCAGGCGGGGCATTGCGCAGCAGCCGACGGCGACGACGCTCCAGACCTGGCAGCCATTTAAACACGCTTGTGAATACTCCGAATCAGCATTGCGGTGATGTGCTGAATCTGTTGCGTGCGGAGGCCCCGGCTCACTGAAAGCGCCCCGATTGATAGCGCTGTTCCAGGGCGGCTTGCAAGGTCAGCACAACGCGGAAGGCATCTTTGAGGTGTTCGCGCTCGAAGTTGGATAATTCGCTTGGTGCCATGAAATTGTCTGCAATCTGACCGCTTTTAATGCGGCGCGCCTGATGCCGAAGTCGGGTGACGCTGATGAACTCGAAGGCATCGCGCAGATCCTCCGCGCCCTGGGCGCTGAGTTCGCCTTTGCCGGCGACGGCAGCCAGCCGATCCTGGGTTGTGATGTCCGCGCTGCCGCTGGACAAGGCATACACCCGCGCCAGATCGACGATAGGAATGACGCCTCGGTGTTTCAGATCCAGTGTCTGGTCATGTTCGCCGCCACGTACCAGGACCAGATTACGGAAAAAACCCAGCGGTGGGTGGTAGTGCAGGGCGTTGGCCGCCATGTAGGCCAGAAAGATATGGTTGCTCGCGGTTTTGTGGGTCACATGCAGCTGTAGCTGCTGATACAGCGGCTCGGCGCCATACAGGCAGCGCAGATCGAAAAAGATGCTGACATGCATCAGCGCCTTGGGCTCGGGGCTGCCGATCCATTCGTTGAAATAACGTTTCCACACCCGCAGAGGTTGCCGCCATTGGGTATTGGAGGCCATGACATTACCCGGGCAGTAGACATAGCCGCAGGCATTCAGGCCATCGCACACAAGTCGGCTCAGCTGTTCAAAATAGGCGCCGTGCAGATCCGGATCGAAGGCATCATCCAACAGAAGCGCATTGTCCTGATCGCTGTGCGCAGTCTGCTCATAGCGTGCCAGCGAGCCGGCCGTGAGCCAGACGAACGGCACGGGCGGCGGGCCGAGCTTTTCCTGCGCCAGATCCAGCAGCCGGCAGGTGAGTGCCTCGCCAATGGCGGATATGATTTTTGCGGTGCTGTGCGCGGTGGCGTCGGCATCGACCATGCTGACCAGGATTTTCGGCAGCTGGGCGCTCACTCGGGCCAGGCCTTCCACGTCGGTCTGCTTGTCGATATCACTGACCAGGAAGACCGGTGATGCGGTGCGCTGGCGCATCAGATCCGTCGCGCTGATGACACCGACAGGACGACCGTGATCGAGCACCGGCAGATGATGAACATTGTGCCGCACCATCGCCAGCATGGCATCGAAGGCATAAACATTCGACGCGATACTGTGCGGTGTGGGGGTCATGATGCTGGTAATGGGCTGGTCGACGGATACGCCCACTGCGACACCGCGACTGCGGATGTCGCGATCAGTCAGGATGCCGATCAATTGTCCATTATCCACGACGAGGATGCAGGAGACGCGTTGCGCCGTCATGGCCTGGGCCGCGTTGGCGATGCTGGCGCTGCTGGGCAGCATGACAGCGGCACGCTGCAGCATTTTCGTGATGGGGATGGTGGCGAGTTCCGCGTTGGCCTCGCCGGGTCCGAAGTTTCCGTTTAGCGCATCGCGCAGACGCTGACCGCCCTCGGCCTGAAAATAGTAAGCGAACTGCGGATAACGCTGACACAGCGAACTGAAGACCTCTCCGGGTAATTGATAAAGAAGCGTGTCTTCCAACATGGTAACGCTGTGCTTGACCTTGCCGCCGCGCAGCAAGGAACGTGCGCCGAACACATCACCTTCACCGAGTTGCGCGAGCACAGCGCCTTGCGCGTCGCGTATCTCCACCGCGCCGCTGCGGATCACATGCAATGCCGTATTGGATGCGCCTGGTTCGAGCACCGTGCTCCCCCGGCGTTGATATTCGAGGCTCAGGCTCTTGACGACTTCCGCCCATTTTTCTTTCGGTAACCGATCGAAGGGATGGTGGGCGAAAACAAAGTCGCAGATCTCGCTGTGTTCAGCATCCATAGTAGGCGCTCAAGAGGAGATTGCCTGCACAGCGGATGAACTAAGGAATGACGGATTATTTAGAGTTTCCCTAACGATGTCAGACGTACCTGCCTGAGCAACCCCGGTGAGTGACAATCGCTGCGCTGACTCGCAGCGGAACGGATAGTCGATACTATTAGTGCGTCGCACCGCTTGCCCCTTTGGGTATGCGAATGTCTTCCACCAGATGCTGGATATGTTCAGGGGGTGGCGTGGTCATGCGTGACACGATCCAGGCGACGATAAAGTTCAGTACCATGCCGATAGAACCAATACCCTCGGGTGAAATGCCGAACAGCCAGTTTTCGGGCAGGTTTTCCGCCAGCGGCTCGATGAAGACGCCCTTGAAATAAATGATGTAGCTCATGGTGAACACCAGGCCCACCAGCATGCCGGCGATCGCGCCATCGCGGTTCATGGTTTTGCTGAAAATGCCCATGAGGATTACCGGGAACAGTGACGCCGCCGCCAGACCGAAGGCGAACGCCACCACCTGGGCGACGAAACCGGGAGGGTTGTAACCGAGATAGCCCGCGACCAGGATGGCCGCCGCCGCGATACGCCCGACCATCAATTCATGACGTTCGCTGATATCACGCGCCAGCATGCCTTTGACCAGATCGTGCGAAATCGATGCCGAAATCACCAGCAGCAGACCGGCCGCCGTGGATAGCGCTGCGGCGATACCGCCGGCCGCAACCAGGGCAATCACCCAATTGGGTAGACCGGCAATTTCCGGATTGGCCAGCACCATGATGTCGCGATCGACCTTGAGTTCATTCCCCTTCCAGCCATAGTTGGCTTCCGCAGTGGCGGAGAATTCGGCGTTCGTATCGTTGTAATACTGTATGCGCCCATCGCCATTCTTGTCCTCAAAGGTCAGCAAGCCGGTCTTCTCCCAGGTCCTGAACCAGTTGGGTCGTTCCGCGTAGGCCAGATTGGCGGTCGCTTCACCGACCGGGCCGGCCTGGATGGTCTCGGTCAGATTCATGCGTGCCAATGCCGCGACAGCGGGTGCGGTGGTATAGAGAAGGGCGATAAACAGCAGCGCCCAGCCCGCCGAGGCGCGCGCGTCGCGCACCTTGGGGACAGTAAAGAAGCGCACGATCACATGCGGCAGGCCGGCGGTGCCGACCATCAGCGCGAGAGTGATCATAAAGACGTCAATCGTGCTCTTGGCACCGGCCGTGTAGGCGGAAAACCCCAGTTCCGTGACGATGCCGTCGAGCTTATCGAGCAGATACACGGTTTCGCCCTGGACCATACTGCCAAAGGCCAGTTGCGGAATCGGATTGCCGGTTACCTGCAGGGCGATGAACACAGCCGGTACCGTATAGGCGAAAATCAGTACGACATATTGCGCGACCTGGGTATAGGTGATGCCCTTCATGCCACCGAGTACGGCATACACAAACACGATGCCCATGCCGACCAGCAGACCGGTGATGATGTCGACTTCCAGGAAGCGCGAGAATACGATGCCCACGCCACGCATCTGACCGGCGACATAGGTAAAGGAAATAAAGATCAGACAGATCACCGCCACTAGTCGTGCGGTCTGCGAGTAATAACGTTCGCCAATGAATTCGGGGACGGTGAATTTACCGAACTTACGCAGATAGGGTGCGAGCAGCATGGCCAGCAGCACATAGCCGCCGGTCCAGCCCAACAGGTAAACCGAGCCACCATAGCCCAGGAAGGCGATCAGACCGGCCATGGAAATGAACGAGGCCGCCGACATCCAGTCGGCCGCGGTGGCCATGCCGTTTACGACCGGATGTATGCCTTTGCCGGCGATATAGAATTCGCCGGTGCTGCGGGCCTTCGACCAGAGAGCGATACCGATGTAGAGGACGAAGGTGGCACCGACGATGAGGTAGGTCAGGGTCTTGAGATCCATGGCTGCGGCTCTTATCAGTCTTCGTGGACGTCAAATTCACGGTCGTAGCGGTTCATGCGCCAGGCATAGAAAAAGATCAGCACGACGAAGACATAAATCGAGCCCTGCTGTGCGAACCAGAAGCCAAGCTTGAAACCGCCGATCTGGATTTGATTGAGCGTATCGACCAGCAGAATGCCAAACAGGTAGGAGACGCTGAACCAGATCACCAGGCAGGTGATCAGCAGGCGCAGATTCGCGCGCCAATAACCCGCTGCATCGTGTTTTTGATTGTTCATGGGCACTCCCTGTTAGCGATGACCCTGCGCGAGGCCGTTGCGTTTGACAAGGTGCCTGACGCGATTCAGGGTGACCATCTACACTGGTTACTGGAACAAAGCATCCCGGTTTGGGCTATTGATTGCAACAGACAGTGCCATGACAATGTGATTTGGACATAACCTATGTCATGGCAATGGCATAGTTGCCACTGGAGAGAAGAGGACAGAATGCGGATAGGGCATCTTGACCTCCTGGGACTCGGCACTGCGCTGCTGGCTGTCAGCTTCGGTCTCGCAGTCGCTGCGGAGCCGTTACCACTGAAATATGTGGACCAGCGACTGCAGCTACCGGGACGTGAGGTCGTTATCCAGCTACCGGCCGGTTCGCAATTGGAATTATTGGCGGATAACCTGGAAGGGCCTCGACTGCTGACCTTCGCGGAAAACGGCGATCTCTTCATCGGCTCGAAATCCGGCCGCGTCTATCGCTTGCCCGCGCCCTATACCGCACCACAGGTGCTGATCTCCACGAAGGGTTATCCGCACAATGTGGCGCTGCGTCAGAACGAAATACTCATCGCGCAAAAGGACGGTCTGTATCACGCACCGTATCAATTGGGCCAGGCCAGGATTGCACCGGACAAGCTGCGTTTACTCGCTGAACTGCCCGGCGGCGGTGGCCATAGCAGTCGCACTGTCGCAATCGGTCCGGATAAACGCGTCTATCTGAGTCTTGGCATCAGCGGCAACTGCAGCGATGAATATCTGAGTGAAGGTTATCCCTTCAGTGATCGACGCGGCGGGATTCTGGTATTGAACGAGACCGGCCCGCAGGCGATATGGCAGACGTTCGCCAGCGGTTTACGAAATCCGGTCGGCTTCGCCTGGCATCCACAGACCGGTGAACTCTATGCCAGCAACAACGGCCCCGACCACCAGGGCTACGATCTGCCGCCGGAATATTTCAGTAAAGTGCCGGCAGGATCATTTCATGGTATGCCCTGGTTTCAATATGACGGAAAGCGTATTCAGCCGGATGACTGTATCAAGCGGCCTCCACCACACCCGATCGACGAGGTGATACCACCGGTTGCGACCTTCCCGGCACGCAGCGCACCGATGGGCGTTGCCTTCGTGCCGGAGGGGGCCATGCACAAAACGTTAGCGCATGACGCCATCGTGGCCTTGCGCGGGTCCTGGGGCACGCAACCCAGCGGCGGCTTTATCGGAGATCCGGCCACACGGCGGGAACCCAAACTCGTCGTGGTGCGTTTCCACAATGGCGAGGCGCAACGCGTTGATGATCTGGTCACCGGATTTCAACTGCACGACGGTGAGCGCTGGGCGCGACCGGTCGGCGTTGCTGTGGGGCCTGATGGTGCGCTGTATTTCACCAGTGACAGTGGTGTGGAGGGGCTGTTCCGCCTACGTTTTCCGATGGACGAATCAGAATCGACGCGTGGAGATCAGAGGCTGTCCGGCGAGTGAGGCAGCGACAGAATCAGAACACGTAGGTCAGGAACAGGCGTGCGTCCGTGGCCGTGGTATCGTCCCCGCCATTATTGGCATCACGTGTCCCAATCCCGACTTTAAGGGCAATGGAAAGATCTTCCATTAAGGGCTGTTTGACGACGATGTTCAGTTCCTGAGCGTCATAGTTATACAGCGGGTCATCCTGCCACGTGTAGTTGTAGAGTGCATACAGCGCCGTCTTATTGATTTTGGTCGTGGCCTTGATAAAAGCGGTGTCGGCGCCGCTGGTATACATAGGTTAAATGAGTATTTTTCTCAAATGGCCATGCCGCAATATCGCCACCCTCCAAAATACTGAGTAGAGCGCGATTCACGCATTCAGTCGTCCTAAGTCCATTGGCAGTTTCAATCTCGCGTGGATTTGAATTGAATTCAGATTCGTTTCAGGTTGGCGCATTAGAATCAGTTCAAACTTGAAACCAGGTCTACGATCGTATGGCAACTGTAATGAATTCGTCACATTTAATGCCCGGGTTATTCATATTAACGCTGTCGGTAGCTTACCCGACACTGCACGCCGAGCCGTCAGCGCCGACGTTGCCTGCAGTCATTCAGGCAGGCGTATCCCGCAATCCGGATATGCCTCTGACTGAGGCAATTCGCGGTCAAGGCCAGGCTATTCGCACCCAGGCGTCGGCGCTGTTCGCCGATGATCCCGCGCTCATATTGCGTCATGAAACCGATGCTATGAACAATGATGTCGGCTATCGGCAATGGGAAAGCGGATTGGCGATGCCGTTGTGGTTACCGGGTCAGCGTGATCGGCGCGTCAAGTTAGCCGATGCGACAGATCGTGAAGCGGATGCATTCCAGCAGTTGTATATCTGGCAGGTTGCCGGCCAGCTCAGGGAACTGCTTTGGGCAACCCAGCTGGCTGAAACTGAGTTGACCCTTGCACGGCACGCTCTTCAAAGTGCGCAGGCCCTGGAAGCGAACGTTGCACGTCGGGTGCGCGCCGGTGAGCTGGCGCGCACTGATCTCATCCTGGCCCGGAAAGAGACGCTGGCGCGCGAAATCGAATTGGCTACCGCCGTTTCGGCACGCGATGCCAAGCTGATGCATTACCAGCATCTAACTGGACTGGATGTTTTGCCCCTGGATATCCGGGAAGCCGCGGCAGAAGGGATGGAGACGCCCGAAAACCATCCTGCGTTGAGTGCAGTGCAGGTGACCTTGGCGCGTGCCGACGCAGATCGTGCGCAGATCCGTGGTGAACGCCGTGCAAATCCGGTGCTCATGGTCGGCGGTAAGGCTGATCGCCCCGGCTCTGGTCTGAGCTATGACTCCTCGGTGTTCGTCGAGATCAGTCTGCCACTGGGTACCAAGGGTCAGGCTACGGTGAGAAACGCTGCCGCCGAGCGCAGCTACGCCGAGGCAATGACGGCGTATAACCGAACTCAGATGGAACTCGAGCATGACCTGCATGCGGCCATTGCCGAGCAGCAACTTGCCGCGCACTCGTTGCAACTGGCCGAGCAGCAGAACCTGCTGGCGACAGAGAGTCTGCAGCTGATGCAGCGCGCCTTTGAGCTGGGTGAATCTGATCTGTTTACATTGTTGCAGACACGCGCACAGGCGCTGACTGCTGAACGTGATCTCAATTTGCGCCGCCTTGAGCAAGGTCGTGCGGTTGCCCGAGTGAATCAAGCCCTGGGAGTAATACCGGAATGAAGAGCCTAGTTGTAGCCGCAACGCTGGTGATAAGTATGAATCTGGCTGCTGCAGAAGTCGTTCCGTTCAATGCCGCGCAGCGCGTAGCGTTGGGTATTGAAGTTGAACCCGTGACAGTGATCGACGCAGGTATGAGTGCCCGGCTGCCGGCCCAGGTGACTGTGCCGAACGCTCAATTACAGGTTATAGCAGCCCCGCTGGATGGCCTGATCGAAACCCTGCTGGTCGGTGAAGGCGAACAGCTGACCGCCGGCCAGCCGCTGGCGAGTCTGCAGAGTCCGCGTTTGCTGGATTTGCAGGGCGAATATCTGGAGGCCTATACACGCTACGATCTTGCACGGTCCGCTTATTCGCGTGACCAGCAGCTGTATAAGGAAGGCATCATCGCCGAGCGGCGGATGCTTGAGACTAAAGCCGATTACCAGGAACTCGACGCTTCGCTGGCGCGCGTGCGTCACTTGCTTGAACTTGCCGGCATGGACAAGGCTGCACTGGCAAACCTACGTACCGACCGGAAACTCAGCAGTAGCCTGATCATCCGGGCACCCTTTGACAGCGTACTGCTGAAGCAAATGGTCAACGTCGGCGAACGGGTTGTGGCTTCCGATCCACTCTATAAGTTAGGTAGCCTCAAACCACTCTGGCTGGAAATCCATGTGCCGCTCGCTCAGGCCGTCTTGCTGCAGACCGGGCAAACGGTGCAAGTACCGGATTTCGGCATGGCGGGGCGTATCGTCGCCATCGGCCAGCAGGTGCATGGCGTCGATCAGGGCGTGCTGATCCGCGCGGAAATCAATGCGGGCGCGGAACGTTTGCGTCCGGGACAGTTCGTGCAGGTGCAACTGGAAATGGGAACCGGCGGCAGCCTGCGCGTGCCCCGGAGTGCGGTGCTTCGCTCCGAAGCCAGGAGCTATATTTTTATCGAACAGCCAGAGGGTTTCCTACCGGTCGAGGTGCAGGTACTGCACGAGGAACCGGAGCATTTGATCATCCAGGCTGATCTAGCCGCGGACAGTAAGATTGCGGTTTCCGGTACCGCCGCACTCAAGGCCGCCTGGCTTGGAGGCGGAGAATAAAATGGACCGCCTTATTCAGTTCGCACTTACTCAGCGGATGCTGGTCCTGTTGATGATTGCCCTGATCATCGGTGGCGGCTGGTATGCCTTCATGAACACGCCGATCGATGCCTTCCCCGATGTATCGACGACCCAGGTGAAGATCATCGTGAAGCCACCGGGCATGACGCCGGAAGAGGTTGAAACGCGGATCACCGCACCGATCGAAGTCGAGATGCTGGTTATACCGCAGCAATCCATGTTGCGCTCCATCGCCAAATACGCACTGACCGATATCACTGTCGATTTCGCGGAAGGTACGGATATCTATTGGGCGCGTCAGCAAGTGGCCGAGCGTCTGAATGCGCTGTGGGGAGATCTGCCCGCGGACATTTCCGGTGGCATCGCACCTATGACCACACCGCTTGGCGAGATGTTCATGTTCAGTATCGAAGGCGGTGAACTGGACAGCATGGCGCGCCGCGATCTGCTTGACTGGGTGATCCGTCCGGCGCTGCGCGGGGTGCCGGGTGTCGCCGACGTCAATTCACTGGGTGGCCAGGTGCGCAGCTATGAAGTTATTCCTGACAATGCCCGAATGTTGGCGTTGGGTGTCAGTCTGGACGCCCTGCAAGAGGCATTGGAGCAGAACAATCGCAACGACGGTGCCGGTCGCCGGAACGATGGTGAGGAAGTGTTGCTGGTGCGCACCGAAGGCACCATTCAGTCTCTGGACGATGTCCGCGCCATTGTGGTTCGCGCCGATCGCGCTGAGCCGGTTCGGGTCAGCGATATCGCCAAGGTCAGCATCGGTGCTATCACACGCTATGGCGCGGTGACCCGCAACGGTAATGGTGAGACGGTGCAAGGACTCGTGCTGGGTCTGCGCGGCGCGAATGCGCGCGATGTCGTCCAGGGCGTGCGCGTCAAGCTGGAAGAACTCAAACCGAGTTTGCCCGAAGGCGTTCGTATCGAAGTATTTTATGATCGCGGGCAGCTGGTGAACAAAGCCGTGGGCACGGTCACCAAGGCGCTGATCGAGGCGACAGTATTGGTGCTGATACTGCTGGTGCTGTTCCTGGGCAATGTACGCGCCGCGCTGACTGTGGCGCTTATTTTGCCACTGTCGGCACTGGCGACCTTCATTCTCATGCAGCGTTTCGGCATGTCGGCTAACTTGATGTCGTTGGGTGGTCTCTCCATTGCCGTTGGCATGCTGGTGGATGCGGCAGTCGTGGTGGTCGAGAACGTCGTAACTCAGTTGGCCAGACAGGGTGCGGCGCAACGCCTGCCGCGATTACACCTGATCTACCGTGCCGCACGCGAAGTCGCAGTCCCCGTCACCTCGGGCATTCTGATCATCATCATCGTGTTCTTGCCACTGCTTACATTGCAGGGTCTGGAAGGCAAGCTGTTCATTCCAGTCGCATTGACTATCGTGTTCGCACTGGGTGCCTCACTGCTGCTGTCATTGACGGTCATCCCGGTGCTGGCATCTTATCTGATCCGCAAGGTGTCGCATGAGGAGCCGCGGCTGGTGCGGGTACTACTGAAGGCCTATCGTCCGGCCCTGATTTGGGCGCTGGCGAACGTCCGCAGTGTCGGTGCGGTGGCGTTGATCCTGCTGGTACTCGCCGGACTGTTGTATACCCAGATCGGCAAGTCGTTCATGCCGACCATGGACGAGGGCGATCTGATTGTGCAATTGGAGAAGCTGCCGTCCATCAGTCTGCAGGAATCCATCGACATCGATATGCGGGTACAGAAAGCCATTCTGGAACGCGTGCCGGAAGTCACCAGTATCGTTGCACGCGCCGGCTCCGATGAATTGGGTCTCGACCCGATGGGGCTCAACGAGACGGACAGTTTCCTGGTCCTGAAACCGCGTGATGAGTGTCGCATGGCGAATAAAGAAGCGCTGATTGATACGATCCGCGATGTGCTCGATGACTTTCCCGGGGTCGGCTATGCCTTCACTCAACCGATCGAGATGCGGGTATCCGAAATGCTCACCGGTGTGCGTGGCGATCTTGCCATCAAGGTGTTTGGCAACGATCAGAACCAACTCAATGCGACCGCGGATGCCATTGTCGAGACTTTGAAAAAGGTCAGTGGTGCGGAAGACGTCTATACCCCACGTAATGAAGGTGCGCAGTATTACCAGTTGGCTGTCGATCGTATGGCCACCGGGCGCCTCGGCATCTACATGGACAGTCTGCAGCGCGATCTGCGCACCCAGGTCGATGGCATGCGAGTGGGAACCATCTATCAAGATGTACGTCGGATTCCATTGCTGTTGAGAGGTCCGGAATCACTGCGTGAATCGCCGGCGGTATTTGCCAATCTGCGCTTTTCGCTGGCGGACAATGGGGTCGCCAGCCTGGAAAACCTCGTACAGATCGAACGCGTCGAAGGCCCGGTGGCGATTAAACGCGAAGGCGGCAACCGCATGGCAGTCGTGATCGCCAATGTCGCCGGACGTGATCTGGTGAGTTTTGTCGAGGAAGCGAAGCAGGTCGTTACGCAGCAGGTCAGTCTACCGAGCGGCTATTACCTGGCGTGGGGTGGTCAGTTCGAAAACCAGCAGCGTGCGGCGAAGCGCTTATCGGTCGTCGTGCCGGTCGCGCTTGTGTTGATTTTTTTAACCCTGTTCTCGACATTCCGTTCAGTGCGCCAATCGCTGCTGGTACTGTCCAATGTCCCGTTCGCCTTGATTGGCGGTGTCATCGGCCTATTTATTACGGGCGAATACCTGTCGGTGCCGGCCTCAGTAGGGTTTATCGCTCTGCTCGGTATCGCTGTGCTTAACGGTGTGGTGATGGTCAGTTATTTTAATCAACTACTGGCACTGGGTCGTCCAATCGCCGAAGTCGTTCTGGAAGGTGCCATGCGACGTCTGCGCCCGGTGCTGATGACGGCAACGATTGCGGCCTTCGGTCTGGTGCCACTGTTGTTTGCAACCGGCCCTGGCTCAGAAATCCAGCGGCCTCTGGCGATTGTCGTCATCGGTGGATTGGTATCATCGACACTGCTGACGCTCTTCCTGTTGCCGATGCTGTACCGCCGCTTTGGCGTCGAAAATTCTGGAGTTTGATATGGAACAATGTCTGCTTGTACTGATCGTCACACCCTCTGTCGAGAATGCCGTGGTCGATTGGTTGCTGGAACGCGACGACATCAAGGGGTTTAGTAGTATGACCATCAGCGGTCACGGCACCTCAGTGCACTCACTGACTGCGGCGGAACAGGTCGCAGGCAGGCGCCGGCAAGTGATGTTTCATCTGCATCTGTCCGAGGCAACGGCGAATCAACTGATCGAAGATGTGCGTCAGGCTTTCAGTGGCAGCGGCATGCACTATTGGCTGATGCCGCTGCTGACTGTGGGACGCATCGACTGAAAATAATGTGACTCTGAGTTCGAAGTGCACGGGGTAAGACCGGGATGGCACTTACTTAAGCCCGGAACCACCGTCATCCCGGCGCAGGCCGGGATCCAGAACCCGCATCCGTAGGTGAAACCCTGGATTACTCGCTGCGCTCGCCCTTCGGGCCGCCCTTGCGGGCGTTCAACGCGCAAGCGCTTTTGTCCAGCCTGCGCCGGAATGACGAAAAAACGGGGACGTCGCCTTAAGTATGTGCCATTCGGGTAAGACCGCTGTTTCCCCGGATTCCGCTTCGCTTCATCCGGGCTACCCCGCTGATATCAATATTGACGGAGAAGACATTCGGCATATTGAGCATTCCGCTCGTAATGGACCGGCAATGACGGCAACGGATTTTATGCGTTAAGTTGTTTCAACATTACCAGTGCAACGCCCGCAGGCGTGAGTCCTTTTTGCGCTGATGCGCCTCCATGCGCGTGAGGATGCTGTCGAGCACCCGAATGGCATCCAGGATGTAGGGGCCCTTGTTCAGCATGACGCACTCGGCACGGCCGCTCATGGCGGCGTCGGTCAGTTCAGGGCGCGACCGTATGCCTTTCTTGGCCATGGTCTCCAGTACCTGTGTCGCCCAGACCACGGGGACATGCGCGGCCTCGCACAGCCATAAGATTTCTTCCTGAATCTCGGCCAGTCGTGCATTGCCGATCTCGATGGCGAGATCACCGCGCGCGATCATGATCCCCAAGGGGTGGCGACCGATACTGCTGAGGATAATGGCCGGGAGGTTGGTCACTGCTTGTTGCGTCTCGATCTTGGCGACGATCGGAAAATCCGTGGCCCCGCGTCGATCCAGTTCATCCAGCAGTGAACGCATGTCCTCGGCGGTTTGTACGAAAGAGAAGTTCACGCCGTCCGCGTGCTCCACAATGAAATCCAGATCCTGACGATCCTGTTCCGTCAGTGCCGGTAGCTTCAGGCTGAGGCCGGGGAAATTTAGGCCCTTGGCAGGACGAACCGGTGCTCCACGCGAACCGGCATGGGTTATGCGCAACAAAACGCCCTGAGTCGTGACTGTCTCGACCAGTGCGCCGATGCGGCCATCGTCGATCCATACCCGCTGCCCCGGTTGCAGTTGGGCAATGATATCGGGGTGTGAACAGCCTATATGAGCAGGGGTGATTAAGTGGCCCTGGGCATCGTATCGAGCCGGGTGCCCAAACGCACCGTCGAGGCTCAAGAGAAGTGGATCACCGCTATTGACCTTGATTTCAACGGGCACTTCGGCACAGGGATTGAGTTTGAAGCTTGAACGTTTACGGTACTGACCATCATGCCCCGGCGATTGCCAGATGAACTCCGCCGCGTCGGTGAAATAGGCGCTTTGCCACGTCTGTGCGATGACATCACCCTGCTGCGTGCGTTCACTGATATCCAGATGGCGGCGTTTGCCGCGCAGATCGGTAAAGACGATCCGGTCGCCCGCTGCCAACTCCTTATGCACCTTGGCCGGAATCCGCAGCAGTGCCTGATGCGCCCGGACGGCAGGATGCGATTGTGCTACACCTTCATCCGATTGCAGCAACACCCAGGCGGGTTGGACGATCTTGCCGATTCGATCCCGCTCCGGATTGAGATGAAACACCGCCGGTTGCGTCTCGACCGGGCCGGTACGAATCTTCTGTCCGCCCAGATCCATGAGTACGCGACATTCGCGCCCGATCGCAGTCTCCGCACTGCGCACATGCGCAATCATGCGCTTCCAGGCCGTGCTGTCATCATGCGCGCAGTTGATGCGCGCGCAGTTCATGCCCTCGGCCACCAGGGTATGCACCAGCAACGCATCGTCGGCCGCAGTCTCCGGCAGTGTCACCATGAGCCGCACCGCACGCCCGACCGGTGGCGGACCGAACACCTGATCGCAATGATCGTCCAGCAGACGGCGCCCCGTGACCGCATCGATAGCGTCGGGCATGGGCGGGATATTGCTGATGTCAGTGCCTGTGCTATGCGCGAGCAGTCCGATTACGCGGTTGAGATTGTCGAGAATGTGCGACTCGCCACGCCCCAACGACGAGAGTCCCGGGGCCGCAAGCCGATCCTGGATATCGCGCAGGTCCTGGCGTCGCAAGGCCAGGTACTGAGCCAGATTGACGGCGCTGGGGTTGACGTTTCCAGCTGAGAAATCCGCGCTGAATTTGGCCAGGCGTTCATCCGCCAGTATCCGCGTGGTCTCGCGCAGCGTCAGTAATTGATCAAGGAGTGAATCGAGGGCAGGGTGTTCCTCAAAGTTCAAGGCATGCAGAGAGCTTGTGTCCATAGCGAACAATTTACACCAGCCGTATTACGATTGTGTTACAGCTAGATCGTCATTGACCTGAGATTATGGAGGGCATGCCTGTTCTCGGCGAAAAGCATGCATGGCTATTGATTGGCTTATAGGGTTGAGACGAGGTCGGCCGCAGCACAGAGCAGGCTATGTGTAATGGTGAGCTGTACTCGACGCTGCCATGAAGGCCACTCGCCCAATTGGCAATGGCCTCTATGGCGTCGACATCAAAGAAAAAAATGGTGTTGGCTATGTTATCGAGGTAAATGACAACCCGAATATCGACCAGGGCGTCGAAGACCTTTATCTGGGTGATATATATAAGATCATTATCTCAGAAATAATGCGTAGAATGGAAGCTCGTCGTAGCGGCAGTTAATAAGCATTAATTGCATCAATGATGCACAGGACATAGCAACTATGATTTTTAATAATAATCGTTTATCTGCAATTAACTTTGGCGATGTGTACCTGGCTAAACCAGCGGATCCAAAGCTACAGAGCAATGAGCGCGGTGTACGTTACCGAGATGCAGTACTGATCAGCCTGCCTGGCGGCGAAGCCTGGATGTTCGACTACGGCGTGATCGTGTTCTGGGCCATCGACGAAGACGAACGTCGCGCATTACTGCGTCGCCTACATCTTGAAGGCGATAATATTGAAGATTCCCGCCAGGAACACTTTCGTTTTATCACCTCGGGCAATGAAGTGCGCATTAATCACGACACCATTACCCTCGCCGATGATGATCCTTTGTCACGACTGGCGGTCAGCCATGCGCTGGCACAGTCCTTAAAACTCATCGAATACGAATGGCAGGCGCAATGCACGATACAGAAGCATTCCAATTTACCTGAAGCCCTGGCAACAACTGGAAAAATCGCACTGAGTCGCCGTGAAATCGCCAAGATTCGCGGCCAGCTATTCGGTACCAAGAGCGACATCATCTTGCATTACGGCCTGCTCGATACCCCGGAGTTTTTCTGGGAATATCCAGAATACGAGACCACCTACAATAGAGCGGCGCGCTATCTTGAAATTCGTCAACGCGTTGATCTATTATCGAAAAAACTTGAGACCATCCACGAAATGTTCGAGATGCTTGCGGACGAACAAAAACACCAGCACTCAGCTTTTCTGGAATGGATCATCATCATCCTGATCGCTATCGAGATCGTCATATTCGTTGCGCAGGAAATTCACAAGCCGATACAGTAACGATTTTATACATTAGTCCGCAAAAAACATGCTTGAAATTCATTATTCAAATCAAAAGGCAAATAAATAATCTTTGCCACAGAGGCACAGAGAACACAGGGTTAAAGAAGGTAAGTAGTTGTTCGTGGAAAAAAAATGAGTCTTTTGAAGACTGGTATCCTGAGTTGTAGTAATCGCGACTTGATCTGACAGTTACCGGATTTTCGGAAGCGTCTGTCAGGTCAAGTTCAGATTATGAACTTCTCCTTCCAGATTTGTTTGCCGTCCTCCAAGGTCGCCATCGGCGT